>MDTG01176047.1_pt1 | contig 23326 bp, 25 predicted proteins | sample 811421 | NCBI WGS metagenome assembly MDTG01 (sample SAMN05326645, study PRJNA326480) | marine metagenome | isolation source: seawater | place: Pacific Ocean: South East | collected 2011
CGGCTCTGGAAGCAAGAAGCGCGACACTCGGCGCGAGGCGTACGTCCTCCGTGGTCTGGGTAAGATCTACAAGGACTGGAAGGCTTCCAACGACGATGCGTATCTGCACTTTAAGGACGCGGACGACAAGATCGATCTACTTGAGGGCTTTCACGATCACCGCTCGAATCGCCCTGCTACGCAGTGAAAGATTGTGTAAGCCTTTGAAGTGACGTACGGTGGCTTCCAGCCAGATCGATCTGCCTGGGTCCGGATCGGGGGGTCTGGGTCGATCTGCTCACTGACAAAAAAAAGTTTGCGACTTAACTTTGTGTCGAAAAAATGCCCATGAGCTTGCTGACCGTGCCCGTGCCAGCGGACGTCTCCCCCGATGAGTTTGTCAGGGCCATCGGAACCTTTATTGGTGTCAAGTGCAACCCGTACCCCAACCCATCTCCCGACACCAACTTCAAGCACAACCTCTACGTCGCTCGCTACACCAAGGGCTCGGTGGAGCACGTGGCGGTGGTCAATGCTACCAACCTCCCGGAGCACGAGGCCGACGCGCTGCACGAGTTTATGAGGAAGTACAACGCCAACGCGTGCATCATATGTGCATCCGATCTCCCTCCATATCCAAACAACGCAGCGCCCCTCGTTCAGGGCAGGTGCTGCGACCTTTGCAACCAGACGCACGTCATACCGTACCGCACGTCGCAGATGCTCACGTATATCCGTTGCGTCGAGAGCCGAGTGTTTCTCTAGAGACTTTTTGCAATGCCTGCGCTGCTCTCGCTCCCCGTCCGTAGCCCGGTCAGAATGAAAAGACACGGCAGACTGTTTTGCTAGACCACAACTACGAGACGCGTTGTCACGTTACTGACGACACACCACGAACGGTCCAACGAATGAGGTTATCACGGTCCGTTGATTGAGAGCAGGGCGAATAGTTTCTCCACGAGTTTGTCCACGTCGTCCTCCACGTCGTTCTCCACGTCGTCCTCATTGATCGCGGCAATCGGCTCGTATACATAGAGCTCGGCGGTACGCGTCGTCTCAATGCGGACGAACGCGAGCTGGTGGAGCGCGGCCTGATTCGGGCTAAGCTTCACAGGAAACTTGAGTTCTAACGTGAGTTCTGACGTGGCTGCTGCATTCGGGGACTGCTTCAAGAACCAACGCCTGCCATCGAGCAGGCGTTGGACCAACTGCTGTCTAGTGCCGTACGACGCGAGGCCTCTGTCCTTGAGCAACTTCTGCAGTTCCTTGCGCGTCATATGCGCATGCGGGGCAGACATCTCGAACACGTGCAGAAAAAACACAAAGCAGAACACAATCTCGGCGACATCTCCGGAAAAAATGGATTCCCTTGCGACGGCGGCGGCGATGCTCGACAAGCAGCCCGACGCGCTGCCCGACGCGCTGTACGGAGACACTATCCGTAACGCGCACGATGCTCGCAAGTCGCCTGTCCCGCGAACGACTGTGCTGCAGACGTTGCTCATGTACAACCGGGTGCACGGCGACATGCCGTTGCAGCCGATTCCGCGCATCGCCTCGATGGACGAGGCGAGCATGAAGGTATTCTTTCAAACCATGGTTTATCCGTCTACTAGCCCTCCCTTTCACCGTCCGGGAGCAAACTGAGGCGTAGACGTCTGCAAGCTAAGTGCAACGCTCGCTTCTACGTTGCCACGCCTCTGTGTACGTGCTGCACGTTGGAGACATGTGGATGCAGTCGAGATTCTGAAGCGTTTGCTGACACAGTTTGTTGATCATATTCTCGAGCTTCCTCTCTTCGCGTAAGTCGGACTCGCGCACGAACAGCATGCCTTGAAGGTTGACGCGGAACGGCGGGGAGTCGGTGGTCAGGATGTGCATGACTGTACCGTTGTCCAAGCGGCACGTGGTGTTGTATAGCTTGGACAGAAACTTGGTGAACTCGATCACGTGGGCGGGGGTGTCGGCGGTAGCGTACACGACGGAGCGCGTGAGGGTGTGGATGGCGTTGGTCATGTCTGCGTTGCCGTCGTTTGGTAAAGATTTGAGCATTCTGATGGACCCTTGGAGGCTCATGCCATGAGCAGACGTGACGTCGGCGAGGGTCATCTTGGACTCGACGCGCCAAACGGGGGGCGAGGCGAGGCAGCGATCGCAGCAGGTGTGCCAGTATTTGACGACGGCGACGCGGTGGTAGCGCTGCGCGGTGTCGCGCAGCGCCGTGCGGAAGGCAGCGGGGTCGCGGTCGCACCGCATGGTCTCTTTTTGGGGGCAAGTATCGAACAGAAAAAAAACGAAAAACACAAACAAGAAAAAGCAAGAAGAATGCAGGCACGCGTTTCCGCCTGGCACCACCTGCGTCGCCACGCGCGTATCGTAGGCAAGGCAGTCGTCTTCTTCAAAGACACTTACGCATCCGTTCAGAAGTTCGCGACTGCCTCTGAAGCGCCACAAAGATGGGACACGTCCACAGACGAAATGCAGACGTCCACCAAGCGCGCCAAGACGGAGGAAGGTGTGATTGACAGTCTGCCGCACGGTAAAGGCTTGCTTTTTCCGACCGACGGCTACATCGCGACCGTCGACGGACCATTTGATGGCGATGTGATCCGCTCTCTTGTCAAGTGCGACATGTTTCAGATGCTGCCGTGCACGGTTGGCAAGCTGGCCGGCGAATTTGAGCTCTGGTTCAACGAGAACGGCCAGTACGAGGACACCATCAACAAAGTGGCGACCGCAAAGCTAGGTGCGCAGGCGTTTGGTGGCGAGCTCTATGGCAATGTGCTTGTTGTGCGCTCTGGTACGGTTCCGTAAATATGACTGGTGCTACTAGCGCAACATTGCGGAGGAGCGTCCGACCAAGTGCAGCCGTAATGAGTTGTGGGAGCGGACCGGTGTAGTTTGCGTGTCCGTGCTGTTGAAGCAATCCTAACATTACGGGCCCGCGGTGTCGGCAAGGGCGGTAGTGATAGGACACACCTGCTACCGAGCATTGTGTAATCAGCTAAGACAGACGAGCGATTTCTCAAGAAGTTTTGCAAGCGTGTCTCAATTGATGTTGCTGCGTCCCAGTGGTGTGCGAAACGATGGCTGTCGTTTCGCACACCGCTGGGACGCGGGCCGTGCGGTGCGGCAAGTGGTGTGGTAAATTTTTGCCGATTCACGCGCGTTCCTCTTTCCCGGAGTCCTTTCAAACACCGCCCCGTGCCCGGCGTGCGCAGTCATCACACTCATGAGCAGCGCTCCGCGTCGCCAACTCTCTCTCTCTCTCTACTCTCCTTCTCTCTCGCTCTTCACCAGCCGGCGTGCATAATGTCGTTTGGCGAGAGCTCCTGAGACGGCTTCCATTGCTGATCTTGGATCGTCGCGTAGAGGCGGGTCCCGAGCGACGCCCACTTGGACAAATGGGACGCTTCGCTTCCGCCAAAGTCGTGGCCGTCGAGCGTCTCCAACGCGCGCTCAGCGTCGGCCGCCTCGACTTGGACAAACGCGGAGCGGTGTTTGCAGCTAAGCTTCGATCGGTTGACGCCAATGTTGATGACGGCGATGTCGACGGACGCCAGAACAGCCTTCAGGTAGCTCTTGTTGCAGCCGCTGGGCATGTTGCCGACATAGATGCGCGCAATGTCGCGCAGAGGCACGAAATTCTCGAATTTCTCATCGGGAAGAGTGTCCTCCTCCGGCGTGTCCTCCGGCGTGTCCTCCGGCGTGTCCTCCTCTGGCGGCGTGTGCACGGGCTCCAAGGGCTGGTCGAGCGTCGTCGTCGGAATCGACATAAAGTAGAACATGCCGTTGACGGGCGAGTCGCAGGGGCGGCACAGAGGCGTCGGAGACTCGGCCGAGGTCGCGATCGACACGCTATCGTGGAAGACAGGCTCCTCGTCGTGCAGGAAGCAGCAAAAGGGCATGGTGCAGCCGCCCTCCTTGCGGTAGTAGCGGCACTTGACGTTGAAGAGCATGTAACGCGGCGGGCGCTCTGTGAGCTCGAGATGCGCAAGGTCTGCATGGAGATTGAGCTCCTCGTCCTCGTCGTACTCGTCGCCCTTCTCACCATAGCTATCGCCCTCCTCGCCGTACCCTTCATATTCTTCCTCTCCCTCCTCCTGCACCTCCTCCTGCACAACGACTGCCGGCGCCGCAGCAGCGACGGTAGGAACGAAGATAGTCGCCATTGGGTTGAGCGAGGAGGTCACGCTCGCACGTGGCGCAGCGAGAGCGGCAGTGTTCTCTTTGACGTTCTGCACTGGGTGGATTCTGCTCGTGATGAGGGTTGGCGACGAATCGTTGCGCGTCGTGTCGACGACGCGGGTGGGCGACGCGGCTGTCGCAAAGACCTTGGCTTCGATAGCGCGCGCAGCCACCTTGTCCTTGAAGCTCACGCCAGCGACGCAGAGAGAGCTCGCCATGTGCCGAGCGATGGAACCAGATTTTTTTCCGAAGAGGCCAAGTTTTTTTTTTCGGAGATGCCGATATTTTTTTTTTCAAAAGTGCTCGACAGATGTCTCTCGCCCACCGGCTTGAGGCTGCGGCCCTCGACCAGCCTTCTCCTGATGCCACTCCAGTCATATCGATGCGTCCTCGCGTTCCGCCCGGCAACGCACCGAAGCGCAACCCATCTCACGCGCAACGCGCGTCGTTTGGGCCACGGAAGCTGGAAGACGACACGTGGTTGAACGACGTGACGTCCAAGCGGTCGCTGGGCCGCGTGTTGAATGTGGTCTCGTGTTCAAAGGGGGTTTTGATCTGCACGAACAGCTGCCGGGTGCGCGTTGACGAGAATCTGGTGGCGCGCCAAGGACGCGATTCGTGTCGTCGTTCGCTGTACGCGCACCAGATGAGCATCGACGACATGCCGACGGACATGCCGTTCAATTAAACCCTGCGCGACAGTGGAAAAGTCGTTCCGGTGACCCTTTGTGGTCGTCTAGGCGACCCCCCTTGCCCGCGTGGAAGTGGAGCGAGCTGTGACGAGAGAGAGAGAGAGCGCGGGCTTGTGCCACATGTGTGTTTTCACTGCGGTGCTGCGAAAATTTGCATCCCATAAATATTTTTTCCAGAGCGCCGAGCCGGCTCGGAGGGGGGTGACGGGCAGGGCCGTGTATTCAGTTGCGTTGGTTTCCAAAATCGCACGGAGACAGAGGCACATCGCAAACTATTCGATGCACTCGGGACACGAGACGCCGTGGACTCCGCTACGACCGGCCTATTTTTCAAAAGGCGTGTCGACGGACGCGAGGGTGTCGGATACAACGATCTCGGCGGCAGCCTTCTCTTGAGCACACGCCTGCACAGGCAAAGACAGGTTATGGGCGGACGAGGCCTCGGCGAGAGGAGCTTCAGCATTCTCGGCAACGGGAGCACCTTCAGCGACCAGACCCTCAGCCTCGGCAGTGCATTCAGCTTCCACCGTTTCTGATTGAACGGCCGCAGCCATGGCCGACAAAGAGTCGCATGGGTCGACTACGAGCTTGAGCGGCTTCTCCTCAGCAATCGCTGACTCGCCCTTGGTCGGTTCCTCGTAGTAGCGAGTGTCGCCGTCGATCATGAACAGCGTCCAACCGTTGCGCACGCACTCGTCCTCCACCTCGCCGCGCTCGTCGATTCGCATGGTCGAGACGCCCTTGAGCAGACGCCGCTTCTTTGACTGCCAGCGACGCTCGACTTCGAGTTGTGCGGAAGCCATAGATCCCGGAAGGCGCTGGAGCTCCTTCATGACGTACGTCTCCTTGCTGTGGCAGTCGGTTGATGGGTCGGGCGGCTCGCTCAACTTTGGCGACGGCATAGTTGCAGGTTTCGCCGCTGCGCCCGAAGCCGCACTCGCCACCGCCTTCTCCAAAAGCAACGGATTCAAAATACGAGCCGCCGTGGGGACGTCCTGCAGAGGACGCAGGTGCATGAGTACATCTCTCGCATTGGTCAAGCCGAGGTTGGCCACATGGTGCGACGAAATGCCATGAGTCTCGTACGCGTCGCGCAGCACCCGCGCCTCGCGCTCGTTCTCGGGCAGCAGCATTTTCTGCATGATGGCCGACAGCGATCGCCCTTTTTTTTTTATAACTGCAAACTTGCGCACGAAAAAAAAAATCGCCCACCATGCTCTCGGGCAAGGGCAAGATGGTTGCCAAGAAAGCCAAGCCGGAGGTAGACGAAGACGACGGCATCATGTCGTTCGAGGAGTATCGCGCCAAAGAGCTCGAGGACGACTCTGAGCTCGACGAGGAAGACCTCCAGGCCCGCTTCAAGTACTACGTCTCTGCAGAGAAGAACCGCAAAGAGCAGGCAATGAAAGAAGAGAAGGCAGCTGCTGCCGGCCCGATCGAGACGGACGAGGAGGAGGTTGCCGTCGACGACGACGACGAGCCGAAGCTTTTGAGCGAGAATGCGCTCGGACGCGTCAGATACTCCAAGAAGCTTTTGGATGACGAGCGCATCGAGAAGGGCCTCAAGTGGGTGGGCATAACTGCAGTCGGCGGTGGCAGTGCTTTCGTTTACCAGCGCGTCTCTGTCACGCCAAGCTCTGTCACGCCAAGCAAGGGCTCGCCAAGCAAGGGCTCGCTGAGCCAGGCCGGCGTCGTCGCGTCGCCCAAGGCGGCGGCGCAGACGGCCGAGAAAAGCAAGTCCGCAATTAAACCGCCGGTGAAGGCGGTCGCCAATGCGTTGGTGGCCAAGGCGCCGGCCGCCGCCAAGCTCTCGGCTGCCAAGGTCGCGAAGAAGCCGGCGGAGAACCTTTTGGTCAACCCGCGCGTCAAGAAGCGCGCGCTCGACGAGGACAGCGCGGCAATCGCGATACGCGCGTGCGTCGCGCAGCGTCTCACCGCTCTGAAGGACGATTTCCTGCATGCCGTACTCGCCGAGCAGGACGAAGGCATCGACATGACGGGAGCGCCGCGCAAGCGCGTCATCGCGGCGGTCACCGACTTTCTCACCACACCGGATCCTTGACAGACAGGGGAGAGAGCGCGCGTGCTTATTTGTTTGCTGGTGCGCGCGTCATTGTCGGCCGCTGTGCGTCATTGTGGGACGGTGCGCGTCATTGTCGTGCATTGTGGGCCGTTGTGGGCTAAGAGAAAAAATTCGCACCGGCGATCACGCACCGCCCTGCGTGCGGCCCCCGTCCGTTACGCCTCCAAGGATGAAAAAACTTGATTTTTTTTTTTGCCAGTTTTTTTTCGGGCGATGGCTGAGGAGGAGGACGCTGACGCCGCCTTGGAGGTGATGGCGCTGCGGAGCGCGGCCGAGAACATGGCGGTGGGCTCGACGCTCGACTCCAACGAGCTACAGTCTTTGTGGGAAGTTGTGGGTGGCGGTGATCTCGCAGCCTCGCCTGCACACGTGCAGCAGCAGCAGCAGCTGGCAATGCAGCTGACGTCGCCTTTTCGTCAGCTAGCGCAGCACGCGCCAACGAATTCGACCGGGCAATTGACGCTACCGACGTCGTCTGCTGCGCCCGCTCCGCTGTCGCATTTGCCGGCTCCGCTATTCCAACCCTACCTGCCGATGCCCGACGACGACGGTACTGTGCTGCCGATGGCCGCCGCTTTGCCGCCGCCGATTCTGCCGACTCCGCCAAATCCGCATGCGCTTCAGCTGCTTCAACTACACGCGATGCAGTCGAAGGCCGCGGCGCTGCAGCAGCAGTCGATCAACAATGCTACTACGCAGCAGCAGCTTCCAATTTCCAGCCAGATCAACGTCCAAATCCCAACCCACCTTACGACGACGAATCGGAAGCAATGCGTCAAGTGTGGCGGCTCGGCCAAGCTGGAAAGGGGGGCTGGTCGTGACATGTACAAATACGCCTGCCAAGACCCGCTGTGTGCTCATCTGTACAACGTGTCGCGTATTCCAAACGCCGACGGGTCGTACAACGTGCACGAGATGGGCCCGCGCCGCCAGTGCAATTACACCTGCGGTCTGTGCGGCGCTTGCCCGAAAAAGGGGCACATCTGTCCGGGCAAGGTCTCTGTGGCGGAGGCGGACGACGACGACGACCATGATGATGATGCCGTGCCGACACCGCAACTCGCTCCGATAGACGTGGAATCGGCCAAGCGTGCTCTCGAGAATGCCAACACGGTTTCTGCTCTCTCTGCATCGGTAGCGCCAAAGTTGGCGCCGACGCTTAAGGCGGTGCCGGAGGAGACGCTCGCGCGCCACGAGGCGACGACGCTCGCGGCGGCGGCGACTGAGGCGATGGCACCGACGGTTACGCCAATGAACGAAAACGCAAACACAGCAGAGACCAAGGAGGACGAGGACGACGAGAGTGAGCATGAGGACGCGTGGCCCGTTGGCAAGACGCGCGTTCGCGTCGACGGACGCATCGAGATTTGCAAGATGCGCCAGATAGTGCGTCACGGCGTCCCGTGCAAAGGCATGGAGCTCTACTGGGACCTCCTCCCACGCGAAACGGCTGAGGAGGACGCTGAAGATGTCGGATGCAAACTTGGCATGGAAAAAAAAAACGCGCAGCAGGGCATGGCGGCTTCGCTCGTCCCACCGGCGCAGCTCCTGACGGGCCAGGACGTGTACCGCAAGCTCGGGCTGTGGCGCAAAAAGGTCAAAGGCGACGGTAGCTGCATGTACTACGCGACGCTCGCCAACTTTGACTTGTGCGAACATGCGCACACTCGTTACGAACGTGTGCCAACGTCACGCGACGTGGCTCTGGACGCTTTTCTGCGTCAGACGACGGTCGCGTGGATGCGGGAGAACTACGAGATGCTCGACTTCACGGCGGAGGAGACGGCGTCGATTGAGTCGCACCTCGTCACGCCGAAATATCCGCTGAACACGGTGGAAGACTTTGGCACGTTCGCGACCAACATCAACGTCCTAGCGCTGGCCGCGTTCGTCGAGACGCCCATCGTGGTGTGGAACCGCAAGATGCTTCTCAACCCGAACACTCTTCAGCATGTCTACGATGTCGACCACGACGCCGCGGGAGTCGTGTCGGTGATAGAGCGCTATTGGTCGCATGAAGAAGTTGTGGTCAAGGCTGCGGAGCGTACTCTCGTCCACATCGAGTTCGATGGCATCGATCACTACTCCGCGCTCGTCGGCACGCAGGCCGTCCCGCTCCTCGACCATGTGTTTGCCGCGCTCGTTTCGGCCAAGACGGCGACGGTGCCGACCGCGTCGAAGTCGAAGCCGGAGTCCAAGAAGCGCATCGCGGATTCGGATACTCACGGGTGGATCGAGCTGACGAACAAGTACCGCGAGGTCGACGACGCGTCGACCGACATCAAAGTCGCCAAGACTGCATTCGACGACCTCGAGTCGCAGTTGGCCGACGCGAAGAGCAAGGGGTTCAACGCCGTCATGTTTCTGTACAACGACGCCAACCGCTCGTCCGTGCGCAAGATCGTGTACATCCGCTACTCGGGCGTCGTCGCCGTGTCGAGCTGCCAGGACACCGACGTCGAGAACACCCTGTTCGTGTTCAACGACCCGAAGAAGAAGAAGCAGAAGGTGCTTCCGCCGCACGACAGCTACTCGTGCTGCGGCCTCTACCGCCTGAGCAACTACCAATCGACGGAGGCTATCGACTGCGCGTTGTGCGGCAAGTTTTTTCATGTGTCGTGCGTCGTTCCGACCGGCATGACAAAGAAGCAGCGCATGGAGTGGAACGAGAAGATCGCGCCAAGCTGGGCTTGCGACGCGTGCGACGACTCGAGTGTGTGAGCGAGAGAGAATGGATCGTTTGCGACTCGTTCAGCGGTATGTCGAGTCGGAAATTTTAGGTGTGCGGCGCGTGTGTGTGTGTGTGTGTGTGTGATGTCGCTGGCGACGCCCAAAAAACAACTCGTGTGCGCATGCCGCCTGGGTCGACGGCACGCCTGTGAATTATGTCGCGTGTGAAAAAAAAGTTTCCCGCCATTTGCCGCCAAAAATGTCGCTGTCGCCCGTGCAGGTAAGGCTGCAGGTAGCGCTCCACGAGTTTGCAGACGGCATATCGCTTCTGGTGCCGCAGCATTCGAAAAAGCTCGTCCTCAAGACAATTGCCGCCGCGTGCAGGCGGCGCATCTCTTGGCGAAATCTGTTCTCATTCCTGCGCGCGTTCGTGAACGACGCACGTGAAGCAACACGTCTCTGCAAAAAGTTTGTCGACGATGTGCGTCGCGAGAGCGTCGCGGCGAAGCTCGCGCGTCGCAGGCTCGCGACGGGTTCGTCGGAAGCGTGCACCGTGTGCTTTTCGTTCGAGGCGACCGAACCATGCGAGCGTTGTGGCCAAGCTGTCGCCACGTGCTGTGGATGCGAAGGCTTGTGCCGCGAGTGCGACAGCGAGTACGATAAGTGCAAGTGATCAAGGCACACTTTGCGTGTCCGTTTCTAACATCTGCAACACGACAGTTTGTTACAGAATGCCACGGACCCAGACGACACACTTGAAACAAAGCCCGGTTCCGGTGTCTGTAGCGCTGCTTAGAACGTGGTAAGACTTTCTTGTGTACTCACAAAGAAACGTCCCACGAACAAGAGACAGAGGCTTCAGACACGCGTCGCAACTCACTCCTCGTCGCTAGACGACTCAAGCTCCTTTGCAACAAAGTCCTCAAACGACATGATACCAGTGGTCTCTGAACGGGTCCAAGGTGTCCTCCTCCTCCTCGGATTCAGAAGGTGGTAGTCCGGGTCGGGCGTTCCGTCATCGACAATCATGTACGCAGATTATCTCGGCTGGCGTAAGTTCCCCGCTCGAGCGTCATAGACATAGTGCTCGCATGCCAGGTGCAGCAGCCGTAGAGCTTCCGCCGAGATACGCCGGCCAGGAGCACATCCTTCTAGCACAGTCTTGACGTCGCGGACAAACGCCGTACGTGACCACTTGGACTGCTGCAGCTCGTCACGACGTGACTCAAAGTCAGAAGCTGCCATCATTGCAGTAGCGCCTCCTGGAGCTGCGGCAAAAAACGGTGTCTTGTTCAGATCAACCTCGAGCCAGAATTCGGGGGCCTCTGCACAATCGAAGCGGATCTTGCCCGTGTGCAAATTAATGAAGCCACTAAATGTCTTTCCCGTGATGCCCGCCCTGCCGCGACATGCTTGTGCAGGAATGTCGTGAATCTCCTCGCCGTTGACTCCGTACGCGCTTTCTCCGCGCTGTCCCATGGCGATGATCATCTTAGAGAGGTTATTTGCATTTGTCATGCCGGTCACCTGTTGCTCGTCTGTGGTGGTACTCGCTTCAAAAAAAAACCAAGTTAGCACGAAAAAAAACGAAAAAAGGCGGAGAGTCGCCGCGCGTCGTCATGCCCTCCCGCATGAACGACCACCCCTCGCTCGACCTCCTGCGCGTATACATCGGCCTAATGCTGTCGATGAAACGCTGCGAGCTCATGTCTGCCGACGAGGAGCCGACGCCACCGGAGATCGACCACAAGACTCTCCTGCTGTGCAACTGCGTTCCACGTTCTGACAAGACCATCAAGTACAGCGAGACCCGACAGCTGAAATACGCTATGCGCTACCTGAAGGAGGTCGCAGAGGGTGCGCGCTCGCCGCCAAGCAAGGCGGAGTGGCGACGGTTCGCGCAGCTCTTAGTGAAATGCGTGGATGACAAAATGGACGTCAAATGCTTTGATGACGTCAGCGACATGGATGGCGACGACTCGGACGCTGAGGAGGCTGAGGTTGAGGTGGAGGTGGAGGTCGAAGAGGAAGAGGAGGAGAAGGAGGAAGAAGAGGAAGAAGAGGAAGGAGAAGAAGAGGAAGAAGAGGAAGGAGAAGAAGAATACGAGCCGACGGCTGAGGCAGGCGAGGAGGACGAGGAGGACGAGGAGGAGGGCGAGGAGGAGGGCGAGGAGGACGACGAGGAGGAGTCTGCGCCGTCCGCCAAGCGCCAGCGCATGTGAGCCCGGCGTAAGCCGGCTTTGCGTGGCACGCACAGGGATCCGTCTTCCGAATCCGTTTTGCTCGTGCGTGCTCTGCGGTCGTGATGTAGTTTGTGACGCGTTATAGTCCGTCTATGATCAATGTCTCATGCGCGTTATCGCAAACCAATCCGACAGCGCGCGCCCGCCACACACACACACACAGCGCGTATACACAATACTCACTTCCATCCGTGGACCGTCTTAGCCCGCTGATACGCAACGGAGGCTTCTTCTGGCGAGTAGTCCACGAGCGGAAACAAGCAGTGTTCGTCCGGTGCCAACTGTATCTGCGCGCCGCCGTCGTGCAGCATCACGATGATGGTGCGCAGCAGCCCGTCGACAGTCATCTCGTGCCACCCTTGGTTGGTCAGCAGCTCGGTGCAGAACGATCCGCCTATCGTCACGTGTCCCGTGCGCCATTTGAAGCGCGGACGCACGACGCGCACGTACGGAACGGACGACGGGAAGTCTTCAGAAAATTGTATCTCAAGCTGCACGACTGCTGGCTGCCTCGCTTTACTCGCCCACGTAGCCAAGTCGCGCTTCAAACTCGGCAACGTCAACGTAGCAGCAGGGATGCCCACGTGCCAGCAGGTAAAGTTCGATTCGTCCACTTCAATGACGAATTCGGAGCCATGTTGCATGTTGTAGTACGCGCGCGCAAGTTCCAATACACCGGAGCCGGTCTTGCGCGACGACGACACCGTGCTCGTCGCGCGGCGCTTCATCGCGCTCGTTGTTTTAAAAGCTCGAAGCAAACTTGATAATAAAAAAAACCATGGCGACGAAAGCCAACCGCCGCGTGTGGGCCGAGACGCCCGACGGCGGCTGGGTGAGGGGCGTGCTGCTGCGCGTCGTCAAGCGGTCCGACTCGCAAAAGGACCAACTCGTCGTGCGCACCGACGCTGGCAAAGAGATGAAGGTCGGCAACATTGTGCCAATGAGTCATGTGCGCGAACGTCGTCGCGTGGGCAACGTTGGCAGCATGAAGGCCGAGAAGCTGCCCACGCGCCTTGGGCGCTTTCGCCGTCGCGTCTCCGTCGTGCCTGTTCGCCATGTTCCCGGGCAGCAGCAGGTGTACGGCGACTATTTTAAAATGCTGAACCAGAAAGTCAAGGTCGACGGCACGTTCCTGAAGGTGTACGGCAACGCGATCATGGCGTTCAACGACAGTCACGACTGCTTCCTGCAGTACCTCAATCACAAGGATTCGTCTGGACCGACGGGTGGCAACGCGATTGCGCGCCCGTGGCAAGTCTTAGGCGACTCAGTTGCGGTTCCCACCGGTCCGTACACGTCGCTCGACGAGGTGATGCTGTGCTGGCTGCCGGGCGACGAGGAGCTCGCGCAGCACACGGCCAAGGAGGTTATCGACGCTGGTATCAAGGCTATCGTCATGCTCTTTCTTTCGCGACCGGACAAGGACACGCTGTACTACGCTGTCAATGCCACGGAGCCGGAAGGCGTCGACCGGATTGGGCTTGATATCTTTGCCGGGGTCGGGAAAGATGTGCGCGACTACATCACGGTCGAGCTGAAGAAGGTGCCCGAGTATGTGCAGGCGCTACGTTAAGCAGAAAGAGAGTGTCGAAAGAGAGTGTCGATCGCGCGTGACTGGGTCAACGTTTTGTAGTCGCATAAGAATCATCGATTCTCCTCATCCCACTTTGTGGAGAACGCACCTCCGGCGCCACGCTGTAGAGGGGGTCGCCGGCAGGGCGGTGCCCACACCAAGGTGAGAATTTTTGGATTTCAGTCACTAATGTACTCCGACTCTCCCGCGGATAGCCATCCGCTCTTCGTCTGACGCGGGCCGACGACGCGTTGCGGGCCGTCACGCGTTCTCTTTTTCTTCTTCTGACACGATGGGGTCGGACGCAACGGCTCCTGTGGCTCTTTGCCGAGCTCGCGAAAGTTTCCTTTGACATCGAAGTAGTACACTGGCGGTGGAATCCCTTGAACCCTCATGAGATTGTAATGCAGTTGCAGCGCGTACCGTCGAGGCGCTTCGAGCCTCTCGCGCTCAGCGGCCGCCTTGCGGGCGCGTTCGACGCGCTCTTGCTCCGCGCGTGCGGCTTCTTCTTGGGCCATACGCGCCTCTTGTTCTCTGAGTAGGCGCTCCTGATGCTGTTGCTCATGCAGACGTTGGAGCACAGCTGGATCGACCGGCCGCGGCGCGACCGGGCGTGCGATGACCACGCGGGCGATGACGGGGCGTTTGGGTGCTTCAGTACCCGCGCGCTGCACCCACCCGATGCCGTCAACCCAGTCGCAGTTTTTGCGAGGGCGGCCACGGGGCGCCACCATTGGAAAAAAAAACTAAGTTTGGTGCTTTGCCAAAAAACTGACGGGCGCACCGCCACGCCGCCGCCAACCCACGCCGCCAACCCACGCCGCCGCCGCCAACTTACGCCGCGCTGCTGTCAATGGACGCGTATGACGACGATGACGACATTGCGGGGCTCTACGCCATGCTTCCCGACGCCGACGCGGCGTGCGTCTCGGACGCGTTCGCCAGTGCCAGCAAGTCCTGCAGCTTGCCCCATGTCAACGTGAGTGCTGATCTGCTGGGACAGCGGGTGAGCGAGATGGACGACGGCGTTGTCGCAAACCTGCTCGCCGGCGGCGGCGTGCGCATGTCGAGCAACGGCTCGATTGTCGTGCGCACCTCCACCGCTTTTTGTAAGGTGTGTCACGTGAAGGCAATTCCTCTTGGTGGTGCAGGCGGAACTAAAGTGACGGGCTACCGCTACGCGTTTCACTGCCCATCGTGCCACAACTCGTGGAGCCAGATGCGTCCTGACGACATCCCAGACGGCGGCGATCCTATGATCAAAGACGGCTGCAAGAAGCGGCCCAAGCCAGGCAGGTGCTCATGCGTGGCTGTCGCGCCGTCGCACGATGTGCACTCGCTGGTGAAAGATGCGCTAAGCTTGGCGGACGCGGTCAACTTTATAGCCGGCTGCGTGGCGCCGCCCGATCCGTTTGTGGTGTATCCGCACATTCCGACTCCAATGGAAGCGGCGGCGCTTGCCTCGTCGCCTATCGCGGTGGCGGTGGAGATTCCTGTGCCGTCCGTCCCTGCGTCGGCCGTCCAAAGCAAATGGGTGCAGTCGAAAAGGCGGGTGCGCACCCTCGTCGACGGCGTTCCGCAGACATACACAGGAGCGGCGGCTTATGCCGTTTTGCAAAAGTCACTCGACGACGAGTGATGGTAATCGTAATGGTGTATGATAAATTAGTGTGATAACTGTTATCATGCGTACAGTCGCAAAGACCCGACGACGCACACTTGAAGCGCTCACACGCACTTCACGAGCCTCCACGCCGGATGGGGGCCATGAGCCCCGTTGACGATCTTAATCTCTTTGAGCTTCATCCGCCCGTCCGGTTGGAGGATGCACTGGGGCCGGCAGCGCTTCAGGACGCCGTTGCACTGGTTGTAGAAGTAATCGGCCGCCGACAGGCGAAGCCCACCGCCCTTTGTCGCCTTGAACGGCATGCGCTTGGCGGCGCCTGTGATCTTTTGACGTTGTAGATGCTTGGTGGCCCACTTTTTGATCTGGCCATTCTTCTTCGTCGGCGACGGCTTGGGCGCGATGGCCTTTGACTTCTTCTTGATGCCCGCTTTGAGGAGACGCGACAGCAGCACCTTCGACGACCCAGAGGTGCCCAGCTTGTTCGCTTTGCACGCCTTGCGCATAATCTCAGCCATGGACGACGACATCAGTCTTTTTTTTTCAGATTGCGCGCACCAAAGTTGCAAAAAAAAAATCGCGCACGATGGAGGCGGTGCTGAAGAGCTGGAAGAAGGAGGAGCTGCAGCAGGAGTGCATGAAGAACGGCATGGCCATCAGCGGCAACAAAGAAATGCTCATAAAGCGCATCATGAAGAACATTCCCGGCAAGTGCAAGCCCGGTCCAAAGCCCAAGGCTGGCATCGCCAAGAAGGCAACGTCAGTGAAGGTGACGTCAGCCATCAAGACGTTTCCCATCCAGCTCGAGAAGAAGCACATGGACTCGCTTGGCCTGTATAACGTGGGGGAAGATGAGGATGCGAACGGCAACACCGTCTTCAAGTACGCCAAACTCAACCCATGTGCATTCAAGCCTCCGGCCGCTGCCATGGGAACAAAGCAATACTCGAGCAAGCCGCCTTGCAAGCCTCGCTCATCTTCTGACAACGACGACGACACCGCGTCGGAGAGCGGCTCCGAGCGCTCGGACGACCTGATGAACAACGACACTTTCCAGGAGTACAAGAGCAACCTAGCGAGCCGCCTGGGGACTGAGCGCATGCCTAAGAAGCTCCTCGTCAAGCTCATCAAGGTGTACGATCCGAACCAGGATTTGTCCGGCGTTGACAAGCCCGGGCTCGCGGAGCGTCTCGTCGAGCAGCTCATGTACGAAACGGACGAAGAGGAGGATGAGTAAGTGGCGCCACATTCGCTGTCTGCACGGGCTGGAAGGAGCCGTTGGCGTGTAGAATTGCAAAAATAATAGATTGTCTTACAGTCTGTCGTGGCACGCGGGCAGGGTTATGCAGTTTGAGACGTGTGCAATTATTATTACGCGCGTACGGTGTTGCAAAAGCCCAACACTTCGCACATGTCTACCGCGGACCCATTTCACTTCTTGGCGTAGGCGAGGCCCAGCGGAAGCCAAATCGTCTGGTCGCGCACACAAAACGCGTCGTTCCAGATGGACTGACCGGACGACGGGTACTTGACCTGTGCGCCGACGGTGTTGGCGAGCGGGTAATATGCGAGCGCCCCGTTGTCGACGCCGCGTTTCGGATCCGAGCACTGCCCTGGCGTCGTGAGGATCAGGCCGATCAGCGCCGTGCCGTAGTTGTGACGCGCGCCGGTCGTACCGCGAATTAAGGCGCGCCGACCGTACTGCGCCGCGATTTCGTTCGAGGCGGAGGCATAGAAGCCGTGACCCATCGCGTTGGTCGAGCCAGACATCATCGGGTTGCAGCCCGAATGATCGTCGAACAGAGACTCGTACGGCCCTTCTTTCATGCCGTGCATTAAAATGCGCGCCTCGGTGTACCCGCGCTTGACCACCGACAGTAGCCAAGTCTTGAGCCAGTGCGGCTTGATCCACAGTTCACTCTTTTTGGAATCGAACTGGAACGGCGTGCCAAAGCTCGTGAACAGCTCAGCGAGGCTTGCCACACAGGGGCCGCCGTTCTTGGCCTTGAAGCTCTCTGCGGAAAAGTCGTACTGCGACAGCCAGTTCTCGACGGTCGTCTTGTCTAACTTGGCAAACTCGCCCTCAAAGAGCACCTGCACCTGCCACGGCACCGTCGGCGTCGGCGGCGGCGGCGGCGGCGGCGGCTTAGGCGGCGGCGGTGGCGGCGCGACTGGGTACGGTCGCATGACGACGGCGACATCGTACGAGTGCTGGCCGTATGTGTATTGCGTGGCACAACCGGTATTGGCCGTAAACACGCGCTTGTTAGCCGAGACGACGCCAAGCGTCGTTGCAATCTGTGCCGAAAGAGTCGCGTCCATCGCCGTCCAGTTCGGCTGCCACGGCGTCAATCCCGAGTCAAAGTAGAAAAGCTCATCGTCAGCGCCCGTCGCCTCGTACTTGATCTCGCGCTCGGTGTGATACGACGGGTTGCTGTTCTTCTGGATGATCATTTGCACATGCGGGCCGGGCTTTGGAGCCGGCGGAGCGGGTGGCGGCGCTGGCGGCGGAGGCGGCGGAGCGGGCGGCTTAAAGTTGGCCTTCATCTTATTCGCCTTGGCCGTGTAGTGAGAGGTGACGAGATTCACAATGTTGGTGTACACGACCTCGCACGACGGCTTCTCGCACGCCGGCTTCTCGTCCAGCTTGCGCTTCAGCGTCGACAGCTCGCGCTCTTTGTCAGCGACAACCTTGTTCGCCGCGTCGCGCTCCTTCTTCGCCGCGTCGCGCTCCTTCTTCGCCGCGTCGCGCTCCTGCTCCGCAGCGACCCGCTGGGAGGTCAAGAGCTGGGCATTCGACGTCGCGTGCTCAACGCTTGAGTTCAACTTGATATTCTTTTGGGTGAGGTCATCGTGGCTCTGCAAAATCGTGTTGAAGAAGCGCGTCGCGTCGTCGACCGTCGAACGCGAGGGGGCCGCCGCGGCAGCAGCAGCCTGCTTGGCAACATTCTGGGAAAGCTCCAATCTTTCCTCCTCATCACTGCCAAAGAGACTCACGTAGTCTGCCGGCGGACCGCACGCACGCGGAGCGCACGAGTACGCCGACGACTGCAGAAACTTTGTGCACCCGTACGGGCAAACGTGCGTCGTGTCCACCAGCTTGCCGCACGGCCCGCACAGGAGCATGCTGCCGGCAGGTGACGCACCCGCTTTTTTTTGTTCAAGTTCAAGTTCTGCGAGAAAAAAAAACTGAGGTGTCGTCGCCGCGCACTGGGCCGCTGTGTCTCCGCATGGTGAAGGTCGAGGGCTCTCTGTACATCGGCAAGCGAGGGCAGGAGGGTGACTTTGATTGGATGCACAAACAGCAGAAGTATCAGGACGCCCTCTTTATTTCACTTGAGAACGTGGTGGACATGATCACAGCAAACGTGCCTGGCGGTGGGAGCGCCTGCTTGCGCGACAAGGCGTTTTACGATTCTCTCACCGAACCAGACAAGAAGAAGTGCTCGGTTGGCATTCCAACCGGGTGGTCGAAAGAGTCGGGCGGGTTCACCGTTCTGGACAATCGCACTCGCACCGTGATCGACAACGCCTTTGATCGGATTTGCCGTGTGCTGCAATTCTTTCCCAAGCGGTTTCTGCGTGTCATCTACCCGTGCGACGAGACAAACCCGTCGCAGATTGGCACTCGCATTTTTAAGGGCTCTCTCGCGTCGAGCGTGATCGAGTACATTTCTATGCGCCTGCACATGCTGCCGCTGTACGTGCGTTTGATTACGGCGCCGTCGCTGCGGGTAATCTACCGCGCGGATTTGGAGCTGCTGACGCACGCGCTGCAGGTCCAGAGGATTAAGACTCTTGAGTATCAGTTGAGCAAGTTAAGCTCGACTTTAAGACTCTCGAGTATCAGCTGAGCAAGAAGCGCGCGGATCCTCCGATGGCATTGGCGGGACAGCGCGGTGCACCTCCCTCTGCAGCGGCAGCGTCTGTTTTGTGACCAAGTAGACGGGAGTTGACCCTTTGCGTTTCTGTCGGGGGTCAGAAAAAGGTCAACTCGAGCGTACTAAAATCGTTCTGAATTCGTCTTTTCACGGGGGTCGATCGCAGGATTGTGCAAAAACAGAGGATCCATTTTTGTGAAACGCGCAGAGTTCAAACGGTCACAGACAGACGCTACGCAAACAGGTCGAGCGCATTTGCTGCAACGCGAGCCTCCTCACGCGTCCGAATCCTCCTCGCTGTGCTCCTCGCTTTCATCCTCTTCCTCAATCTCCTCCTCGGCCTCCTCCTCGGCCTCCTCGCTTTCTTCGTCGAGCTCTTCCTCGGCCTCCTCCTCAACCTCGGCCTCGTCAGCTTCTTCCTCGACCTCCGACTCTTCAACCTCTTGCGCTTTCGGCCGAATTTTCGCCATCTTGCCGCGCAGCTTGAGCGCAATTAGCGACTCCATGACCGAGCGCAGCGCCCAGTTTACCGATAGCGTCGACTCGATCGGCTCCGCGTTCACGGGCGAAACTTTCTTGGTAATCATCCACTTGCTGATCGCAGCGTACTCGTAAGTGTGGCCGTCGGTCGCCACGACCGGAGTCTTAAACGGCGACTGCGTCACCGGGCAGACAAACTCCGCGTCAATGTAGGTCGGGTCGACGCCCGACCAGTTGAGCTCAACGGGAAGCAGCAGCTTCTTTTTCGGCACCGAGATGCGGAGCGGGCGCGGCCGCTGGGTGTCGCGGTCGACCTGAATGTAGTTCTCCGCGTCATAGAGATGGATGACTTTCGCGTTGTCGCCGGGCATCCCGGGCGCGGGCACGTAGATCACGGTGTACTTGCGCTTGGACTCGAGAGCCGACAGAACAATGTCCTTGGAGACCTCGTCAAACGGCGTCCACGCAATGTCGTCCCAATACTCGACGGTGCCGGGCCGCTTCTTGGCGGAGATGCGGCGGATAGGAAATAGAAAGTCCGCGCCGTTTGTCTTCACAGTCATCGTCTCAGTGTCTGCGGAGCTCGTCGTCGACGTGCCCATCATGTTGAGGACAACCTGCACAGTGGTCGACGACGACTTGAAAGTCCGCTCGAGCTTGAGTGTCGACGCCGTGTCGAATTTCATCCACGCGCCTGCAATCTTCACCTCCCAAGTCGAATCGACGCCGAGGCTCTTCTTAGAGCTCTTCGTCATGGCCGTCGCCATCGGATTTTTTTTTCTCAAGTTTCGGGTGCGCCAAGTTTGCAGAAAAAAAAGCAATGGAGGCTGTCCTTCAGACATGGTCTCCCACGGAGCTCAAGGCGGAGTGTCAGAAACGCGGCATGGCGCAGTACGGCAACAAGGCGCAGCTCATCCAGCGCATCCTCGACAACATCCCTGGCAAGCGCAAGCCTGGCCCAAAGCCTGGCCCAAAGCCTGGTGGTCTCGACAAGATCATTTCCAAATCAAAAACGTTGACCAGCATTGCCCAGCGCACAGCATCGCAGGCGGGTAACAAGGCGGCGTCTGCTGCCAAGACGCGCAAGGCGCTTCTCGGGCTTGGCGTCACAGATAAGAAGGCGCAGGCGAACGCACCCGCAGCTATTAAGACCCTACCTATCAAACTCGACGTGAAGCACATGAAGTCGCTTGGTCTGTGTGACATGGAGGAGGATACGGATGCGAACGGCAACACCGTCTACAAGTACAAGTACGCGGCGTCGTCCAAGATGAGCGGCAAGACCAAGGCCGCGCCCAAATCGAAGCCGGCGGCTGTCGAGGAGGAAGTCGTGGTCGTGGACGACGACGCGTCGGAGAGCGGAAGTGAGCGCTCGGACGACTTGATGGACAACGACACCTTCAACCAGTACAAAGAAAAGCTTGCGAGCCGCCTGGAGGACCGCCGCATGCCCAACAAGCTGCTGGTCGATTTTATCAAGGTGTATGATCCGGGCCAGAAGCTGGCGGGCGTCGACAAGGCCGATCTCGCGAAGCGTGCTGTCGAGCAGCTCATGTATGAGACGGACGCAGAGGAGGACGAGGAGTGAGCGCGCGGTGTTCTGGCTTTGGCTGCACGAGTTGTGTGAGATGCCAACTGTTTGCGTGTAGCTATCATGGTCATGGTAAAACATAAAAAAAGTACACCCGCGTCGAGAGCGCGGTGTGGTCCGACGGCCCGCTCGTGCGAAAAAGCGACTGTGAATTTGGCGACTGTGGCAGTAGAGTCTGCGCTTCTCGGCAAAGGCGGCGAGGCCGGTACTTTGGACGGCGTCCGATACGATCTCGCTCACGCTTACAGCTGACGCTAGAGGCATTCAAAAGTCTTCAAACCGGAACCCTTCAAAGTCTTCCGTATTGGCTTCGTGGCCTTTTAGCTGTTTCGCTTTTTTTATTGGCGACAAACTTGTGCGAAAAAAAAATGGTGGAGGTCAGGTCAGCTTACGAGCTGCAGCGCGACAAAAATGTCGAACGCAACAACGAGTGGCTTGTCGCACACGGGCTGCTGGGCGGCTTGGTGCCAACGAAACCGACGAAACCACTGAAACCAGCCAAGCGCAAGGCCGACGATGTCGATCTTGTCCCAACACGTGCTTCCTCGAGGCACTCCAAGAAGGTGGTCCTCTTTGAGCAGTTGGATGACGATTACTTTGAGCAGCACGAACCGGACAGCGATGACGAACGAAAGAAATCGCACGCAGAGGTCAACTCAAAGCGAAAGCGCACCAAGGCCGTCTACTTCCAGCCGTCCATGTGCGAGGGTGTGGCACGTAGGACGACTGCTCGTTCTACCAAGCCAATTCGTCCTGCGACGGACGCGGCGCTTGAATCGGTCAAGTCTTCCACTGTGGAGTCGTCGCTGCGCCTCCTTGCGCAGGCTGCGAGCACCCCAAAGTTGAAAATAGGTGGCTGCGCCAGTGTTTCCGCTGCACCTATTCAGTTCACCGACAATGCGAGCGTCAAGCCTTACTTTGCCGCTGGCAAGAAAGGTCAGTGTCCGCGCTGCCTCGACTGGTTTTGCATTCGACGCGACGGCATGCTTCACACGCATCACTGTCGTCAAGTGCATCCGAAGCAGCCCGTCGCGCCTTTTCTTCCGGCGGTGTGAGTTGCGATGTGAGTTGCGATGTGCGTGTGTCGTGCGTTTATATTTGCGACACGGTACACCTGTCACACACAGAATTGTCTCGCGAGCCTTCTCTCAACGCAAACAGACAACTCCGGTCTTAACACTCCGGTCTCAGCAGATCTCCCCGCGCACGCGGCGTGCGAGTTGCATATCCTTGGGGAGGACTGTGACGCGCTTGCCGTGGATCGCCTCGAGGTTCGTATCAGCAAAAAGCGACACGGTGTAGTTTTCGGCAGCTTCTTGCATCGCCAAGAGCGCCTCCGTCTGCCACTTCATCCCATCCGGTGCGTATGAATCGGAGACGGCCTCGTTTGCGAGATCGCGCACGCATCGGCCAAAGGAACGCTTAGGAACGAGCAGCTTGGTCGCTGAATGCCCACGGCCATTTGGGTTCTTTCGCGTGCCCTGAAGCGCTCTAATCTCCAACAGAGCAGCTGTGCCCGGCGACTTGCGCCGTTTCTTTGGGGCGTACTGCCCCAAAATCGGGTTCCGTTTCTTCGCGACGACCTTTCCGCTGTTGGGCATCTTGCCAATGCTCTTGCCGGCTGGACCACTGAGCAGAGGGTTGACACGTTTGCCAGACACAACGGTCGACGGTCTGCCAATTGTTTTGCCCGTCGTCTTGCCTAAGCCCGTCGGCACCTTGCCGACGGTGCCGACGCCCTTGCCCGAGAAGAGCGCCGCGTTGACATTGGGATGGAGCGGCATCGCGTGCGTCGCCCAACTTGATTTTTTTTTTTGCCAAGTTTGCCTGTTTTTTTTTTCCTGCGATGGTGTTCTGCCGCGGTCCGTGCCTGTGCGGCTCCGCCGTCTGCGGCCCCAAGTGCGACTGCGATTGCCACCAGTACGACGCGTACGACTGCTCCAGCATAATTGAAGCCATAAAACACTTCTACCCCCGCATCTCCGTCGCCGAGCTAGCGGGTGAGAGCCGCAACGAGCTTTTTCGTTGGATCCAGAAGAATGCCAGGGCTCTCCACGAGTGTATGCCGGTTTACCTCGCGAAGAGCGGGTTGGCGGACGACGAGATAGACGAGGAAGAGTATTTGACTGTCCCGCTCGACATTTCGCGGCGCATGGGCGAGTTGGAAGCAAACGGACGTAACGTGCCGGATGCCAAGCGCAGGTCTCCGCCTCCAAATGTCAAACGCAAAGCACCTCAGTTTTGGGAGCCACCGTGCAGAGACGGCCTGTGCGACCTCTTTGGCCTGAAGCCGAATACGGTCATTTGCCGCGCCAAGAAGCA
>MDTG01165353.1_pt1 | contig 23325 bp, 21 predicted proteins | sample 811421 | NCBI WGS metagenome assembly MDTG01 (sample SAMN05326645, study PRJNA326480) | marine metagenome | isolation source: seawater | place: Pacific Ocean: South East | collected 2011
CGCCGTTGAAGGCCGTTGCATCCCGTTGAAGGCCGTTGAAGACCGTTGACGGCCGTTGAAGGCCATTGAAGACCGTAAAAGGCCATTGAAGGTCGTTGCAATTGCTGAAGCTGGGTAACCGCCCGGTGAAGGACGAATGGGTCGCGCAGGCGAAGGAACTGCTTGCCGGCAAGCCCCCGCGCGCTGCGGTCGACAAGGCCGAAGCGGCGAAGGCCAAGAAGTAAGGATCACGAACGATGGCACATAAGAAAGCAGGCGGTTCATCGCGTAACGGCCGCGACTCAGCAGGTCGTCGCCTTGGTGTGAAGAAGTTCGGCGGTCAGGATGTGATCGGCGGCAACATTATCGTGCGCCAGCGCGGCACGAAGTTCTACCCGGGCGTCAATGTCGGCATGGGCAAGGACCACACCCTGTTCGCGCTGGGCGCGGGCAAGGTCCGTTTCCACGACGGTAAGCTCGGCCGCAAATACGTATCGGTCGATGCGATGGCGGAAGCCGCAGAATAACCGGATGATTCGATAAAGGGGTCATCCGCCGGGATGGCCTCTTTCGAGCCGCAATGGACTCGAAAAATCGGAAGGAGATGGGGCCGCCCCGTCTCCTTTTTTGATTCTCCTTCCTCATTTTGAAACACCGACGGCCCACTGGAGGCGGGCATTCGGTATAGCGGAGATAACCGATGTTCATGCGTACCGAGCGGCTGTTCCTGCGGCCGATATTTCCTGAAGACTGGCCTGAGATACATCGCGGCATCGCGGATTTCCGCGTTGTCAGCATGCTGTCACGTGCGCCGTGGCCCTATGGAGAGGCCGATGCGAAGGCCTTCTGCCGTCGCCCGGTTCCGTCAGGAGCATTCAAATTCTCTGTAACGCTACCCGAAATCACCGGCGCACCCATCATCGGCCAGATCGGTATCGAACCCGTTGAAGAGGGGTATGAACTGGGATACTGGATCGGCCGCAAGTGGCAGCGCCGCGGCTATGCCGGGGAAGCCGTGCGCGGTGTCCTGTCCATGGCACGCGCATTCGGGATAACGCGCGTCAACGCCGGACACTTTCTGGAAAACGCCGCCAGCGGAAAGGTGCTGAAGGCCAACGGCTTTGTGGAAACGGGCGAAATTCGCCCGACCATGTGTGCTGCGCGCGGCGGAGAGGCATTCCTTGCCTGCCGCTATGTTTGCAAACTGGATGAAACTCTGGAGGTGAATGCGGCCAAGGCGGCCTAACGAAGCGTCCTCCTCGTCACGCGGCGAGGAGGGCGTGCCTTACTGGGCAGGCTCCGCCATGGCCTGCGCGCCGTCATAGTCGGCAATCAGGTGGCGATCGTCATGATCCCACGGATGGAAGCCGGGGCGGAAATAACCGAGCCAGGATGGCAGAATCTTGCGCAAAATGCCGGGCTTTCCAAACAGGTAGCGGGCCAGTCCCCATCTCGCCCGCCAGCCGGTAATTCCGTCCTGGGAGAGCAATTCCAGTGCGTCGGTCGAGCGGTTGCGCAGGAATCGGCATGTTACCAGCACCATGATGATGCTGCGCATGCGCCACCGTTTGAAAGCGGACCAGCGCTGCGTGGCGTGCAGGAAAGTGTCGTAGGCAACAGCCTTGTGCTCGATCTCCTCCGCGGCGTGCCACATCCACAGTTGCGGATCGCCCATTCCTGCAGTCGCCAGCGAGTCGGGGTCTTTCAGGAACTGGTGCGCGAACATGGCGGTGAAATGCTCCAGCGCGCAGGTAATCGCCAATTGCACGATGGGGGGAGTGGAAAGCGTCTGGTCCACCATGGAGTTCACCCGGCATGTGATGCCGGTGAGATCGTATCCCGCCTCCTCCACCGCACGGTTGAAGGCGATATGCTCGCGAGAGTGGTTCACTTCCTGACGGATGAAATCGCGGATTTCAGCAGCGAGCTGCGGGGGCACGTCGTCGCGGTGCGCCTTGACTGCCTCGATGAACATCGCCTCTCCGCGCGGGAAGCTGCAAGACAGGGCAGCAAACCAAGCCGAGGCCACCGGGTCCGCCCCACGGCGCCGCTTCTGGCCACGCGCAAAGCGCCTGTCGCGCACGTTAAGCGAAAGGCCTTTCCGGGAGGATTGTTGCTTGTATGGATGCGCCGTCATATCACGGACCTTCTGAGCGATGACAAGTCGAGAAGTAGGAGATACTTACACCAGTGTCAATAAAGAAGCGCCTGAGCCCGGAGGAGAGCCGCGCGGCCGCGCTTGAGGCGGCGCGCGCGCTGCTTATCGAGGCTGGGCCGCAAAGCGTGACTTTGAAGGCCGTTGCGGGGCGAATCGGACGCACGCATGCCAACCTGCTGCACCATTTCGGGTCCGCTTCGGGCTTGCAGAAGGAACTGGCGCGCCATCTGGCGCAAACGGTGTGCGACTCGATCGGCGATGCGGTGCGGGCAACCCGCGCCGGAATCGGCAGCCCTCGTGAGGTGGTGGACCTGACGTTTGACGCATTCGGACGTGAGGGTGGCGGCGCGCTGGCTAGCTGGATGCTGGCTTCGGGCAACGAGGATGCTCTGAACCCGATCATCGAGACGATCCACGCGCTGGTGGATGACCTCAATCCCCAGGAAGCTTGCCACGAGTCTGAAACGGCCATGCACGCGACAACCTTCTCTCTCGTGCTGCTGGCACTGGGCGATGCGCTGCTGGGTGAACAACTGGCCGAGTCGCTCGGCGTTCAGCGCACCACGGCACGCGACAGGGCAGAGGCGATGATGATCGCCGCCTTCAAGGTCGACGGAGTGGAGGTTTAGGCGATCTCGCTTTCGCCAAGGTCCAACCATTCGGGGACGAGGTCTGCAGGTATATCGGCAATGCGCAGGTGATCGACGGCAAGGCCCAGATCCTCGTGCGCGACCTTGCGACGCTTTTCGTCGGAGCGTTCAAGCGGCACTACGATCAGGCGCCGGTTCACTTTCTGTCGCCAGTTCATCCGCGCGGTGTTTTCCTGCCCGATGTAGCATCCCTTGCTGAAGCTGACGCCGTGAAGCTCAACCGCATTGGTTTCCAGCCACAGAATGTCGCCCAGATCTTCGCTCCCTTCCGGCACGCCGCACGAAAGGCGATGGGCCCGCCACGCATCGTCCGCTGCGCCGTTATTGTCCCCGGTGGAGGCAAGCCAGCGCCAGCCGAGTGCAGGCAGACGCGGATCAGGTGAAGCGCCTTCGCGCGGGCCTTTCTGCCAATGCACTTCCAGCGTATCGTCCACTGCAATCGCCAGCTTGCGGCGCAGGCGATAGAGCGAGAGGCGCTTTGCCAGATCCTCTGCCACTTCCGTCTCGCAATCGAGGATGATGTCGTCTCCGTCGCGCCAAACGATCATGTCGAACATGGTCTTGCCCTGCGGTGTCAGCAAGGCGGCGTAGGCGGGCAGACCACCGTTAACGTCATTTGTCAGCAGGCCTTGCAGGAAAGCGGCGGGATCCTCCGCATAGTCTGTGGCAGAAACGCGCACCAGCGCGCGGCGGTTGAGGCGTGTGGCAGTCATGGGTGACAGATAGGTTCGCCTGCGCGATAGGCAATGCGATGGCACGTTCCTGCAAACTCCAGGCCCGCAAGGTCTTGCTCACATGGCATCAGGGTGTGCGCGATGAAATGGCGTAGCTGGCACAGCAGCGCACATAAGATTAAGGCGAATGGCATGACCGATTCCCTGACAATCCGCCGCCCGGACGACTGGCATGTGCACCTGCGCGATGGCGCCATGCTGGAGGCAGTCGTGGCCCACACCGCGCGACAGTTCGCCCGCGCCATCGTGATGCCAAATCTCTCCCCGCCCGTAGTCACTGTGGCGGCGGCAGAGGCATATCGCCAGCGCATCGTTGCGGCGGTGCCTGCGGGGATGGATTTCACACCGCTGATGACCTGCTATCTGACTGACAACACCGACCCTGAAGAGGTGCGGCGCGGGTTTGAGGCAGGAGTGTTCTCCGCCTGCAAGCTATACCCCGCCGGCGCGACAACCAATTCCGATAGCGGTGTAACGAATGTAGCCAACATTCGCAGTGTGCTGGAAGTGATGGCCGACATTGGCATGGTGCTGTGCGTCCACGGCGAAGTGACCAGCGCGGACGTCGATATCTTTGACCGCGAAGCCGTGTTCATAGAGCGGACACTGGCCCCGCTGCTGCAGGAATTGCCGAATTTGAAAGTGGTGTTCGAGCACATCACCAGCGAAGAAGGCGTGCAGTTCGTCGAGAGCGCGCCCGATAACGTGGCAGCCACGATCACCCCGCAACATCTGCACATCAACCGCAACGCCATGCTGGTAGGCGGGATGCGTCCGCACGCCTATTGCCTGCCAGTCGCCAAGCGCGAGAAACACCGCCTTGCGCTGCGCCGCGCGGCCACATCTGGCAGTGCCAGGTTCTTCCTGGGAACAGACAGTGCCCCTCACGCGCGGGAAGCCAAGGAAAGCGCCTGCGGCTGCGCGGGAATTTTCAATGCGCCTTTCGCGCTGGAAAGCTATCTCGCGGTGTTCGAAGAAGAAGGCGCCATCGGCAAGTTCCAGGGATTTGCCTCTGAATACGGCCCCGCATTCTATGGTCTGCCGCTGAACGAGGATCGCATCACGCTGGAGCGGACGGATTGCGACGTGCCCGCCGCCATCGACGCGGATGGCACGCAACTGGTGCCTTTTCACGCTGGAGAGAAGCTGCGCTGGCGCTTCATTGGTTGATCAGAGCCTTGCCGCACGCGCGATTCTTGCGCGCCGGGCGTTCTGAAACATGTCCCAGCTGAAAAGGGCAATTGCGATCCAGATCAGCACGAAGCACACCAGTTGTGCGGGCTTCATCACTTGCTGAAACACCGTGAGGCCAAGGATGAACACGATGGTTGGTGATATAAACTGGAGAAAGCCGATCGTGGTGTAGGGCAGGGCGCGCGCTGCTGTGGTGAACATCAGCAGCGGTATCGCAGTCACTGCGCCGCCAAGGAGGATGGCAAGCGTTTCCACAAAGTCCCGTCCCAATGCCACGCCGCCACCGCCAGCCTGCACCCAGCCAAGATAGGCGATGACGAAAGGCAGCAGAATGATCGATTCGCAGGTCAGGCCTATCAATGGGCCGGCCTCCACGGTTTTGCGCAGCAGGCCGTAGATGCCGAACGAGAGGGCTACCGCCACACTCAGCCAAAGCGTGGTTAGCGCGCCGACAGAAAGTGCCGCAACGCCGATGAAAGCCAATAGCACCGCACCTGTTTGCGCGCGGCTGATGCGCTCTTTCAGAAAGACGACGCCCAGCACCATCATCGCCAGGGGAAGCACATAATATCCCAGGCTGGCGGCGTAGACCTGATCGTTCTGGATGGCCCAGACATAGAGAAACCAGTTCACCGCGATCAGCGCGGACGTGGCCACGAGCGTGCGCATTGTGCGCAGGTTAGCCAGTGTCCGTTGCAGTTCGCCAAGCCTGCGCGCGCGGGTCAGGAAGAACAGGCAGATCGGCAATGTGAAAAAGGTGCGCCAGGCCACGTATTCCAGCGGCGGAACATTTTTCACAAGCAGGAGATAGACCGGCATCGACCCCCACATGGCATGGGTGCAGAGCGCGAGAATCAGTGCATGCCGACGGCTTATGTCCTGCTCTGCCATGCAGCCGCACTAGGTGCGAAAAGGACAAAATACCACGTCATTTGCGCCGGAACATTGCCTGAAATAGTGGCGCGGCGAAAAATTCAAACGTTGCGTGATGTTCAGGGTCGACCCGCTATTGCCGCGTGAAATCTCGGATTAATGTTTGTCAAACAATGGGATCGGTACTGCCTCCCCTGTTGGGCAGTATTCGAAGCGCGACCCTTCGGGTCGTGTTTTGGGGGGTCGCGCCAGGGCGTCCGGATCGCAAGGTCCGGGCGCCTTGTTTGTTCTGGAAACAGCGTATTTCAGCCTTCCTTGAAGCCCACCCCCACGCTGGCGCGTGGTTGTTCCACTTCCGTACTGGTCACTGGATAGGCGCAATAGTCGGCGGCATAGAATGCTGCGGGCCGGTGGTTGCCCGAAAAGCCTACACCTCCGAATGGCGCGGCGCTGGATGCGCCGTTGGTGGGGCGGTTCCAGTTGACGATCCCGGCGCGGATATTGGCCCAGAAGCGGTTATACTGCTTTGGATCGCCGCCGATCAGGGACGCCGAAAGTCCGAACCGGGTGTTGTTTGCCTCGGCAATGGCCTCATCGAATTCGTCGACCTTTACCACCTGCAGCAACGGTCCGAACAATTCCACGTCAGGGCGGTCCTTCATGGCTGTTACATCGATGATCGACGGCGACAGAAAGGGTTTGTCGTCTATCGGCCGGCGCATGTGACTGATCGCCTTGCCGCCGTTGGAAAGCAGGTAGAGGAAGCTCTCCGTCAACTGGTCCGCCGTGTTGTTGTCGATCACACAACCCATGAACGGTTGCGGATCGGCAAACGGCTCGTCCACGATAATGCGGTTGGCAAGCGCCTTCACGGCGCTCAGCGCCTCGTCATACATGGAGCTTTTCACGATCAGGCGCCGACCGGCGGTGCAACGCTGTCCCGCTGTTGTGAAGGCGGACTGGATGATCAGCGCGGCGGCATCTTCGATCTTGGGCGTATCCCATAATACGATGGGATTGTTGCCGCCCATTTCAAGCGCCACGATCTTGCCCGGATCAGTTGCCAGCTTGCGATTGATGGCGATCCCGACCTGCGCTGAGCCGGTGAACAGGACTCCGTCCACGCCGTTATGGGCAACCAGCGACTTGCCTTCCTCTGGCCCGCCGAACAGGCATTGCACCACGCCTTCTGGAATGCCTGCCTTGTGAAAGTAGCTGACCAGCTTCTGGCCCACCGCAGGGGTCTTTTCGGATGGCTTGAACACGATGGCGTTGCCAGCGATCAGGGCGGGCACGATGTGGCCATTCGGCAGGTGCGCGGGGAAGTTGTAAGGCCCCAGCACGGCCATTACGCCGTGCGGCTTGTGGCGCAATGCGGCAGTTCCCTGCATGGCGCTATCCAGCTTGCGCTGGCCGGTGCGCTCGGCATAGGCCCTGATCGAGATATCGACTTTCCCGATTACGGCAGAGACTTCCGTGCGCGCTTCCCACAATGGCTTGCCGGTTTCGCGCGCGATCAGTTCGGCAAACGCTTCCTGATCCTGTTCAACCTGGATGGCGAAGCGGCGCAACAGTTCTATCCGGCGCGACAGCGGTTCGGAGGCCCAGGCAGGCCAGGCGTGCCGCGCCCGGTCCACCAGTTTATCGACATCGCCGTGCATGGCGCGCCATAGCTCCGCCCCGGTGGCGGGTTCGTAGGAAATCAGTTCGGCGGAATGGTTCAAGGCGGCTGGCCCTTTGTTAAGATCGTCGTGTCGGGTGGCTTACAGAATGTTCCGCCAGCAAGCAAAATGGCGGTTATCCCGCGAAGTTAAAAGCCCGTATTGCACACTGGTTTCACCTGATAACGAATTCCAAGTGCGTGTTTCTGCCCTATCACCCGGTATGGCCGGGCGCTGCAGGCGCTTCCCCCAGAGCTTGCGCCATACGCCTGATGCGCGTGACCTTGTCATACAGCGGTGTCCAGTCGTCACGTTCGTCTATCGCGGACCACAGTGTTTCCACCTCGTCTATCAACATCGATTCGGGCTGGCCCTCGCTCCAGTATTCGTGGCTGGTATCAAGCGGTTCGTGGCCGCTCATCGCTTCCCTTAACGCCCCTTGCGCGCCGCGCCCGCCGCGGTGGCGATAAAAGAATTCGTCCGGACCAAGCTTGCCTTCGCGCATGACAACTTCGGCCGCATTGATGACGACAGCATCCGCCTCCAGCCCGCGCGACGCGATGCCCAGCCGCCAGCAGAAGCGCCTCGCCATGGCGTTCTGAAAAAGCGGACCAAACCGCTCCAGCGCGGCGATCAGAGGTTCTGCCTCCACCAGCGGGCGCAAGGCGATGGCAAACTGACCAAGGTTCCAGCGGATTGCCTCCGGCTGGCGACCGAAAGCGTAGAGCCCGGTCTGGTCGAAATAGGCCGCGGTAAAGCCGGGATCCCATGCAGGCAGCCAGCGCCACGGGCCGTAGTCGAAGCTTTCCCCCGTGATGTTCATGTTGTCAGTGTTGAGCACGCCGTGGACGAAGCCTGCCACCATGTAGCTGGCAGCAAGGTCCGCCAGGCGCTCCGTCACCTGGTGCATCAGCCGGATGGCAGGCTCGTCGCGGCCCGGCGCGTCTTCGGGCGGGGGCGGGCCGGGATAGGTGGCGAGGCAATAGTCGACCAGCCGGGCGAGGTTGTCGTTCTCCTCGAACGCCATCAGGCGCTGGAAGCTGCCGATGCGGATATGGCCGTGGCTCAGGCGCACCATCACGGCGGATCGCGTGGGCGAAGGCTCGTCACCTCGCTCCAGCGCCTCTCCCGTCTCGATAATGGAGAATGTCCTGGACGTGTTCACGCCCAGCGCTTCCAGCATCTCGGTCGCGAGGATTTCGCGCACGCCGCCCTTCAGTGTCAGGCGGCCATCGGCAGTGCGGCTGTAGGGGGTGGTGCCGCTGCCCTTGGTGCCAAGGTCGAGCAGGCGACCCGCCCCGTCACGCATCTGCGCAAACAGGAAGCCGCGCCCGTCGCCGATCTCCGGGTTGTAGTTGCGAAACTGATGTCCGTGATACCGCAACGCAAGCGGCTGCGGCAGGTTGTCTGGCAGCGGGTCGAACCTGCCGAAGTGGCGCACCCATTCCTCGTCCGACAACGAGCCAAGGCCCACTGCCTTGTCCCATCGATCGTTGCGGAAGCGCAGGGTTGCTTGCGGAAACTCTGCCGCCCGCACGGGATCGGCAAGAAAATCCGCTACCGCGTCAATTCGTGTGTCGGGAGTGTACTCAGCCGGTTGCGGATCGTGTCGCATCCATCCATTAGTGGGCCTTCGACAGCGCGCCCGCAAGGCGCGCGCAGCTAAGGGGCATGAATTGAGCGACGCCGCCTATTCGACGGGCACATGGGAAAGCGGCGACGGACTGACGCTGCATTACCGCGACTATCCCGGCCGTGCTGACCGCCCGCCGATCCTGTGCATCCCCGGCCTGACCCGTAATGCCCGCGATTTTCAGCCGCTGGCGGAAGCATTTGCCGGGGAATGGCAGGTGATCTGTGCCGATCTGCGCGGCCGCGGGCAGAGCGACTATGCCAAGGATCCTGCCAGCTACACCCCCGCGCATTATGTGGAGGACGTGGCCGCGCTGATCGATCAGGCGCAGCTGGGCAAGGTCGTGGCCGTTGGCACATCGCTGGGCGGGATCATCACCATGCTGATGGCGCAAGGCGGTGCGAAGTTCGCCGGTGCGGTCATCAACGATATTGGTCCGGTGATCGAGGAAGAGGGGCTGGAGCGCATTCGCGATTACGTGGGGCAGGGGCGCAGCTATCCCACGTGGATGCACGCCGCATGGGCCATGCGTGACGGTGCGAATCACATTTATCCCCGGTTCGAGATCGAGGACTGGCTGCGCTACACGAAGCGGCTGATGTGCGTATCGGGCAATGGCCGCATTGCCTACGACTACGACATGAAGATTGCCGTGCCCTTCGCCCAACCCGGGGGCGGCGTGACCGTGGACCTGTGGCCAGCCCTGAAGTCGCTTGAGGGCGTGCCGCTGCTGGCGTTGCGCGGGGAATTGTCCGATCTGCTTTCCGAAGCCACGTTCCGCCGCATGGGCGAGGAGGTGAAGGGGCTGGAGACCGTTACCGTTCCGGGCGTGGGCCATGCCCCGACTCTGGAAGAACCCCTCGCGCTGGAAGCCATCGCGAAACTGCTGGCCAGGGTCGCACGGGGATGAGCAAGACGCCGAAGATCTTGCACCTGCATTCCACCTTCGATGCCGGGGGCAAGGAACTGCGCAACGTCCGCCTCATCAACGAATGGGGCAAAGAGGTGGATCATGCGATCGTTTCCGGAGACCTGGAAAAGCGCGGCGCTGCCCGGCTGATCGGCAAGAAGGCGCGCGTCTCCTGGCCCAAGTTTCCGGCGCTGAAGGGAAAGCCCACGCCGGGGCGGCTGGCAGCGCTGGCAAAGGCCATGGCGGGCTACGACCTTGTCTGCACTTACAACTGGGGCGCGATCGACGCAGTAATGGCGCACACCGTCTTTGCCGATGCCTTCAAGCTGCCGCCGCTGGTGCACCATGAAGACGGTTTCAACGAAGACGAGGCCAAGCGCCTGAAAAAGCGCCGCAACTGGTATCGCAAGATTGCCTTGGGTCGCACCGCCGCGCTGGTGGTTCCCTCGGCCAAGCTGGAAGACATTGCGCTTAACGCCTGGAGCCAGCCGCGCGCCCGTGTGAGGCGTATTCCCAACGGGATCGACACCCGCGCCTTCGCCGCGCCGCCCAAGCGCGATATCCTGCCGGGGCTGGTGAAGCACAAGGACGAGTTCTGGCTCGGCTCCATGGCGGGTCTGCGCGCGGTCAAGCAGTTGGACGTGCTGGTGCGGGCGATGGAATGGATGCCGCAGGAGTGGCAGCTGGTGATCGCGGGCGAGGGGCCGGAGCGCGAGGCGCTGCTGGCCGAAGCCGAGCGCGTCGGCGTGGAAGACCGGGTGCATCTGCCCGGCTTCATTGCCGAACCTGCCAAATTGGTCGGCTTATTCGACATGTTCGCGCTGTCCAGCCAGTCCGAGCAGTTCCCAATTTCCGTGGTGGAAGCGATGGCGGCTGGCCTGCCGGTCGTCGCCCCACGCGTTGGCGATATCGGGCAGATGGTTTCCAGCGACAACGGCCCCGCGCTGGTCGATCCGGGAGACGAGAAGGCCTTGCGCAAGTCATTGACGAAGCTGGCTGACGATCCCGTGACCCGCAAGCGCATGGGGCAGGCCAACCGCCAGAAAGCACGCGAGGAATTCGACGAGCGCCGCATGATCGAGCGCTACCGCGCACTATACTGGGGGCTGATGGACAAGTACCCGCAACAGCCATGAAACTGGCGCAAGGCAGGTGCCCATCCCATTCACCCCGAATTCACTGCGGCGGGGACACCATCGCCTCTTCGATTGAAATGCCTGTGCCATCCGTTAAAGAGCGCGGCTTGATATCAATTCCTGCATGATCGACTGATAGTGGCCAAACAACCGACCAATCCAAACCTCCCCGCCAGGAACAAGGCGAAGGATCGCGCCGATGCCGAGCAGGAAATGCTCATGCGCGAAGTGGACGAAGCCGTCCGCCAGGACGAGGTGGGCGATTTCGCCAAGAAATACGGTTGGCCCATCGGGATCGTGTTCGTGCTGGCGATGGCGGCCTTTGGCGGCTTCCTGTTGTGGCAGGACAGCAGCGAAGACGACCTGGAAGCCCAGTCGGAACAGCTGGTGCAGGCAATCGACGAGTTGGAAGCAGGCAACACCGACATTGCCGATGATGAACTGGCTCTGCTGGCCGAAGGCGAGGGCGGGTCAGCCGCAATGGCAACGCTGCTGCGCGGCGGGATCGCATTGGAACGCGGCGATTCCGAAACTGCGGCGGCAATGTTCGACACCGTGGCCAATGACACTGACATGCCACGCGAACTGCGCGACATTGCCACCATCCGCAGCGTGACGGCACGCTACGACGAGATGGATCCGCAAGAGGTGCTGGACCGCGTTGGTCCACTGGCGGTGCCTGATAATGCCTACTACGGCAGCGCCGGCGAGCTGGTGGCCCACGCGTATCTGGCGCAGAACAAGAATGACGAAGCCGGCGCCCTGCTGGTGGACATTGCCGGGAGCGACGACGTACCCGATTCCATCCGTAGCCGAGCGCGCCAGCTTGCGGGCCTGCTGGGCTTCGATGCAATCGAGGATGTTGATGCCACACTTGCCGAAATGAGCGGTGAGAACGTGGAACAGTCCCAGGTCGAGCTGGTCGAGTAAGAGCGAGTATGATGACAATGATGAACCTGCGCCGCCCCAACCGTAACTGGGCGAGAACAATTGCCGCTCCGATAGTCGCCCCGTTGCTGGCCCTTTCGCTTGCCGGTTGTGCCGGTGGCCTGTTCGGCGGCGGTAAGGACGATAACGAGACGCCGACCACCGGCAATCGTATTCCCATCCTCTCGCGCATCGCGACGGATATCTCTGCCGATCCGGCGCTGGCGAATGTTTCCGTGGTGGTGCCGACGGCGACCACGAACGAAAGCTGGCCGCAGGCGGGCGGCAATGCTGCCAAGGTGCCCGGCCATGTCACGCTGTCGAACAATCCCGCGCGCGTGTGGACCGCTGATATTGCCGGAACAACCAAGACCCGTCGTCTGGCAGCTGCACCCGTGGTGGGTGGCGGCATGCTGTTCGCAGTCGATACCGCAGCGGTTATCCATGCCTTCGACGCTGCCACCGGTGCGCGCCGCTGGAGGCACCAGATCGAGGTGACGGGTGATCTTGAAGACGCGACATTTGGCGGCGGTGCAGCCTATTCCAATGGCCGCGTCTATGCCACCAACGGCGTTGGCGATGTTGTTGCACTGGACGCGCAGACCGGCAATCAGATCTGGCGCGTGAAGCCTGCCGGCCCGCTGCGCGGTGCGCCAACCATCGCTTTCAACGAAGTGTTCGTGATGACGCAGGATAATCAGGTCTTCGCGCTCGACACCGATGATGGCGGGATCGTGTGGCAGCGTGCGGCCGCATCCGGCCAGTCGGGCGTCTTCGGCGTTGCCGCGCCCGCCGCCGGGCAAGGCACTGTGGTTGCCGGGTTCTCCACCGGTGAACTGGTGGCCTATCGTTACGAAAATGGCCGCGAATTGTGGTCCGATGCTTTGGCCCGCACATCCATCAGCACACAGGTCGGCACCCTGACCGATGTCGACGCGGATCCGATCATCGATCAGGGCCGCGTTTACGCGCTGGGGCAGGGCGGTCGTATGGCCGCGTATGAACTGCTGACCGGGCAACGTATCTGGGAACTGACGCTGGCAGGCATTTCCACGCCTATCGTTGTGGGTGAGTGGGTGTTCACGCTGACGGACGACGCGCAGCTTCTTGCCATTCAGCGCAACACGGGCCGTATCCGCTGGCTGACCCAGCTTGATCGCTGGCGCAAGGTGGAAGACCGTGAAGGCCCGATCTTCTGGCAAGGCCCGGTGCTGGCCAGCGGTCGCCTGTGGATCGCCAGCAGCCGCGGCTATGTGAAGAGCGTGGACGTGATGACCGGCGAAGCAACCGATTTCACGCGGTTGGATAACGGCGTTTCGCTGCCTCCGCTGGTGGCGAACAACATGCTCTACATCCTCGACGACGACGGTCGGATTCACGCCTACCGCTAAGCTGATCCGGCACGATTCCGGCCAGCTGAAAAAGGGCAGGGTGTTACCTGCCCTTTAACCCTTCGCGCCTACCACGGCACCGATGAACGCGCAGTCGCAAGAGTCGCGGCCCCCGGCCAGCGATGTTTCCCCGTGGGTGGGCCTAGTAGGCCTTGTCACGCTGCTAACTTGCATTCTGTTCGCGCGCAGCTGGCCCGAAATCTGCGAAATGATAGGCTGGGCCAACCACCGCGGCCGCTTGTCCGGCCCCAATGCCGCGCTGGCTACCATGGTGCTGACCGGCCTCGCGATGGCGGCATGGTCGGTGCTGGTGGAAAAGGTCCATCGCAATCCTTCCACCGGGATAGACTGGTCGCGCCGACGCCCGGTATCCGAAGTGATCGATATCTCCATCACCAAGCTGGCCGGCCTGTGGGCGACCTGGTTCATCATCGGCGCCTTCTACATGCTGGGTCGCTGGTATTGGGAAGGCAATTACCTGTTTGCCATGCAAGTGATAGGCTGGGCCATTGTCCCGATGTTCGTGCTGTCCGTCCCCTACATGATCTGGATCGACCGGGTGATGGTAAATCCGAAGGATCACTGCTGGCACTTTGGCGCCATGCTGGTGGGCCGAGAGGCATGGGACGGCGAGCAGGTAAAGAAGCACTGGCGCGCATGGATCATCAAGGGTTTCTTTAGCGCGTTTATGATCGGCATTCTGCCCCCCGGCTTTGCCGCCGTGGTGGAAGCCAGCGGGACGGACATCCTGCACGATCCCGTGCGCCTGGGCGTGACGCTGTTTGAATTCCTCTTCGTGATCGATGTGCAGATCGGCACGGTGGGATACCTTTTGACCCTGCGACCGCTGGATGCCCATATTCGCAGCGGCAATCCGTTTTTTGCCGGTTGGGTGGCCGCGCTGCTGTGCTATCCGCCGTTCGTCTACGGGATCATGGGCGATGGCGGTGTGATCCAGTACGAATACAACACGGCAGACTGGGCCTACTGGTTCACGGGCAACGTGCCGATGCTGTACCTGTGGGCGGTGCTGCTGGTGTTCCTCACCGGGGTTTACGCCTGGGCGACTGTCGCTTTCGGCATCCGTTTTTCCAACCTCACTTATCGCGGCGTCATCACCAACGGGCCGTATCGCTACACCCGTCATCCGGCCTACCTGTCGAAGAATGCCTTCTGGTGGTTCTGCTACATGCCGTTTCTGGTGACATCCGACACCATGACGGACGCCATACGCAACACGGTGTTCCTGGGCTGCGTGAGCGCGATCTACTATTGGCGCGCCCGCACTGAGGAAGCGCACCTGCTGGCCGAAGACCCCAGGTATCGCGAATACTACGACTGGATGGACGAGAACGGCGTGATTACCAGCCGTCTGTCGCGATTGATCCGCCGTGCGAACCCGCGCAAGAGTGACCCTGTTCCGCAGCCGGCGGAATAGCTAGCCGCCCGAATTTCCCACTACAAAGCAGGCCGCCGCCACCAGCGCCCCGGCAAAACGGTTTGAACGAAAACGGTTGAGCGGGTTGGCAGGGTCTTCCCCATCCAGTGTCGCCACTTGCCAGCCAAGGTGGACCGCCGCCGGAACCAGTGCGAGCAGCGCGATCCAGTCGCTGCGCAATTGCCAGAAGGCGAAAGCCCACAACGCCACTGCGACGGCATAGAACAAGGCCACGCCCGGCTTCACCCTGTTGCCAAGACGAAGGGCCGAGGACTTGATCCCTACCAGCGCGTCGTCCTCCCGGTCCTGCATGGCGTAAATCGTGTCATAACCCATGCACCAGAAGAACGCGCCCGCGTACAGGGCAAGGGGTACGCCCAGCATGTCGTCCCGCAAGGCGAACCAGCCGACCAGTGCGCCCCATGTGAACACCAGACCAAGCCACGCCTGTGGCCACCATGTAATGCGCTTCATGAAGGGATAGGCCGCCACCAGCGCAAGACTGCCCAGCGCCACAAGTTGCGCCTCCATCCGTGGCAGCATGAGCAGGACCACCAGCCCCACGCCGCACAGGGCCAGCAGCCATACCCACGCCGCCTTAAGGCTCACCCGTCCGCTGGCGATCGGGCGGCTGGCGGTGCGCGCCACGCTCTTGTCGAGGTCGCGATCAACGATATCGTTATAGACGCACCCGGCAGAGCGCATGGCCACGCTGCCCAGCAGCAGCCACGCAATCAGCTGCCACTGCAGCCCCGCGCCTGCCAGCCATACACCCCAGGCGCAGGGCCAGAACAGCAGCCACCAGCCAATCGGCCTGTCGAACCGCGCCAGCAGCGCATAGTCGCGCGCAGGTTGTGGCAGGCGTTCGGCAAGGGATTTGTGCTCGCTATCGGGGGTGACGGTTTCAGGCGGAGCAGGAAATGGCGGCATGACTTGCCTGTTAGCCGCGCTTGCCAGTAGTGGAAAGCCATGCCTGCAACGCCATCCTGGCCGCCCAAGTCTGCTCCGCGCCTGTTCGTGGACTCCGCGTTGTCGCAGGGGCAGGCGCTTGCGATTGACGGCCAGCAGGGTCACTACCTCGCCAAGGTCATGCGCGTATCGCCGGGTGACGCGGTGATCGTGTGCGACAACCGGACGGGCGAATGGCTGGCCACCGTGGCACAGGCGGGCAAGCGCGCCGTGACCCTGTCGGTGGTGGAAAGGCTGCGCGAGCGGGAGGCCGTGCCCGATCTCTGGCTGTGTCCGGCGCTGCTGAAGAAAGATCGCTTCGACACGGTGCTGGAGAAGGCAACCGAGCTGGGCGTCGGAGCCATTCATCCGGTTATCACCCGCCGCTGCGTAGCGGACAAGCTCAACCCGGAACGGGCGCGCACGATCGTTACCGAAGCGGCCGAACAATGTGCGCGCACCGCTCTGCCGACGCTCGAATCACCGCAAAAGCTCAACATCATGCTGCGCCAGTGGCCGGAGAGCCGCGTGCTGTTCTTCGCGGACGAGGAAGGCGGCCAGCCAGCAGCGGAGGCGTTTTCCGTTTCCGCGCCAAGTGCGGCAATTCTGACAGGACCGGAAGGCGGATTTGACGATGCCGAGCGCGAAGCCATTCGTGCACACCCGCAGGCGCGCGCAATTTCGCTTGGCCCCCGAATTCTGCGTGGAGAAACCGCTGCCCTTGCGGCTGTCGCGCTGTGGATGGGGTTGGCGGGGGATTGGCGCTAGGGAGACGGAGTGCCGGCCATGCAGCAATTTGCTGGTGGCCATTCGCTTTCGATCCGCTAGACGCTTGCAACCATGAGCACGCGTAAGGCATCCGAAGGGCACCAGCCCGTGATCGAAAGCCGCGACCAGCTGGTTGCCCCGATGCAGGCTGGCGAGAAGCCTCGTGACCAGTGGCGCATCGGCACCGAGCACGAAAAGCTGGTGTTCAAGACCAGTGATTTTCACGCGCCTTCCTACAAGGAAGAAGGCGGCATCCACGACATCCTGATGGCGATGCGTCAGTTCGGCTGGAAGCCGGTTGACGAGAAAGGCCCGGATGGCACGGTCAACACCATCGCGATGAGCGGTAGCGACGGCACGATCAGCCTTGAACCTGCCGGCCAGTTCGAACTGTCCGGCGCACCGCTGGAAACCCTTCACCAGACCTGCGCCGAAACCGGTCGCCACCTGGACCAGTGCAAGAAAGTGGGAGAGGCTTGCGGTGTCGGCTTCCTGGGGCTTGGCATGTGGCCGGACAAGAGCCGCGAAGAATTGCCGGTGATGCCAAAGCAGCGTTACGACATCATGATTCGGCACATGCCCAGGGTGGGCACGCTCGGCCTCGACATGATGCTGCGCACCTGCACCATCCAGGTGAACCTCGATTATTCCAGCGAAGCCGATATGGCGAAGAAATTCCGCACCGGTCTGGCGCTGCAACCTCTGGCCACCGCGCTGTTCGCCAATTCACCGTTTACGGAAGGCAAGCCCAACGGCTTCCTATCCTATCGCAGCCACATCTGGTCTGACACCGATCCGCATCGCACCGGCATGTTGCCCTTCGTGTTCGAGGAGGACTTCGGGTACGAGCGTTATGTCGACTACATGCTCGATGTGCCGATGTATTTCGTCTATCGCGACGGCACCTACATCGATGCCGCCGGACAGAGCTTCCGCGATTTCATGAAAGGCGAATTGCCCGCCCTGCCGGGCGAATTGCCCACGCCCAGCGATTGGTGGGATCACCTTTCCACCGCCTTCCCCGAAGTGCGCCTGAAAAGCTTTCTGGAGATGCGCGGCGCCGATGGTGGCCCGTGGAACCGTATTTGCGCGCTACCGGCACTGTGGGTCGGGCTGCTGTACGATGACGGCGCGCTGGATGCCGCGTGGGATCTGGTGAAGCACTGGACGATGGAAGAGCGGGAACATCTGCGCAACGCCGTGCCCGCGCAGGCGCTGGACGCGCCGCTGCCGCGCGGCGGCACCTTGCGCGATCTGGCCCGTCACGTGCTGGATATCGCGCATGACGGGCTGGTGGCTCGTGGTCGGCAGAACTCCATGGGCGACAACGAGAGCGGCTTCCTCGCTCCGCTGAAAGAGATCGTGGAGAGCGGCAAGGTGCCCGCCCAGCGCCTGCTGGACAAATACCACGGCGAGTGGAACGGTGACATCTCGCGCGTTTACGAAGAGGCGTTCTGACACCAGCCGCGTGGCACGCTTCAGGCGTAGCTGGCGACTTCGAATTCGATGCCGTCCCAGTCGAAGAAATAGAAGCTGGATGGCCCGGGATCGTAGGTTCCGTGGCTGAACGGCTTCAGTCCGGCTTCCACCACCACGCGTTCTGCGGCAGCCAGATCGTCCACCACGAAGCCGACGTGGTTCAGGGGTTTGCCCTTCTCGCGGCGCTCGGCTTCATCGTCGTCGGTGTAAAGGGCGAGATAGTTATTTTCCTCGCCCAGATGGATCGTGCGGCCACCCAATTTCGAATCGCCGCGCCAGCGTTCGTGCCATCCCAATAGCTTCGTGAAGAGTTTCGCCGAGCGCTCTGCATCGCTCACTGTCAGGTTTACATGCTCGATTCTTCCGTGTGACATGATGGAAAATACTCCTTTCAAACCGTTGTTCTGCAACGATTACGAGGCGTCCATGCAAGCTGCGCGCGAATCATTGCTTGCATGTCTATGCAACCTCAAGTTAGCTTGAGGTCAAGCCCGAAAGGAGTAATTCCTTGTGAGGAGGCATATATAACAGGTGCTGCATTCATTTCGATTGGCCAGCTGTCGAAGCGCACCGGCGTGGCCGTTTCGGCTCTGCGCTTCTACGAGGACAAGGGTCTGCTCAACCCGCTGCGTAGTGGTGGAAACCAGCGCCGCTACCTGCGCAGCGACATTCGCCGCGTCAGTTTCGTCTTGATCGCGCAGAGGCTGGGGCTGGCGCTGGACGAGATCGAGCGTCACCTTGCCCAGCTGCCCGATGGCCGCAATCCCACGGTGGAGGACTGGCGCAAGATCAGCCGCGCCATGCGCGAGCAGATCGACGCGCGCATCACCCTGCTCAACCGCACGCGCAACCAGCTGGACCAGTGCATCGGCTGCGGCTGCCTGTCGCTGACGAAATGCCAGCTTTACAACAAGGACGACAAGCTGGGGTTGAAGGGGCCGGGGCCGCGGGCGGTGCTGGACTAGGCGCCAGTTGCCTTGCCGCCATTCGGCAACGCCGACTTCTGGTTCACGACGCGCTCTTCCGTTTGCATTTCTGAAGACTTGACCACAATTGCCTACTCGGCGGCCATCGCCTCCGCTTCACCCAGATCGACGCTGACGAGGCGCGAGACGCCGCGTTCCACCATGGTCACGCCGAACAGGCGGTGCATGCGGCTCATGGTGACGGCGTTGTGGGTTACAATCAGGTAGCGGGTCTTGGTGTCGCGGTTCATCGCGTCCAGCAGGTCGCAGAAGCGTTCGATATTGGCATCGTCCAGCGGCGCGTCCACTTCGTCCAGCACGCAGATAGGGGCGGGATTCGTCAGAAACAGGGCGAAGATCAGGGCGGTTGCTGTGAGAGCCTGCTCACCGCCTGACAGCAGGCTGAGAGACTGGAGGCGCTTGCCCGGTGGCTGCGCATAGATTTCCAGGCCGGCCTCCAGCGGGTCGTCGCTGTCGACCAGCGCCAGATGCGCCTGCCCGCCTTCGAACAGACGGGCGAACAGCGTCCGGAAATGGCCGTCCACTTCCTCGAAAGCCTTGCGCAGCCTTTCGCGCCCTTCGCGGTTGAGGTTGCCGATGGAGCCGCGCAGGCGGGCTACGGCTTCTGCCAGTTCGGCCTGTTCGGCGGCGCTGGCACCGTGTTCTTCCTCGATCCGCGCCAGTTCTTCGGCCGCAACAAGGTTCACCGGCCCGATCCGCTCCCGGCTGGCAACCAGCCGGTCCATCTCCTCGCTCTCGGCGGAGGAGGCTTTCACGCTTTCCGCTGCGAACTCGAACTTGCCGGGCAGCAGCGGTGGCGGCGACTGGAAACGTTCGCCGGAAACGCGCGCCATCTCCTCGCGGCGCTGCTCCTCATTTTCCGCGCGAGTGGCCAGAGTGGCGCGGTTCTCTCGTGCAGCGGAAAGTGCTTCGTTAACGTCGCTCAGCCGCGCATCGGCCGCGCGGGCCTGTTCCTCGGTTTCGCGCACGGCGGCTTCGGCCTTGGTCAGCTCGTCGCCCAGCCGCGCGCGCACAGCCTCACCGCCTTCGATTTCCTTCATCAGCCCTGCAGGCTTGGCGGCAATGACGGCGCGCTCCTCGGCAATCTCCTCGAACCGGGCTTCCATCCCGGCCAGCCGCTGCGCCGCGTCACCCGCGCGGGCCTGCCACGCGGCCATGTCCTTGCGCTGGGTCGCCACGCGTTCTCGTGCCACGGCCAGCGCCTGATCGTGCGAGGCAAGGGCAGCGGCCGCGGACTGGGCCGCTTCACGCGCGGCCTCGTTCCTGGCACGGGCGGCTTCGAGTGCGGCGCGACCGGCTTCAGGATCGGGCAGTTCGGCTTTTCTGGCCTTGGCGCTTTCCAGTTCCGCCAGTGCCGCCGCGCGCTGATCGTCCAGATCCTTGCCGCTTTCAGCCAGTTCCTCGCGCCGGGCGGCAAGGCGTTCGCGTCGCGCCTCGGCCTGATCCAGCGCACGCAGCGCCTGTCGCTCTGCCTCCGCAGCTTCGTTGATCCCGCGTTCCTGCGCCACCAGATCGCGCTGCAAGTCGGCAAGTTCGCCCTGCGCGCTGTCCTGCGCGGCGGACGCTGTTTCGACCGCCTCCCGCAACGCGGGCAATTCATTCTCCAGCGCGGTATAGCGATTGTCCGCTTCCAGCCTTGCGGCTTCGGCAGCGCCTTCACCGCGCGCCACGAAACCGTCCCACCGGCGCAGGAAACCGTCCTTTGTCACCAGCCATTCGCCGGGCTTCAGGTCGCGCCCGTCGTCTACGTCGCACACATGCACCAGCGCCAGACGGGCAGCGAGTTGATCCGGGCAATCGCGCACACGCGCTGCAAGACTGTCCGCCACCGGAGAGGGGGCATTTGCGCCAGTCCAGTAGCGGCCGTCGGCCTTGCCTTCAGGAGCACCGATAGGGGCGCGCGCATCGCGCCCCAGCGCTGCGGCGAGGGCGCGTTCGTAGCCCGGTTCGGCGGCCACACGATCCAGCGCGGCGGGCAGGCCGTGGCCACCCTTTCCCTGCCGCTCGCGCGCTTCGCGGTCGCGTTTGAGCGCCTGCCATTCGCGCTCCACACCGGCCAGTTCGGCCCGCGCGGTGGAGAGCTGCGATGCAGCCTCGTCACGCGCGGCGGCAAGTTCGTCCTTGCGAGAGCGGGCACTCTCAAGCCCTTCGCGCAGGCGTGTCAGCTTTTCGGCGGCGTCCTCGGCTGCCTTGTTTGCAGCGACGACATCTTCTTCGGGATCGCTTTCGCCCAGCAGTGCCGCGCGCTGGTCCTCCAGCCGCCGCGCTTCTGCATCCAGACGGTCCACGCGCGATTGCGCCTGCGCAATCTCTGCTTCGGCCACGCGCCATTCGGCCTCGACTCCGGCATGGTCTGCGGTCGCCTTGGCCAGCGCCAGTTCGGCCTTGCGGCCTTCGCTTTCAGCTTTTTCGACGGCATTGGCAATCGCGGGTCGCTCCGCTTCGTCCGCCACCAACGCTTTTGCTCCCGCGTCGAGGGCCGATTCGAGGTCTTTCAGCGCACCCGCGGCGTCGCGCGTCATACGGTCGGCGTCGATCCTGTCTTCTTCCAGCCGCGCCTTTTGCCGGTCAAGATCGTGCAGCCGCTGCTCGGCTGCTTCCAGCTGGCTGGCTAGCGCCGCCATGCGGTGTCCGTGCGCGCTGGCATCGTCGCGCCGGTCGGCCAGTTCGTCACGCAGTTCGTGCAGCTTTTCGGCCAGTTCAGCCTGTGCTTTCTGGGCCTCCTTCGTGGCGTTCTGGGCCGCGTCTACGGCCTCGTCCGCGCCCTTGGCCTGGGCACGGGCAGCCTCGGCAGCGGCGGCGGCATCGCGCCAGCGGGCGAATACCAGCCGGGCCTCGGCAATGCGGATCTGGTCCGACAGCACCTTGTAGCGCTCGGCCTGCTTGGCCTGGCGTCGAAGCGATCCGATCTGCGAATCGAGGTTCGACATCAGATCCTCGAGCCGTTCGAGGTTCTTTTCCGTCGATCGCAGCTTGCTCTCGGCATCGCGCCTGCGCACATGCAGACCGGCGATGCCTGCTGCCTCTTCCAGCATCATGCGCCGCTCGGTCGGCTTTGCGGCGATGACCTGCGCGATCTTTCCCTGGCTGACGAGGGCCGGTGAATGCGCGCCGGTGGCGGCATCGGCGAACAGCAGGCCGATATCCTTGGCCCGCACGTCGTTGCCGTTCAGTCGGTACGCGCTGCCCGCACCGCGTTCGATCCTGCGGGTAACATCCAGCGGCTCGCCATCATCATCCACCGCGTGCAGCACAACTTCGGCGAAATCGCGCGGCGGGCGGCTGCTGGTGCCTGCAAAGATCACATCTTCCATGCCGCCCGACCGCATGGACTTGGGGCTGTTCTCGCCCATCACCCAGCGGATAGCTTCCAGCACGTTGGACTTGCCGCAGCCGTTCGGGCCGACAACACCCGTCAGGCCCGGTTCGATGCGCAGTTCGGCAGGCTCTACGAAGCTCTTGAAGCCGCTAAGTCTAAGCTTGCGAAACTCCATAGGCGCCTGCCGCTACCCCTCTTCAGCTTTCCGCCGGACGCGCGCCTGCATTCTGCAGTGCGGCTTCCAGATCGGGCCAGCTGCGATCTTCAAGCTGGCGGCCATTGAGGATGAAAGTGGGGGTCGCGGTGACGTTCAGTTCGTTGGACTGCTCTTCCGAACGGGTGCCGATGGCGATTACCGATTCGCTGTCTGCCAAACAGGCAGCGCCCTGATCGCGACTGATCCCGCGCGCGGCGAAGAAATCGAGGAAGCCAGCGGCGTCGGCAATCGCCACAAATCGCTGGTCTTCCGGCACGTCACTCATATTGGCCAGCTGCGCCTGCGCGCCCTGCATCTGGCCCATGACCTGATCGAAATTCTTCCATACCTGATCGGCCAGCGGGTGCATGCTTTCCGGCGCGGAGCAACGCACCAGTCTGGCCAGCGTCAGATCGAAGGCATTGTGAACCTGGTTGCGCAATTCGAAGGAGACAACGCCGGTGGAGACATAGTTCTCCTTCAGCGCATCGGCCCCGGTCTGCGCGAAATTGGCGCAGGCACCGCAGGTGAGCGATCCGTATTCGACCAGCTTGATCGGCGCATCGGGATTGCCCAGCAGATAACCGTCGCTGTCCGTCACCTGCACCATATCGGTCCACGACTGGCCATCGGGCGCTGCGATATGCTCCAGCGGCTCGCTGGCGGTCAGTTCACCCTCCGCACTGTTGCCACAGGCGGACAGGGCCAGTGCCAGCGGTGCGGCAAAAGTGGCAAAAGCGATGCGGCGCGTAATGGTCATTTCAAAACTTCCCGTCGTGATCTGTCCGGCCTGAAATGGTGTGCACCTTCTGGTGAGCGTGCAGTTTAGAACCGGGTGGTTGATGTTTGAAAAGCGCCATAAGGCGTAAATCGGCGCTTTTGCACAGGCTTGTCCCCTATTCGCCCTGTTGACGGGCGGCCATCAGCGCCTGCCGCAGTGGCTGC
>MDTG01325122.1_pt1 | contig 23325 bp, 22 predicted proteins | sample 811421 | NCBI WGS metagenome assembly MDTG01 (sample SAMN05326645, study PRJNA326480) | marine metagenome | isolation source: seawater | place: Pacific Ocean: South East | collected 2011
AAGGCACGAATGAAGCGATACATGAACTTTTCAGCAGACAAATACATCACTTTGCGATGCGGCTGGCGAAAATGGATTTCCCATGCGATGGCATGCATCAGGTGCGTTTTGCCTAAACCCACCCCGCCATATAGAAACAGTGGGTTATAGGTGGCTTCTGGGCTTTCAGCAACACGTTTGGCTATCGCAAAAGCCAGTTGGTTTGGCGCACCAACAACAAAATTTTCAAACGTAAAGCGGGTATCTAGCCCTTCAATGCCCGGATAGGCGCGCGCATCTGTTTCTTGCATCTGAGACAAACGTGGTGGGTAAGGACCATGCGGCGAGGTGATACCCGATCCATCCTTGCCCGCACCATCCCTAGCCAACCCCCCCTCACCCAAAGAAGACCCGACATCATAGCTGGTAACGGCATTGGATGTTGCCTCTATTTCACTTGCCAAAAAAACCCCCACATTTGGCCTCGCAGATGTTTCTGCTGCCGCCAAAAGACAGATTTTGTCGAGATAATTTGCTAGAACTCTATCACGTAGGAAGCAGGTTGACGCTTTCAAGATCAAACTCTCGCTCGTGAATTCCTTGACCAAAAGTGGTTTTATCCATGCTCGCCATTTTGCATCTCCAAGCTCTGATTTAAGCCGGTGCGATACACGTTGCCAGAGCAGATTTTGTTCGGCAAGGTGAGGAGTATCTGCCCTCTCATTCTGAGGCCGCTCAGTTACTGAAAAATCCTGACGACTTGGCGAGGTATAGGGATCGCGATGGTCAGAAGTGTCTTTATCGGTTGGCGCCATGGATAGATACTCTTTACTGCGCTGGGCCATAATCTGGCTATAGCACATGGGTTATTTTTTATTTTTATAAGCTTTTTGCGAGAACCTTTTTGATGGCCATTTTACGATAAAAATAAATGACGCAATCCCAGATAGCCCTATCCTTGAAAGTAAACAGAAACGGCCTCTTCTTTCAAGTCACCAAACCGCAATTTTGCTAAAATAAATTTAATTTTTTAGCCTTTTTTTGCTTGACAGTTTGGAAGGCTAAAAACCGTTAAAAACAGTATTGGAAAATATTTCCCTATAAAGAAGAGGGGCTTAATAAATCCGAATCAAAGTGATTTGATAACTATGGAGGCTAACTTCATAAAGCAAATAAGCACGCGCCTAACGCTAACTAACGGCGAAATAAGAACCATCAGCCGAGCATTGAAAAAGGGCCCGATTAAAATACCGCGCCCTTAGCAAAGAAAGCAATTTTTAACTAATTTTTAGGAACTAACAGCCTTCACCCGAGCTGCCAACCGGCTGACCTTACGAGATGCCGTGTTTTTATGCAAAACCCCTTTTGTTACACCGCGCATAATTTCAGGCTGAGCTTCTTTAAGGGCTGATTGCGCTACAGTCTTGTCACCAGAGCTGATAGCTGTTTCTACTTTCTTGATGAAAGTTCTGATCCGACTGACCCGGCTTTTGTTAATCTCAGCCCGATTCGCGTTGCGGATAATACGCTTTTTCGCAGATTTATGATTAGCCATAAAGCCATTCCTCATAATAAATGTCCGGTTGCGCGCACAATACGCGTAAACCCGTTGCCGGGTCAATACTTTTATACGAGGTGGCCCTTTTCCGGCCTATCTTGTTCCAATGCAATCTTGCGAAGCAGGTCATTGTAGCTTGCGCATTGAACAAAAAACCAATTATCTTTGGCAGTTCGGACAGTAAAAACTAGACCGCCCACTCTGTCTTATTACTTTTATCGGCGCGCTGCAACTCGTGCAGGCCTCACCGCCGCGACCATAAACTTTGAGGTTTTGGACAAAATAGCCTATCTCGCCTCCGGGTTGGACATGGTCGCGCAGGCTCGTCCCGCCTTGTTTTATTGCCGTGTACAATACGTTACGAATCGCAAGGATAAGACGCTGGGCCCGCTTCCCAACAACATTACCGGCTAGTCGGCGCGGAGAAATTCTAGCCTCAAACAACGCTTCGTTTACATAAATATTACCCAGACCAGCGATCAGTCTTTGGTCTAAAAGCGCTGATTTAATAGACTGTTTGCGTCCGGCAAGACCCACATCTAGATACTGTTCTGAGAACGCATTGGATAACGGTTCTACCCCCATTGCGGCCAATAATGGATGCTTGGCTTCATTTCCGGTTTGCAACAGGTCAAGATAGCCAAAACGGCGCGGGTCTGAAAAAACAAACCAGCTGTTATTCATCAGCTTTACAGAAAAGTGGTCATGCTTTCCAAAACTTTTAGGGTATCTACCATAAATACGGATAGCACCAGACATCCCAAGATGAATAAGTAAAGTCTGCTGTCCAGACAAAGGCAGAAGAATATATTTACCCCGCCGCCATGGGATACCGCAAATCTGGCCCGTCAAGATTTCCGCAAGCCCTCCTGGCAATGGCCAGCGCAGGTTGTCACGCATCAGCCTGACAGAGGCAATCTGCTGGCCGGTTACAACCGGCTCAAGGGCTGTGCGAACTGTTTCAACCTCGGGTAACTCAGGCACTCTTCAATTTCCCTTGCAACTGCTTTATAGTTATTTTGTATCAGGGATCTGCTGATTTTTCCAACTGTGTTAAAACCCGTTTTGATTCAGGCTATTTCACCCATTTAAACGTACAAAAAGAAAAAGGTGAGGGGTATCCAAGGTGGCAACAAGAACTCAGAAAGATATAATCGATTTTGGCTTTTCAGAGATCCCGCGCATGCAAAAGCAAGAACGGGTTGCCGAAATATTCTCATCTGTTGCCCCCTCCTATGATTTGATGAACGACCTGATGAGCGCAGGTGTTCACCGGCTCTGGAAAAATGCATTGATGGATTGGATGGCGCCGCGGCCTACCCAAAGCCTTGTTGATTTAGCGGGGGGTACGGGCGATATTGCGTTGCGCTTTCTTAAGCGGGGCGGCGGATCTGCACATATCGTCGATATCAATCCAGAAATGGTGGCAATAGGGAAAAAACGTCGCGACCTAAGAAGCTTTGCAAAACAAATTAGCTGGACCACTGCTAGTGCCGAAGCTCTTCCTATTGACAGTAACTCGGCTGACCGTGTGACCATATCCTTTGGCTTGCGCAATATAACCAACCGGGAAGCAACGCTTGCAGAGGCCTATCGCATTTTAAAGCCGGGAGGGCGTTTTTGCTGTCTTGAATTCTCGCATGTCGATAATCCAGCTCTTTCTAAACTCTACGATTTTTGGTCCTTTCAGGCGCTACCGCGCTTAGGACACTACATCGCTCGTAATGAAACGGCTTATCGGTATCTTGCCGAATCAATTCGAATGTTCCCGCGCCCAGAAGCCTTGGCGGCCACTTTTGGAGAAGCAGGCTTTGGTCAAGTCCGGATCCGTAGCCTATCTAGCGGGATTGCCGCCATTCATTCCGGCTGGAAACTGAATTAATGGATGTTTTGTTGATTCTTTGGCGACTGCCGCGCACAGGATTTATTTTAGGGCGTGCCGGTGTTTTGGGACATCTAGCCAAAATTGATATGCTACCAGACTGGTTTTGCCGTCTTCTTTTGATATTAAATTTTCTTATCGCGGGGCGGAAATCGCGAAATGATGCTGGACAAGCTTTGTGTGAAGCGTTGCAGGCGCTAGGGCCGGGCTTCATTAAATTTGGGCAAGCGCTGGCAACCAGGGCAGACTTGATCGGCCCAGAGTTGGCAAGTGGGTTAGTGCAATTACAAGACAGACTCCCACCATTTTCAGGCAAGAAAGCTATTAAAATTATCGAAGATACCACGCAGAGGCCACTTTGTGAGCTTTTTACATCTTTTGATGAGGAAGCGATTGCAGCCGCATCTATTGCCCAAGTCCACAAAGCCTGCCTGCCTGATGGGCGCGTTGTAGCGGTAAAGATATTGCGTCCCGGCATTGCCAAACATATGCGCCGCGATGTGCGGTTTTTCCGCGCCATGGCCAGATTGGCCGAAGCTGTTGCGCCAGGCTTGCGCCGGTTAAAGCTGGTTACAGCTGTTCAACAATTTGAACAGATTTCTGATATTGAGCTTGATTTAAGAATGGAAGCAGCGGCAGGAACGCGTCTACAAGAAAATATGGCCAATGATAAAGGCATTCGTATTCCCCATATCGACCTAGAACGCACGAATAGCCATATGCTGGTTATTGAATGGATTGAGGGTATTCGCATTGACGATGTAGAGGCTTTGCAAAAGGCGGGGCATGATATCGCCAAAATAACCGAAGCAGCGGCAACCAATTTTTTTAATCAACTATTTCGTGATGGTTACTTTCATGGCGATATGCATCCCGGCAATATTTTTGTCACCGCAGATGGGTTGCTTGTTCCAATAGATTTTGGGATTATGGGACAGCTAGATTTTGCAGACCGTTTGTTTTTGGCACGGCTATTAGATGCTATCCTGAAACGTAATTATGATAAGGTGGCGCGCCTACATTATGATGCTGGGATGCTAGATGATAGCGTATCCTTAGCTACTTTCGCGCAAAGCCTTCGGGCGGTAGCCGATCCTGTACTTGGCAAGGCACTTGGGGACATCTCGCTTGGCCTTGTACTTGGACAGATATTACAAATCTCTGCACGTTTCGACATTTCGGTGCAGCCGCAATTTAATCTCCTGCAAAAGACCATGATGATGGCGGAAGGCGTGGCTAGAAGTTTAAATCCTAGTGCCGATATGTGGGCGTTTGCGCGGCCACTTGCCAGTGACTGGATTAGCTCAGAAGATAATATTCGTGCCCAAATTGACAGGGCGCTATCAGATTTACGCCAACTTTACCTGAAACTGCCACAGATACTAGAAAAGCTCGATACAACGCCACCGCCACCGCCGCAAGCCCCGAGATGGCCCTATTTTATCGCTGCTATTTCTGTTTTGATTGCCCTTTACAGCACCCTCCCTTTTCACTAAACTGTGAAATGTTCACAGTTTAGTGAAATTTTAAGTTCTACTAGAGCTATTGAGAGCGGATGAGTGATTTCAAAACTATTTTAGATGCCGCAATCCAGCAACTTGGCGGTAATGAAGCCGTCCAAAAGCTATTAGGCGTAGGTGCAAGTGCGCTCTCCAATTATCGCCAGCGTGGCCAACTTCCTGCGTCGAAACAAGCCATATTAGGGGCTGAACTTGCCCATCAAGGCTGGTATCTAGATTTGGAGGGCTTGCAGTTTGCTCCGTTAAATTCTGGCCAACAGAGGCGCGTTCTGTTGGTAATAACAGGCGGAATTGCAGCCTACAGGGCTCTGGAACTGGCACGACGACTGATGGATAAAGGCTATCAGGTACGCGGCATCATGACCAAATCTGCAATGGAATTCATCACTCCGCTTAGTCTGTCGGCACTGACTGGTGAGAAAGTTTTTACAGAGTTATTTTCTCTAACAGGTGAAGCAGAGATGGGACATATAAGGCTTTCACGAGATGCGGATATTGTTCTCATCGCCCCCGCTACCGCTAATTTTCTAGCTAAAATGGCGAACGGCCTAGCAGACGACTTAGCAAGCACAATCTGTCTTGCAACAGATTGCCCAGTGATGATTGCACCAGCAATGAACCCTAATATGTGGGCACATCCTGCAACCCAAGCTAATCTCACAACCTTAAAACAAAGAGGGGTTGCGCTGATACCGCCAGAAGATGGCGATACAGCTTGTGGAGAGATTGGTGCCGGCAGGTTAGCGGAAGCACCGGTGATAATCGATGCTATTGACAGGCTACTGGCCCCGCAAAAATTCAAACCCCTACTGTCCGAAAGCCCATCCAGAGGCTTGATTGGCCGGCACATCCTTGTCACTTCTGGGCCCACTTATGAGCCGATTGATCCGGTGCGTTACATCGCTAATCACTCTTCTGGTAAGCAGGGACACGCACTAGCAGAAGCTTGTGCAGAAGCAGGGGCAAAAGTCACCCTTATAAGCGGGCCTGTCCACATACCAGACCCAAAAGGGGTAGAGACCATCCATGTGACAACAGCCCAAGAGATGCATGATGCCTGTATCACCGCCCTACCAGCAGATTGCGCAATTTGTGCCGCCGCCGTGGCTGACTGGCATGTGGTTAATCATGGTACCCAAAAAATGAAAAAAACAAATACAAGCATACCGAAGTTAGAATTAGCCGAAAATCCAGATATTTTAGCCAGCCTGAGCGAGCACGCGGAGCGGCCAGATTTAGTTATTGGCTTTGCAGCTGAAACAGAAAATTTAAACCTGAATGCACAAGTAAAACGACAGCGAAAAAAATGTGATTGGATTGTAGCTAACGCGGTAGGCGGCGTTGGTGAAAATGGCGTATTTGGTCAGGATAATAATCGAGTAACCTTGATAGATGCGCACAACAATGAAGATTGGCAGCAAACAAGTAAAACAGAAGTGGCTAAAAAATTAGTGGCTAAAATAGAGGGGTGGTTTAATGGGTGTTAAAGTGTATTTCCAGAAGTTGCCTCATGCATTGGGCTTGCCCTTGCCAGCTTATGAAAGCGATGGCGCCGCAGGTGCGGATATTCGGGCGGCCCTTCCAGATGGTAGCCTTTCGCTTTCCCCGATGGCTCGCACGGCAATCCCAACCGGCCTTTGCATGTCCATTCCTGATGGCTATGAAGCCCAGATAAGGCCCCGTTCTGGACTGGCACTAAAACACGGATTAAGCGTCGTAAATACACCCGGCACAATAGATTCTGACTATCGCGGTGAGATACAGGTTATTGCGGTAAATTTGGGTCATACCGCCATAGACATCACGCATGGCATGCGTATTGCCCAAATGGTCATTGCCCCGGTTATTCAAGCAGAATTTGAAGAGGCCAAAACATTGGATGAAACTAGCAGAGGAAACGAAGGATTTGGTTCAACAGGCATCTAAAGCTAGAGATTTTTAGGCACATATTATGCTTTTAAGTGATGCAGAAATCGAACGCTATGCCCGTCAGCTGGTGATGCCAGAATTGGGGGAAACAGGGCAGGCGAAATTGCGAGCTGCACGGGTATTGGTTTTGGGGGCAGGCGGGCTAGGCGCCCCTGTACTTGTCGGACTTGCAGGTGCTGGGGTTGGACAGCTCACTATAATAGATGATGATGTTGTGGATATTACCAATTTAAACCGGCAATTCATCCACCAAACAAGTGGTCTAAGAACTTCGAAAGCCAACAGTGCGGAGGATTTTATACACCAACTAAATCCCTATATCTCTGTAACCTGCCAGCAGGTGCGTTTCGATGAGCAGAATGCTCACACGTTAACGAGTGGGCATGACCTGGTTATAGATTGCACCGACAATCCCGAAACGCGCTATCTTGTCAACACTGTTTGCCAGAAATTGGGCACACCGCTGATTTTTGGTGGGGCAGTGCGCAGTGATGGGCAGATAACCAGTTTTGTGCCAAACGACCCAGACAGCCCGTGCCTGCGCTGTATTTTCCCGCACACTAACCTTGATTATGACCAGGCCCCAAATTGTAGCAACTCAGGCATATTAGGCAGTACAACCATCGTCATTGGCGGTCTGCAAGCAGCAGAAGCGTTGAAAATTATAGCCGGGTTTGGCACACCCTTAATTGGCAGGCTACTATTATTTGACGGGCTCGCCAACCACTTCACTGAGATTGAGGTGGCACCAGATCCAGCCTGCCCAATATGTGGCAAAGGATAAAAGGTTTTCAGGCATAGAATTGGCGTTAAAGCATAGCAGCGAGCACCCTATCTGGCGGCGTATGACCATCTAAAAAGGTCTGAATATTAATAATGACTTTATCGCCCATCGCATGTCGACCCTCGATAGTGGCAGACCCAATATGGGGTAGCATCACGACATTATTTAACGCCCGCAAGCCTTCTGGAATAGAGGGCTCATCTGCATAAACATCCAGACCTGCGCCGGCAATGGCGCCAACTTCCAGCGCCTGTGCCAAAGCAATTTCATCAACAATTTCGCCTCTCGCCGTATTTACTAAATAGGCATGCTCTGGCATCAGTGCGAGGCGCTCTGCACTAACCAAGCCTTTTGTTGCGTCTGTAGAAGGACAGTTGACGGAGACAATATCAATACGCCGCAACATCTCGTCCAAATCATCCCAATAGGTCGCTTCTAATTCTGCCTCAATGGCAGGATGCACTGCATTACGATTATGATAATGCACAGACATACCAAAGCCACGAGCCCGCCGCGCAATCGCCTGTCCAATTTGCCCCATACCGATAATACCAAGTCGCTTTCCATTAATTCGGTGACCAAGCATGCCAGTAGGCGACCAGCCTGTCCAATTGCCAGAACGCGCTCGCCCATCACCTTCAACCAAGCGTCGTGGCACCGACAAGATCAAAGCCATAGCAACATCTGCGGTATCTTCACTTAAAACACCCGGCGTGTTTGTAACAGTAATGCCCTTTTTCTTTGCAGTAGCTAAATCAATATGGTCAACCCCAGTGCCAAAAGAGGCAATAAGCTTTAATCGCTCCCCAGCTTGAGAGATGATATCTGCGGTCAGCTTGTCGGTAACCGTTGGCACGAGCACATCAGCCTCTTCTATCGCCGCTATTAGAGCATCTGGACTAAGCGGGGTATCATGCACACTAAGTTCAGCATCGAACAGCTCGCGCATACGTGTCTCGGTAACGTCGGGTAGTTTCCGGGTCAAAACAACTTTCGGCTTCATCAACAGCGTTTCCTTGTAAAAAAGCGCATATCCGTCAATAATATAAACTGATCACTAGAATTTGCGAGTTTTCTTGTAACCAAAGTTACGCTATCAAGTATAGAGGCCTCTCCAGATAGATCGAACAAAAAATTAGACACCTGCCATGCAGGTAACTTTTTAGTATAGCGTAAAAGGGCTTATCCAGATAATGGGATATTCGTTAAACAAGCACCAACCTGCCATTTTTTTCCCCTTTTGCCAAAAAAAAGCATGCTTTGGTTTTGGCTTGGGCGGACTAATACTGGCCAGCTTAATAGCTATTTTTACTTGCATGCCTGCACAAGCAACGGATAAAGGGTACAAAAATTCGCTTCGTGAGCGCACCGTAATTCGTGGGTCTGGATATCCGGTGCCGCGGTTTGTCACCTTGAAAAAAGATTTGGCCTATATGCGAGTAGGGCCGGGGCGCGAATATCCGTTAGATTGGGTTTATGTGCGCCAAAATTTGCCTTTGAAGGTGATTTCCGAATTTGATGTCTGGCGCAAAGTTGTGGACCATGAAGGCACGACCGGATGGCTACATAGCTCACTGTTATCTCTAAAACGTTATGGTCTGGTAACAAAAGCAGAAATCAAACTACATGTTAGTGCAGAAGAAAGCTCGGAGGTAATTGCTATCGCTGGGCGTAACGTATTATTAGAGGTTCAATATTGCGACGGCCAATGGTGCCGAATGGCAGGAAAAGAAGTGCGCGGCTGGACAAAGCGCCAGAATTTTTGGGGCGTATTAGAAGATGAAAATATAGAATAAGAAAAATTTTAGGCTTCCTGTTTGGTATTTACAGCGTTCTGAGCTAAAACGGGGTCTAAAAGAACTATAATCACTGACGAATAAGGTAGGGCTATGGCACTCACCCATCAAAATGAATTTTCCTATGATGAATTGATTTCCTGCGCAAAAGGAGACCTTTTTGGCCCGGGAAATCCGCAATTGCCCCTTCCACCAATGCTGATGACGGACAGGGTTACCGCTATCACTGAAGATGGAGGTGCTTATGATAAGGGCTATATCGAGGCCGAGCTGGATATTCATCCAAATTTATGGTTCTTCCCTTGTCATTTTGAAGGCGACCCCGTGATGCCAGGCTGCCTTGGCATGGATGGGCTATGGCAGTTAGTGGGCTTTCATCTTGGCTGGCTCGGTGGTTTGGGACGCGGGCGAGCCTTATCTGTTGGTGAAGTTAAATTTAGCGGCCAAATTTTGCCAACAGCTAAGCTAGTTACTTTTCAACTAGATATTAAGCGTGTTTTGATGCGCCGGCTCGTAATGGGCATTGCAGATGGCCGCGTGTTATCTGACGGCGAAACAGTATTTGAAGCCACAGATATCCGTGTGGGTCTGTTTGGTGCTGAGGAGACAAAATAATGCGGCGTGTTGTGATAACAGGGATCGGGATTGTCTCTTCCATTGGCAATGATGCAGAGGCGGTTACAAAATCTTTGCACGACGCACGGTCTGGCATTGTTGCTGCGCCTGACTATGTAGAGCTTGGTTTCCGCTCGCAGGTAAAAGGTGCGGTGGATATTGATTTAAACGCGCATATTGATCGCAAGCAAATGCGCTTTATGGGGGAGGGAGCAGGCTATGCGGTTGTCGCCATGCAGCAGGCAGTTGCTGATTCAGGTCTAGAGCCTTCTGATGTATCAAGTCCCCGTACGGGCCTTATTGCGGGATCAGGTGGGCCATCAACAGCCAATATGCTAAACGCTTTTGATACGACACGTGAAAAGGGGCCCAAACGTGTTGGTCCTTATATGGTGCCACGCTGTATGTCCTCAACTGTATCTGCTTGTATCGCAACCTTCTTTGAAATTAAGGGTGTAAATTATTCGATTTCGTCTGCTTGTTCTACCTCTGCTCATTGCATTACAGCAGGTGCAGATGCGATTCGCTATGGCATGCAGGATATTGTTTTCGCAGGCGGGGGGGAGGAACTGCACTGGACATTGTCCGTGCTTTTTGATGCGATGGGAGCCATGTCTTCCAAATATAACGATACACCCGGCGTTGCTTCACGTGCTTATGATGCGGATAGGGATGGGTTTGTAATCGCTGGAGGCGGCGGCATGGTCGTACTGGAAGATTATGAGCATGCAAAAGCTCGTGGGGCTAAAATTTATGCTGAAATTGTCGGTTATGGCGCTAATTCGGATGGGTATGACATGGTTGCCCCGTCTGGTGAAGGTGCCCAGCGTTGTATGCAGCTAGCTTTGGACGGGTTTTCTGGGAATGGACTTGAAATGCCTGTGGATTACATTAATGCTCATGGTACCTCCACTCCAGTAGGTGACGTAAAGGAGCTAGAAGCGGTGCAGGCTGTCTTTAGCCCACGCGGCTATCTGCCTGTTGTTACTTCAACCAAGTCTCTAACCGGTCATTCCCTGGGCGCAACTGGCGTACAAGAAGTTATTTATACCTTATTGATGATGCAACATAACTTCATCGGGGCTTCTGCTAATATTGAAAATCCTGACCCGGCTATCGGGGATATCCCAGTGCCGCTTCAGCGTATTGACAATGCGCAGATTAATGTTGCCTTGTCGAACAGCTTTGGGTTTGGGGGTACAAATGCCACGCTCGCGCTCGCTCGGCTATCTTGATAATATTTGTACTGAATAATATTTAGGGACACCTTTTTAATGGGTATTTTAACTGGGAAAAAAGGCGTTATCATGGGTGTCGCGAACGAGCGATCTGCAGCATGGGGCATTGCTGAAGCTGCCGCCACAGAAGGAGCAGAGCTCGCCTTCACCTATCAGATTGAGGGCTTTAAAAAGCGCCTTGAGCCCCTTGCTGCATCTATTGGTTCAGATATTTTGATAGAATGTGATGTTGCCGCACAAGACGGCATTAAATCTGCATTTTCTCAGTTGCGTGAAGATTGGGATCAATTGGATTTTGCTGTGCATGCTATTGGCTTTTCTGATAAGACTGAGCTGAAGGGTGCTTATTACAACACCAGTCGCGATAATTTTGCGCGAACGATGCTTGTATCCGCCTTTTCTTTTACCGAACTAGCAGCAGAGGCCCGCCACATGATGCCACAAACAGGCGGCGCCTTGCTAACACTATCTTATCTAGGCGGGGTCCGCACGACACCAAATTATAATGTAATGGGCGTCGCCAAGGCTGCACTAGAAGCCTCCACGCGCTATTTGGCTGTAGATTTGGGGCGTAGCAATATCAGAGTCAACACCTTGTCAGCAGGGCCAATGCGAACGCTTGCAGGCTCAGCGATTACCGGCGCACGTCATATTTTTCGCCATTCTGAAGAACAAGCTCCTCTTAGACGTAACCCAGATATACAGGAGGTTGGCAGAGCGGCCACCTATCTTTTATCCGATCTGGCATCCGGCGTGACTGGAGAGACACATTATGTGGATGGGGGCTATAACCATGTTGGTGTACCCGCTGAGATTACCGAAGCGTAACATAATCGCAAGGGGCTAAATAAAAAGCCGTCCATCATAGTTCCAGTTGAACGGCTCTTCTTAAGGATATATCTGAATTAACTATTAGGCATCCCCATCCTTATCCGTTTCGAGGTCAGCACCTGTTTCCTGATCTACCCGCTTCATAGATAGTTTCACTTTGCCGCGGTCATCAAAGCCAATAACTTTCACCTTCACCATGTCGCCTTCTTTGCAGACATCTGTGGTTTGGGCGACGCGCTCATTCTTCATCTCTGAGATATGCACAAGCCCATCCCGTGCGCCAAGGAAGTTTACGAAGGCACCAAAATCTAGAGTCTTTACAACCTTACCATCATAGATTACGCCCAATTCAGGCTCAGCAACGATATCTTTAATACGGGCAATGGCGCCATCACTCGCAGCTTGACTAATCGCGGCAACTGAAACACTGCCATCATCATCAATGTCAATTTTTGCACCTGTTTGCTCAACAATCTCGCGGATCATCTTGCCTCCCGGTCCAATAACATCTCTGATTTTGTCAACAGCGATTTTAAAGGTTGTGATTTTTGGTGCAGTCTCTGCTAGACCATCACGCGCGCCTGTCAGGGCTTTGCCCATTTCGCCCAGAATATGTAAGCGTCCATCACGAGCCTGACCAAGAGCAATATCCATAATTTCAGGTGTAATGGAAGTGATTTTAATATCCATTTGCAAGGCAGTAATACCTGCATCCGTTCCAGCGACCTTGAAGTCCATATCTCCTAAATGATCTTCATCACCTAAAATATCAGACAGAACCGCATAATCACCGCCCTCTTTAATGAGACCCATTGCAATACCAGCAATCGGACGTGCTAGGGGCACGCCTGCATCCATAAGCGCAAGAGAGGTTCCACATACTGTTGCCATAGAGGACGAGCCATTTGACTCGGTGATTTCGGACACAGCACGGATGGTATAAGGGAACTCTTCTTTTGAGGGCAGAAGCGGGTTTATCGCCCGCCATGCAAGCTTGCCATGACCAATCTCGCGGCGGCCAGGAGAACCAACACGTCCTGCCTCACCAACGGAAAATGGTGGAAAATTATAATGCAACATAAAGCGAGAACGATACTCGCCTGTTAGAGCATCGATCATCTGCTCATCCTGACCCGTGCCAAGAGTAGACACTACCAGCGCCTGTGTTTCGCCTCTAGTGAAAAGTGACGAGCCATGGGTGCGCGGCAACATCCCAACTTCGGCAACAATGGGCCGAACCGTTTTGGTGTCGCGTCCATCAATCCGCTGACCTGTTTTCAAGATAGAAGAGCGAACAATATCTGCTTCCATTTCTTTAACAATAGAAGATACCAAAACGCCGTCTGCATCTTCGCCTGCCAGTTCGCTAGCTTCAGCACGCGCTTCAGTTAATGCTTCCTGACGTGCTGATTTATCGGCAATTTCATAAGCGGTAGTAAGCTTGCCCGCCAACCCAGCCAACGTTTCACGAATTGCGGCCGCTTCCGAAGCTTCCACAGGCAGTTCGCGTGGCTCTTTTGCCGCCACTTCTGCCAGCTCAATAATAGCATCAATAACGGGTTGCATATGCTGGTGTCCAAAATTTACAGCCCCCAACATTACTTCTTCAGAAAGCTCTTCAGCTTCTGATTCAACCATCAGCACGCCATCTTTTGTTCCCGCAACTACCAGATCAAGTCTGGTTTCCTCCATCTCTGATAAGGTTGGGTTTAGGATGTATTCACCCTCTTTATATCCAACTCGCGCACCGGCGATTGGGCCAAAGAAAGGCACGCCAGAGAGAGTTAACGCAGCAGACGCACCAATAAGCGCAACAATATCAGAAGCGTTTTCCATATCATGTGAGAGTACGGTGCAGATTACCTGTGTCTCGCACTTAAATTCCTTTGGGAATAGAGGGCGAATAGGTCGGTCAATCAAGCGGCTAGTTAGAGTTTCGTGCTCAGAGGGCCTGCCCTCGCGCTTGAAAAAACCACCTGGAATCTTACCTGCAGCAAAAGTCTTTTCCTGATAATTTACAGTAAGAGGGAAGAAGTCCTGACCAGGCTTTGCTTTACGCGCAGCGACAGCTGTACAAAGTACAGTGGTCTCACCCATGCTGGCCATAATGCTACCATCTGCTTGACGCGCGACCTTGCCAGTTTCAAGAACGAGGGTTTTTTCCCCCCAATCGATTTCTTTTCTGAATATTTCGAACATCTAGTTAATCTCTTCTTCCTGTTTCATTCAGTCTTTATATAATTTCGATTATTAAAATCGGGCCGTTAAGCGTGGCTTTTAGCGACCGTCATCTAAAGCTATTGCTGAGAAATTTTGGGAGTGTCACTGGACGTTTTTTTGTCAAAAGACTCTCAGTCTGGTCTTTTACCGCCCGCATTAGGCTTATCTCGCGGTTTCTCTCAAATATTTTTTCATATGTTTTTTCTGCGAGCAGATATGACATGACCGCCAAACAAAAGCAACTAGAATATCAGGCAAACATGCTAAGACCTTTTTATGAAACGGGACTGCAGTGTGAGCCGCGCTTTAAAAACACCGCCAGCAGACCCGTTCTGTATATTTATGATTAGACTAAATTAGAGGAATAAAGCGTGTCAGCAACTTATCAACGGCGAAGACCCAACTTATCGATAAGCCCTTTATAAGCAACTTCATCGCCTGAACGGATATAGTCTAGGAGGTGACGACGCTGACCAACCATCTTCAAAAGACCGCGCCGTGAAGCGAAATCTTTCTTATGAGTTTTCAAATGTTCCGTTAAATAAATAATGCGGTCCGTCAAAATAGCGACCTGAACAGATGCTGAACCTGAGTCATTTGCACCCTTCCCAAAAGCCGAGATAAGCTCAGCTTTGCGTTCCTTCGTAATCGACATCAGATACTCCTTAATGCTTGTGCTGCGTGTCTAACACAGCTTGGTTATATATTAAGCACACGCGAGGGTGATAAAACATCATCTTCAAATACAACCAGCGCCACTGGACGCTTTTCAAAAACAGCTATCGCTCTGTGTGGATGCTCAGTGTCACCTAAATCTGCAAACGTTTGGCGTAAAAGCGCCTTGCGTTTTGAATCTAATGACATTTTTTGACCAAATCGAAGCTGGGTGGCTTCTTTGTCTGTTAGTGCTACAGCCGGGATGTCGTCCAGCACAGTCATAATAGACAAAATCTGACTAGTCAAAGGCAATTCATGCCCTATTTCTTTCACAAAATCTAGTGAAATCGCATTTTCGATAGGAAATTTTCCCACAGAACGCCTCTCAAGAGCCGTCACATAAGCAGCCGTTCCTAAAGCCCTACCAATATCACGTGCTAACGCGCGTATATAAGCCCCTTTGCCGCAATGCACTTCAAAATGTGCCGCAGCGGCCTCAGCCGATATTAGATTTAACTTATCAATGCGGATTTCACGCGCGGCCAGAAGCAGAACTTCCTTAGCTGATGAGGTAGAAAGCTTACCATCATAGGCTTTATCTCGTAACCTAGCTAATGCATAAGCACGCTTGCCTCGCACTTTCACAGCCGAATAATCAGGAGGAATTTGGTCTATGATACCCGTAAATTTTGGCAAAATATTAATAATATCCTCTGCAGTTGGAATATGTGTTGAGGTGCGTGTTATTTCTCCTTCGGCGTCATCTGTCTGTGTTTCAGCGCCCCATTTAACCGAAAAGCGATAAGACTTCTCGGCCATCATTACATAGGAAATCGTTTTTGTTGCTTCGCCTAAGGCAATCGGCAAAACACCGCTAGCAAGCGGATCAAGAGTGCCTGCATGACCTGTCTTCACCCCCTCAAACCGGCGTTTTACAAGTGATACGACTTCAGCGGAGCTAATGCCAGCAGGTTTATTAATAGAAAGCCAGCCATGCGGACCGGGGGCTATATGCATATCTGACACCTTTGCTCTAGTCCCTTGAGCTTATGTCACTGAAAAGCTGCGCCATTCTATCTGCAATGTCATAGGACTCATCACGAACAAATTTAAAGCTAGGCAGGCGGCGTAGATGCACCCGCTTAGCAACTTCGTGGCGCAACACCGGCGCATATTGATTAAGAAGAGGTAGAACTCTATCCATATCATGCCCACCGAGGGTCATAACATAAACGCGGGCGTAACTTAAATCTGGACTAACCGATACCTCCGAAACTGTTATAGACACAGAATCTAGTTGTGAAATATGTGTTTCCTGCCGCATTAAAATAGAGGCAAGATGGTGACGTAAATCCTCACCAACCCGCAATTGACGCTGGGTAGGCTCGGCACCGGACGATTTTGATTTTTGTCCCATAATAGCTTCGCTCGCCTCTAGCATCTTTACCCTATCGGTCATTCACACAACAAAAACACCCTAATCAAGGGTTCGCGCGATTTCCTTCACCTCGAAACATTCGATCATATCTCCCTCTTGAATATCGGAATAATTATCGAAAGCCATACCACACTCCATACCATCGCGGACGTCTTTGACTTCATCTTTGAAGCGACGCAAAGTTTTTAGGCTACCTTCATGAACAACCACATTATCCCGCAGCAATCTCACCTTACAGCCCCGTTTAATGATGCCTTCGGTAACCATACAACCGGCCACTTTGCCTTGCTTAGAAACCGAAAAAACTTGTCGGATTTCAGCGTAGCCAATGAAGCTTTCTTGCTGTTCTGGACTAAGCAACCCGCCCATTGCGCCCTTTACCTCGTCAATCAGCTCATAAATAATGGAATGATAACGTATCTCAATTCCGTCTCGTTTTGCTAAATCGCGCGCCTGAGGGATGGCACGCACATTAAAGCCAACAACCATCGCACTTGATGCTGCTGCAAGGGATACATCTGATTCAGAAATTGCCCCCACACCGCCAGTAAGAATACGTACCCGCACCTGTTCAGTCGCGAGCTTATCAAACGCGGCACGAATAGCTTCAAGAGAACCATGCACATCTGTTTTGATAACCACTGGCAATTCTTCTGCTTCACCAGCTGCGATAGCAGTAAGCATCTGCTCAACAGAGCCACGCGCTGAAATAGTCGCTTCTTTGTCACGGTTGCGGCGTTTACGATATTCAGCAATTTCGCGCGCCCGTGATTCTGTTTCCACAACCACAAACGTGTCCCCTGACATAGGGGTTCCATTTAGACCCAAAATTTCAACAGGCTGACCAGGTAGCGCTTCTTTTAGCTGTTTACCGCGCTCATTCAAAAGGGCACGTACGCGACCGGATTCAGCCCCAGATACAAAAACATCCCCAATTTGTAGCGTGCCGCGCTGTACCAAGACAGTCGCAACAGACCCGCGGCCACGTTCGACCTTGGCTTCGATAACGCTACCCTCTGCCGCACGGTTTGGATTGGCTTTTAGCTCCAGCAATTCTGCCTGTAGCATGATTGCTTCTTCTAGCTTATCCAGACCCGCCCCTGTGTGCGCAGATACATCTACACATAATACATCGCCGCCAAAATCTTCAGTGATAATTTCATGTTGCAATAGATCACTTCTGACACGCTTTGGATCTGCTTCCGGCTTATCGCATTTATTCACAGCAACAATAACCGGGCACCCCGCCGCTTTAGCATGATTAATTGCTTCGATGGTTTGCGCCTTTACAGAATCGTCCGCTGCAACCACCAACACCACAATGTCTGTAGTGCTTGCACCACGGAGACGCATTTCAGTGAAGGCTTCATGGCCAGGTGTATCTATGAAGGTTATTACATTAGCAGACTTTGTTTCAATTTGATACGCACCAATATGCTGAGTAATACCCCCAGACTCGCCGCCTGCCACATCGGTTGCACGAATAGCATCTAGCAAGCTAGTCTTACCATGATCAACATGGCCCATGACTGTTACAACGGGCGGGCGCGGGAGCAAATCAGCCTCACTATCTTCCTCGCCAGACAAACCTTCTTCAACATCTGAGTCTGACACGCGTTGAACTTTGTGACCAAACTCCAAAGTCACCAGCTCAGCAGTTTCTGCATCAATTGTTTGCGTAACCGTAGCCATGATACCTTGCTTCATCAGCTCTTTGACAACATCTGCGGCACGCTCAGCCATACGATTAGCCAGTTCCTGAACGGTAATCATATCAGGAATTACGACATCGCGAACCTGTTTTACTTGCGGCTGGCTTTCCCGCATACGCGCTTTTTCCCGCTGGCGTCTGACTGATGCTAGGGACCGCTGGCGTCCGTCACCATCTGACAGCGCCTGAGATATAGTCATTTTGCCTGAACGTCTGCGGTCGCTATCACGTTTTACTGGTGCTGGCCGCAATGGAGTTTCAAATTCATTTGTTTTACGACGCCCTCTTACAGGAGCATCCTCGCGAATAGGTGGCGGGCCTTTTGCATGAACATCCGGTTCTTGCTGGCGCGTTTTGGCCTGACGGGTAGCATTTTCAGCCGCCAATCTCTCAGTTTCAGTTTGGCGCTGGGCAACAGCCTGTTTTTCTATCTCCTCAAGTTCCACGCGCTCTGCGCGGCGACGTGCTTCGCTTGGGTCTGATATTTCGACCTCTTCAAAAGTTTTGCTATCTCGCGTTGGCGGGGTAGCATCAACTGATGAATCGCTATTTGCATCTTTGGACTTAGTCAGCCCTTCTTGTAGCACTTTCATCCGGTTGGCACGCTCTTGTGCAGTTAAACGGTCATCCACCTGCTGGATCTGACTATCTGGTTCTGGGTTTAATTTTTCAACAGGTGCCGGAGGAGCAGGCGTGTTAGGTTGCGCTGGGCGCACATTAGCGCCACCAACTCTTTTGCGCCGAACCTCCACCTGCACAGTTTTACCACGACCGGAACCAACCATTCCTCCGCGAAGAGTTGCAGGGTCAACTGCGCCGCCACCGAGTGAAAGCTTGCCACTTCCTGACAGGCTTAGTTTTTTTGGCTTGTTATTTTCTTCACTCATTGATGACCTTTCCCGTTCAGCTCTCCCAAGCTACCCCAAATATTGGAGTAAAAGGGTGTTTGGATTTAAGCTTCTCGCACCATTGTGCATGGTAATACACCCGCTTGCCCCTAAATGACAAGCTTTCCTCAAGACCTATTCTCTTGTTTTTGCGTTTGCGTTACTGCGCGCCACCGTGCCAAATCTTTTAAAAACACGTCTATCTGCTTTTCCTCTGACGAATGACTTGCTCGTAAGACACCCGCATAAGCCAGTGATTCAACGCCTTTAATATGTCCTAAAATGTGGGCAGGTATAGATTTCTCGCACCAACTAGGTTGAACTGACAGCTGCAGTGATGCGGCCTCGCGCTGGCTTGCATCATCTGCAATTAAAAGTCCATCTAGGCGTGATGCCGCCATTTCCAACTTGCCGCGACCCGTAATCAGCAACCCACTTTTCCGCATTAAACTCATTCGGCTTATCAGGATTTGAGTTAATTGGACGCCTAGCAGATCAATATACCCATCTTTTATTTTTACAGGATGGCGTAAAAACCTTGAAAATAGATTCTTTGATATCGCTGTTTCCAAATGCTGTTTTTCAGCTTTAACCCAAGCACCACGTCCGCCAAGCCGACCATAAATATCAGCAACTAGCTCGCCTTCTGGGCTAGCAACAAAGCGAATTAAGCTCTCTTTTTCAAAAAACTGCCTTGTTGCCAAACAGCACCGCAGACCGGCCGCCTCGCGCTGTTCTAAAGATGACACTGCCGGTTTCATCATAAATGCCTATCAGCCCTATTCTTATCATTACTGGACATCATCTGCAGATGCAGACGACTCTTCTTTAGTCACCTCATGACTAGCTTCGCTAGCAGCTTCGTCGGCAACTTCATTGGCAGCGTCCTCTTCGGCAAACCAATGCGCCCGCGCGGCCATAATAATGTCGCCCGCAGCAGCTTCATCTTCGATGCCGTGCGCACCCAATAATTCCAGAAGCTCTTCGCTATCCAACTCAGCTAAATCATCCAGGCATAAAATTTTGTTTTCTGCGAGTGTTAGCACCATCGAAAGACTCAGATATTCAGCCTCTATCAAATCATCTTGTACTTTTAACTTGGTAAGCTCTTCGTTAATCCGCTTCGCTTCAGCTTCTGAAAACTCAACAGCGCGGTTTAGAAGCTCACCGGCGATTTCTTCATCAAAACCTTGAATAGTGGCCAGTTCTGAAACAGGCGTTGCAACGATATCGTCAATAGAAACAAACCCTTCAGCAACTAGCAGATGCGCAATTACATCATCAATATTCAGTGCTTCAATAAAGCGAGCTGAACGCGTTTTAAATTCTTCTTGACGGCGATCAGATTCTTCAGCTTCAGTGAGAATATCAATATACCAGCCTGTAAGTTGCGAGGCGAGGCGCACATTCTGTCCGCGCCGGCCAATTGCCAAACTCAGCTGCTCGTCAGGAACAACAACTTCAACGCGGCCCGCTACTTCATCAACCACTACCTTGGCAACTTCTGCAGGTGCAAGCGCGTTCACGATGAAGGTAACTGGGTCTTCAGAAAATGGAATAATCTCAATCTTCTCCCCCTGAAGCTCACCTACAACCGCTTGTACACGGCTACCTCTTAAGCCTACACAGGCGCCCACAGGATCAATAGACTGATCACGTGATAGCACAGAGATTTTTGCTCTACTTCCCGGCTCTCTTGCGACTGCCTTAATTTCGATGATACCGTCATAAATTTCAGGAACCTCTTGCGTAAAGAGCTTAGCCATAAAGTCATTAGCTGACCTAGAAAGGAAAATTTGCGGGCCCCGAACTTCTTCGCGAACATCCAAAATGTAGGCGCGCACTCGGTCCCCTTGATTTAGATTTTCGCGCGGTATCATCTCCTCGCGGCGCATCACTCCTTCGGCGCGGCCTAGATCGATAGTGACAGAATAGCTTTCTGCACGCTTCACGGTACCAAGTACAACCTCGCCCACCCTATGTTTAAATTCTTCGAACTGACGCGCGCGCTCGGCCTCACGAACCTTCTGTGAGATGACTTGCTTAGCCGTTTGCGCAGCAATGCGGCCAAATTCAATCGGCGGTAGCGGCTGTTTTAAAAACTCACCAGCCTGTAGCTCATGTTTACGGCCCTCTTCTAAGCCCATTTGTGTTGCATCATTTTCGACTTCCTCTACAACTTCTGTCCATCTTTCTAGCTGGATAGAACCAGATTTGCGGTCGATCATGGCCCGGATATCCCGGTCATGACCATATTTTGAACGGCCTGCCTTTTGAATGGCCTCTTCCATTGCCGCAATGACTTCTTCGCGCTCGATAGATTTTTCACGCGCAACCACGTCGGCGATTTGCAACAATTCCAGACCGGGGATTGAAGATGTATCCATTTGACCTAAGCCTCTTCCTTATTTTTTGGTGCCTGCTTTATGGATTTAGCAGGGTGTTTTTGGGTTGAAAAAAATTCTGTTGGATCGATTTTCGCAGTATCTATTTGGTCGAGCGAAGCGCTTACACGCCCTGTCGCTGTTTCAACATGGATGACGCCTTCATCATCTATACCAACAAGACGGCCACGATAACGCTTCTGACCCTCAAGCATTTGTTTCAAATTTATTTTTACAAGCTCACCTGCAAAACGGGCAAAATCTTTTTGCCGCGTCAACGGTCTATCCATCCCAGGCGAGCTAATTTCTAGCTGGTAGGCGTCAGATATCGGATCTTCAACATCCAGAACGGCCGATATGTGACGGCTAATAATGGCACAGTCCTCAACTGTCATTTCGCGCAAATCTGAGGGTTCTGCCATTATCTGAAGCTGGCCACGCGAAGATGCGTCTGCACCGCCAGCAAAGCGAATCCGCACACATTCGAAGCCCAAATCAGCTAATGCAGGTTCAATAAGCTGTTCCAATTTTTGAGGTATCATCACTTAAAATCATCGCCTAAATTACTTGTTTATAATAAAAAATAACGTTTGTTTTTTCCGCGAGCGAACGCCTAATTTATTACCCTCTACCGACTGGAAACAGGCAATAAAAAAGGCAGGCTTGATGCCCACCGCTCAGCAAATCCGAAACGTTTTGTTACATTATAGTGCTTTTCAGCACATAGTTCAAGTTTTTGTGCCACTGCTACATAAATACAGAAATCAAGACTAGGAGCGTTCAAACTCAAACCAGCTAGGCATCTTCCTTCAGAAAGACCTTTTTGCATGTAGCGGGTTTGCGGCCAACCTTCGGGGCGCGCACGCCAATCCTCAGCACATCTCGCCCGCCACTCAAAGCTCTGATGGCGCACTACTTCGGCCAACAACCATGACTTGGCAATAGGGTGATCGCTTGCCATTCTCAGCAACCCTTTCGGGCGTAGCAGCCCTGCCAGACGATTCAGCATATCTAGATTTAGGATACGACGCTTGGCATGACGCGCCTTTGGCCATGGATCTGGGAACATTACATAAACACAAGACAAGCTTTGTTTCGGCAATTTATCCAAGATAAGACGTACATCGTCTGGCCAGATACAGATATTTTCCAGTCCCTCATTTTCTATATGCCGCAAAAGGCTAGCCACCCCATTAATAAAGGGTTCAGCGCCAATAAACAGCTTAGCAGGTTCCGCCGCTGCAATCGCGGCTAAATGCTCGCCGCCGCCAAAACCGATTTCCAACACCAAATCTGTTGGTGTTTTCGTGCTTTCATGCAAAACCAACCGCTGCTCTAGCCACTTTCTGTCTAGGTGTTGTGGAATTTCCACTTTTGGCAAGCGGCTATCAAGCAATCGTTGCATATTTTGGCTTAGGGGTCGGCCTTTACGGCGGCCATAAAACCTTAATTTTTCTGCATGTAAAGCGATCATTGCAAACCTGACTTTATTTCAATCTTTAAGTAAGGCCTAGCCCTTTTTTGGCCATAAAAGCCAAGTTACAATGCGGCGTGAAGCTGTTCAGCTAGATCCAAAGCTTCCCAGCTAAACGTGCCTGCACCCGCTTCGCCGGCGCGACGCCCAAAATGGCCATAAGCGGCGGTAGGGGTATATATAGGATTGTTTAAACCTAACAGGGTCCGGATTCCACGAGGCGTCAAATCCATCACTTCATTGCTGTTTAGAAGCGCCGATAGCTTGGCTTCATCTACATTTTGGCTACCATGTGTATTTACATACACAGATACTGGCGCCGCAACACCAATAGCGTATGCTATCTGAATAGTGCATTTATCTGTCAAACCTGCCGCTACGATATTCTTGGCGAGATATCGTGCTGCGTAGGCGGCTGATCT
>MDTG01326802.1_pt1 | contig 23324 bp, 20 predicted proteins | sample 811421 | NCBI WGS metagenome assembly MDTG01 (sample SAMN05326645, study PRJNA326480) | marine metagenome | isolation source: seawater | place: Pacific Ocean: South East | collected 2011
AACAAGCGGTGGGTTAGACTCAACCTCAATTTCTTGTGTCTTATCAGATATAGCTAAAAGTGATCTGCAAAGTTATTCCTCAATTTTCACTTCACCTAAGCATGATTTTAGTAAAGCAAATGAGGATGAATTTGTACGGGAAGTCTTACAACAAAAAAAATTAAATCATAGCTTTATTGAAATAGAAGATACCGGACCATTTAATTTTTTACTAAATTTCAGAAATGATGCAGATATGCCATTGTATAACTCAAACTTATATGTAATGGATCCAATCCTTAAAGAAGCAAATTTATCTGGTTCTAATTATATTTTTGATGGTCTTGATGGAGATGTTGTTATATCTCATGGCTATGACGAGTTATGCCATTTAGCTCGAAATTTTAAATTTAAATCATTTTTCTCTCTATATAAAAAGACATGTTCTAAATTGAAGAAAAAACCAAATTATATAAGCGCTTTTAAAACCTTTTTCCTAAAAACATATTTTTCATCAAAGAATCTTAAAGCCTACAGAGCTTTCAAAAAAAACTATCTTTACGAAGAATTGAATATGATGCGACTTAATAAAAATCTACACTCAAAAGACTTATATTCTCTCATTAATACCAATTATGGGTACGAAAGAGGAAAATACTTTGATCCACAAACCTCTCATTTCAATACTTTGAATTCAAATGTATGGGAAATGGTATTCAGCCATATATATGAGACAAGATCGCCTCATAAGATTAAAACTTTGATGCCATTTTTCTCAAAAAATATTGTGGAGTTTAGCTTATCTGTAAGCTCAGACTATAAATTACGTGATGGTTATGACAGAGCCTATTTTAGAGATGCTATGAAGGAAAGTGTTCCTTCAGTAATCCTTAAAAAAACTGCTAAAGCAGATTTGTCACCAATGGGAGTATTAGATTTTAATTCCAAAAAGAGCTTTCTCATGGACTATCTTCTGGAAGATAGCAGCATGAAATACATAGTTGATAGGGAAAAGCTAAAAAGAGATTTCTTTGGAGATTCAGCTATTAAAGAAAATAATAAAATACTCCCTGTCTATGACCTAGTTGCTTTAAAAATTTGGTTAAAAAATGAAATGCTTGAAATTGATCCTGTGAAGTTAAGCAAATATAGATAATCTAATTTTTCAAACTTGTAATTTGAAAAAGTGAAGAAAATATAGCACTAAACCACATTATGCAGTATAATTCAGAGATTATGGCTACAAAAAATACAAATTTATGGCAAAAACCTGAGATTGAAAATCTTGGTAAGCTAGTTGATATGACAAAAGCTAGTGAACCAGGAGATACTAAGGATGTCGGTTCTTTCGATGGAGAAAGATTTGCAGGACAAGATATCGGCTCATAAAAAACGTATCCAATACAATTATCTCTCTTATACTCTTTCATCTAACATAGAGATTAAGCTACTAAACGAGTTAAGCTCTAATAAGAGTCCTGAAATCTTTTTTGATGTTGCAGGTGAAATTGAAGATTCGTTTAAATTCAAGAAAAGAACCTTAATATTGCAGTCAAATAAGTCAAAAACAGTGATCTATAAAAAATATCTTGGTTTATTCACTTTGAGAGAGGGCAAAACTATAGAATTTAGTCCATTTGCTAAGTTTGATTCATTAAGTCTTTCAAATACTCTTCTAAATCTTGTTTTTGGTTTCATTCTTTATCAAAGAGATGTGAATGTGCTGCATGCAAGTGCTGTAGAAATTAATAATAAAGCAGTTTTATTTGTAGGTCCGAGTGGGTCAGGGAAATCATCTCTATCCTCATTATTTTCAGAAATTGGTGGGTTTATAACAGAGGATTTAGGTATTTTAAAAAAATATCAAAATAAGATTCATATACAAAAAACTTTACCAATAATTAAACTTGAGTACTCAGATAGTGAGCAAGTTGGGTTTTTACCTGATGACCAAAGAAATAGAAGCTTATATTATTCAGACAATGGAGCGAAACAAGAATTTACAGATATAAGCATGATTTATTTTTTGCAATGGGGAAAAACTTTAGAAATATTGGAGCCTAGTATTAAAGATCTTATCTATAATTTTCAAATCAGTCTTTTTGGAGCATTTCCATTCAATTCATGCAAAAAATCATCCATGCAAGCGTTAAATTTAATATCACAACTAGAAGAGAGCACAAGAATCCGTATTTGTTCAAGAAGCAAGGAAGTGAGTTTAGATGCAACATATAAATTATTACGAGAAGATATGAAATGTCATTAATTGAAGATTATATTTCTCAGTTAAAAAATAATAAGTTTGCTTATGGGAGTAAAGAATCAAAACAAACTTTTTTAAAATATTGTATTGAAACTAATACGATTGGTTATTTTTTTAATAAATCTGCCAAAGAATTTGAAGATTCAATGGATAGTCTAAATTGGAAAGAAAGCATTATATTTGCTCAAAAAAAATCTTTACAGCATCAATCTTCACTAAAGCATTTTTTAAAATTAACTGAAACTAATAATGTTGATATTTGTCTTCTTAAAGGTGCATTCATGTCAAATTTCATATATCAAAATTTTACTATGCGATCGATGAGAGATATTGATGTGTTGGTAGATGAGGATGATTTTTTAAAAATAGTAAATATTATGCTTGCAAATGGCTTTGTTTTTTTAAATTCAAGAAAAGACAAGTTAAATAAATTTGATTTTAAGTATGCTCATCAGGCACCAATTTTAGTAGATAGGTTTGGAATAGCTTTTGAAATTCATCACAGACTTAAAACACAACCAGAACTGAAGAATTCTGATTTTCTTACAGAAAATCTAATCAAACACAAAAAAGAAAAAATACTTTTTGATACTTCAGTCAGTATTCCAACAGACAATTTTGCATTTATTCACTGCTGTTATCATGCAATAAATAAAAGCAAACTTAGTATTGGGCCAATATTCCTTAATGATTTAATGGAATTTAAAAATCGAATAAATGATGAAATTTTAGAGGATGCAAGAAAATCAAACTGTCTAAAAGAGACTGAACTAGGGATTGAAATATTAAACTATATTAACGATTTGAACATGCCAATTAAAAAGCAAGTTAAACAAGCAATAGAAATTATAGTTCATTGCTACAAGATGCCTGAATTCATGCCAAGAAAAAAAATCAATTTACTTAGTTCACTAAAGAAATCTTATGCATTTAACTCATATGTCTTCTCCTTGGGAGATTTGTCAACTTATATAAAATTAAAGACTAAACAAATTGTTATTTTTCTTAAGTCATACCTGTTCAACTTTAGCTTACATAAAAAAAGAAGTAGATTTTTTAAGGACTTTAAGAAATTAGGATTGTAGAATTAGACCTTATGAAAATTTCAGTTGTTAGCGGCGGTTTTGATCCTATCCATTCTGGCCATATCAGTTATATCAATGCTGCAAAAAAGTATGGCGAATACTTAATTATTGCTCTCAATAGTGATGAATGGCTTATAGCGAAAAAAGGGAAACCTTTCATGCCATTTGAAGAGCGCAAAGCTATTCTTGAAAATTTAAAGAGTGTAGATGAAGTAATTGATTTTCCTGATGATGACAAAGGGAGTGCCATGAATGCACTTCGTAAGATAAAAGATAAATATCCAGATGCTCAAATTGTATTTTGTAATGGTGGCGATAGAGGCAAAGATAATATTCCTGAAATGGAAGTTGAAGGAATCAATTTTGAGTTTAGTGTTGGCGGCAATCACAAGAAAAATTCTAGCAGCTGGATATTAAAAGAGTGGCAATATGAGAGTGAAGATAGAGTTTGGGGCAAGTTCTATAACCTATTTACTGACAATAAGGTTAAATTAAAAGAATTAATTATTGCTCCTGGTAAAGGCATGAGTCTGCAAAAGCACTTTCACAGAGATGAAATATGGTTTGTATCACAAGGGGAGTGTGTTGTGAATTTCTCAACAGAAAGCCCTGAAAGTATCAAGGAACATCATTTAAAAAAGCATGATAGTTTTAATGTCAAAAAAAATGAATGGCATCAAATAACTAATCCATTTAACAAAGAGTGTAAAATCATCGAGGTTCAGTATGGTGAAAAAACTGACGAGGATGACATAGAAAGACATAGTTATTATAAAAATAATGAGTAGTTTTAAAGATTATAAAGTTAAGGATATATCCTTGGCTGAGTTTGGTAGGCAAGAAATACTATTAGCGCAAGATGAAATGCCTGCACTTATGCAATTGAGAGAGAATTATCGAGATGAGCAACCTTTGGAGGGTGCAAAGATCATGGGATGTATTCATATGACAATCCAAACTGCTGTACTTATAGAAACATTAATTGATTTGGGTGCAGAAGTAAGATGGTCATCATGTAATATTTTTTCAACACAAGATCATGCTGCTGCTGCCATTGCTAATGAAGGTATACCTGTTTTTGCATGGAAAGGAGAAACAGAGAAGGAATATGAATGGTGCCTAGATCAAACAATAAATAAAGATGGCAAGCCTTGGGATGCCAATATGATTCTTGATGATGGAGGCGACTTAACTATGAAAGTTCATAAAGAATATCCAGACATGTTAGATCATATTCATGGCATTTCTGAAGAAACTACTACAGGTGTTAAGAGACTAAAAGAGATGTTATCAAAAGGTGAGTTGAAAGTACCAGCAATCAATGTCAATGACTCAATTACAAAATCAAAAAATGACAACAAATATGGTTGTCGTCATGGATTAGATGATGCTATCAAGCGTGGCACTGATATGCTTCTATCTGGAAAGAAAGCTTTAGTTATAGGTTATGGTGATGTCGGTAAAGGATCAGCAGAATCATTAATGCAGCAAAAAATGATTGTTGATGTAACAGAAGTTGACCCTATTTGTGCCATGCAGGCTTGCTTTGATGGTTTCTCTGTAGTTTCGGCTTATAAAGAAGGTAAAGTTTCAAGTGATGGCTCAAATTTAGATAAAGAAGCACTAAAAAAATATGATCTGGTTGTCACAACAACTGGTAACATCCATGTATTGGATAAATATATGTTAGATGCTCTAAAATCTGGTTGTGTGATCTGTAATATTGGTCATTTTGATAATGAAATAGATGTTACATACCTCAAAACTTTTGATTGGTATGAAGTTAAACCAGGTGTTCATAAGGTTATTAGAGCAAAAAATAATTATTTATTGTTACTAGGTGAGGGTCGACTAGTGAATTTAGCTCTTGCTACCGGGCACCCAAGTAGAGTGATGGATGGGTCTTTTTGCAATCAAGTTCTTGCCCAAATATATCTTTACAAAAAAAAGTTTAGTTCAAAATTAAATGAGAGCGTCTATTTAAAAAAATTGCCAAGAAAATTAGATGAGGAAGTTGCAGCGATGATGGTAAATGGGTTCGGAGGCACTATAACAAAACTAACCAAAGAACAATCAAACTATATTGGTGTTAATGATCAAGACTCATTTAAACCACCAGACTATAATTATTGACTAAAGAAATTAAGCAAGAACGAAGCTAATTTCTTTGTTAGCCAAAGTTAAAAACAAAAGAAATATCTTTTCATATCTTTCTTAATGGTGAAAAGTAAATATCAAAGAATATTGATAAAGCAAAAAAGACCAACAACATTTCTTTATAAAAATTTTTGATTAAGCTAAATTGTGCAAAAAAACATCAGATTTTAGTTTCAAATTATTTGCAAATAATAGTGTTACTATATTTCTTCATGAAAATATTGTTTGTTCATAATTTCTATCCTAAACGCTCTCCCTCTGGAGAAAATGTATGTGTGGATGACGAAATTTTATTATTAAAATCAAAAGGGTACGATGTGGAGGTGTTTCAGATATATACAGATGAATTTCTAAAAAACGGACTCTTTGCATATATTTTTGCTTTTATATTTTGTGCTATAAACCCTTTCCAGATCTTTAAATATTTAAAAAAAATATATCTTTTTAGCCCAGATGTTGTTCATATACATAATACCTTTCCATATATAAGTTCAGCAATTCTCTGGTTCACGCCAAAAAAAATTAAAGTCATACAAACATTACATAATTATAGAATTACATGTGGAACGACAACATTACTTAGAAATAACAAAATACATACAACATGCATTAACAGCAAAAATCCATTATCTTGTCTTAAATACAATTGTTACAAAGATAGCTTCTTTGCTACTTTGCCAGTTGCATTAAGCAACTATATACACAAAAGATTCAATACTTGGGAAAGGGTGGACAAATTTATTGTTTTATCAAATTTTCAAAAATCTCTTATGTCTAAGTGGGGGATACAAAAAGAAAAGATACATGTTAAACCTAATTTTTTAAATATTAAACCTCAAGTTAAATTAGCAAATATGCAAAGCAAATCTATTGTTTTTGTTGGCCTTCTATCAGAATATAAAGGGATCAAACTGCTAAAAAATTCTTGGTTGAAGTACAGCCAAAACAATAATGATATTCAGCTTAAAATAATTGGGAGTGGACCCTTGCATGAAGAATTAGATTCTTTACCAAATACAAAAATATATGGTTTGCTCGATAGAGAAGAAGTAATATACGAAATATCTAAATCAAAATTTTTAATTTTTCCTTCACTTTGTCATGAAACTTTCGGGCTAACCATGATAGAAAGCTTTAGCCAAGGTACACCAGTAATTGCATCAAATATTAGTCCAATAAATGAAATAGTTAAAAACGGAGTTAACGGATACTTATTTGAACCAAATGAGGAAGGTTTGTTAAGTGTATTAAACAATAAAATCATTAATAATAATGCTGAGTATGAAGTACTTTCAGAGAATGCTTTGAGGGATTTTAAAAACAAATATTCAAGTGATGCACATTTTAAAAATATTAATAAAATTTACCAAGATAGATAAAACACTAAGCAACTAACTAATAGTGTAAAATCTTAAAAGAATGGCTGAGTGGCAGAGTGGTCATGCAGCGGACTGCAACTCCGTGTACATCGGTTCGATTCCGTTCTCAGCCTCCATATGGATGATATATTTAAAACGCGCAACTATATGTATATTTTTTTAATTTTGTTTACACGCCCCATTGAATGAAAATATTAGTTACAGGTTCTTCAGGTTTTATTGGTTATCACTTGGTTAAGAGGCTTTTGAATGACGGACATCAAGTCGTTGGTATTGATAATCACAATGATTATTATGATGTTTCTTTGAAAGTGCTTCGAAAAAATAAATGCCTCAACAAAAACTTTACATTTGTTTTAAATGATATCAATAAATTGAATATCATTAATGATAAATTTGATATTGCTATTAATCTTGCAGCACAGGCAGGTGTTAGAGTTCCAAAAAATAAGGAGTATCTATATGCACATTCTAACGTCAATGGTTTTAGGTCTTTTTGCAATTTCTGTAAAAAGATGAATATTAACAAAATTATCTATGCTTCTAGCAGTTCTGTTTATTCAGATTCTGAAGATACTAAATATCAAGAAATCAATACAAAACTTAAGCCAAAATCGATTTATGGTGACTCTAAGCTAGCAAATGAAAAATATGCATCTAAATTCTCAAAAGAAAACAACATCTCGTTTATTGGTTTAAGGTTTTTTTCTGTTTATGGGCCATATGGCAGGCCTGATATGGCGTACTTTTCATTTTCAAATTCACTTATCAATAACAAACCTATTTTTTTGAATAACAAAGGAGAAATGTTTAGAGATATGACTTTTATAAGCGATGTCATTGAGGGGGTACTTAAAGCTATTAATTATTCATTTCAAAATAATTTTCAACATGAATTATTCAATATAGGGAATGACTCACCAATTAAAACATTAAAATTACTTAGCACCTTGGAGAAAAAATTTAATAAAAAGGCAATCGTTATAAACAAATCAACGAAAAATGAGGCAAAAAAAACCCGTGCTGATATCACAAAAGCAAAAAATTTATTAGGATATATTCCAAAAGTTTCTTACGAAGAAGGTATTGAACAATTTACTCAATGGTACAAAAAGTATGAGAATATATAAAAAGTTAAAACTTGGTATAGTTGGGCATGGATTTGTTGGCAAAGCAACAGATTGGGGTTTTAATAAAAAAGTCGAAAAATTTATTGTAGATCCTCTCTTAGGGACTACAGTTTTAGATTTAAAAAGCTTTAATCCAGAGATTGTATTTATATGTGTGCCAACTCCAATGGGTGATGATGGTAACCAGAACTCTGATATTATTAAAGAAGTTATTTTAGAACTCTCAATTCAATGCCCCAATGCTATAAAAGTAGTAAAAAGTACAGTTTTGCCAGAAATACTAGAAACACTTCACAAAATTGATTCAAAGCTTATCTATAATCCTGAATTTTTAAGAGAAAAACATGCAAATAAGGACTTTATGAATTCCGAAATGATTATTTTGGGTGGTGATAGGAATATTGCCAATATAGTATCTAAAGCATATCTTGCTAACTCACGATGCATAACAAGAGACCATATCTTCACAGATCTCAAATCAGCTTCTCTGATAAAGTATGCAGTCAATACATTTCTTGCATCAAAAGTAATATTTTTCAATGAACTCCATAATATTTTTCAAGGTATGAATGTCAAAGATAGTTGGGAGACTGTAATTCATGCAATATCTCGAGATAAAAGAATTGGTGACAGTCACATGGATGTCCCTGGTCACGATGGAAGGGAAGGTTTTGGAGGTGCATGTTTCCCCAAAGATACCCTTGCTCTGGTAAGGTATGCTGACGATATGAATCGAGAACTTCAATTATTAAAGAAAGTAATCAAAATAAATAATAAAATAAGATCAAAGTACGATGTATTAGATTCAAGAGAATTAGAACAGAATGTTACTTTTGATAAAAAAATATAATTCGAAGCCCAGGTGGTGAAATTGGTAGACACAAGGGACTTAAAATCCCTCGAAGGAAACTTCGTGCCGGTTCAAGTCCGGCCCTGGGCACCAATTAAAAAAAGTTTTTCAATTTTATGTTAATGCAGACTATTTTGTTAGCGTTTCTTCACAACAAAGCTGAATGCTTTGATTTAGCATCTGATAATCACTAGGTTACGAATTCTTTTGATGCTTTATTTGATACAAGTTAACATAAAACAAGATAAAACAAAAAATTATCCATAAACCATTCTTTGGTGTATAAATAGTACTTTCTGTAATATTGTAAATCATAAATGTCATCATAATAATTATGCAAAATGGTTGATCAAATAAGCTCACACGCTTTAGTCTGTTAAAGCAGGTTATTAGCATAGTTACCAAAAATAATAGTGCAGTAAGGCCTCCCTTTACGAGAATGTCTAAATATCCATTATGATAAGAAGTTACAGCTAAAGATGCTTGTTCAAAAGCACCTTCTAAGTTAGCAAAGCCCCAGCCAAAGATTGGCTTTAAGGAAATTAGCTCTAAAGCACTTCCCCAAATTAATGTTCTTCCAGTAAGAGTGGAATCTCTACTTGAAATTGCTAAAAAAGATTCAAAAACTAAAGTAATTAAGAACATTAGTAGTGGAGAAATCAATATTATTAGAAATGAAACAGCATTAAGGTTTCTGCTCATAAAAGAAAATCTTGCAAATATAAAAAATAATATCCATGCAATGATTGCACACACGATAGCCGTAACACTCTCGGTCATGTATAGTACAACGCTGCATAAAAAAATGGTTGAAAAATTTAAAATTCTTGTGTGCCTTATTTTTCTTGCTGCAAAGGTGATTATAATTGCAATTAAAGCAATTCTAGCTAGGGAATTTGGGTTATTTGTCATACCCTGAAGCCTTCCCTTATATGAAAAACTATACTCCGGCATAATAAATGAAAACATTAGATGAAAAATTAAAAAAATAATAATAATAAACTGTATGGAGCCTATAAATTTATCACGGTGATGAATAAATAAATGTGCTGAACATAGTCCAATTAATGCAGTACCAATAAGATGTACAGATAATGTTAAGGTGCCTAAAAAGTTTTGAGTTATGAATAATGAAAAAATGCCTGGGAGCGTCAAAAAAGCAAATAGAGTATAAATTTTTCTGTTGGATTCTTTATAAAGATTAAAGATCTTTATAGCTAACAAGAATGCAATAAAGTAAATAAATCCCCATAATGCAAGCCCAGTTAGCTGTTCTGTAATGCCAACATGATTATTAGCAGCTACTCTTTCTTGAAATATCTGATCAGAGGTTTTTAAAGTTGAAACAGAAAGTTCTCCAGTTAACGGTATAGATCCAAGACAAAGTGATAAAGGTATAAGATATAGAAGCAAAGACGATAAATTTATTTTCATTGATGAAGATTTATATAACTTATAACTGAATTAGTATTTTAACTTAAATTTAAATTGGATATATAAAGAATACATTTTAAGAACATAATAAATAAGAAAAGCTAATATGCGCCAACTTAGCTTTGCCTTGCTTTTAAATAGTACTGTAATGGATTGTCGTGAAGGTATTATAAATTTCATAATTTTTAATAAGTACCCCCTTCTTTGTATGAATCCATGTTCCAAGTTGCCTATTGTGACCCTCTTAGTTTTGACCAAAATATCATTAAATGTGGTTCTTGCAGGGTGGTATACAATAATGTTGGAGCAAAAATTTATTTGATATCCTGCTTTTGTTGCGCGCAGACACCATTCCATATCTCCAGTTGACATGCTCAATTCACTAAAACCCCCAATAGATTTAAAGACATTGCTACTAACTATTAAGTTTGCCGTTGGAGCTCGGTTAAGCTGCTTATAAAAACCAAAATCAAAAGCAAAACATTTCTCATATATTTCAACTAATGATGGATTTTTTGAAGTTGTTACACTAGTTAGGCCTGCAACTATTGGACTTCCAGCCCTAATCTCTTCAACTGAATTTTTTAACCAATCAGGATCTGGCCTACAATCCGCATCAGTAAAAGCTATAATCCCCTCTTTAGCACATTTGATTCCAGCATTTCTTGCTGCATATGAACCTCTTTTTCTCTCTTTGATAATAGTTATGTTTTCTCCATGTATATGAACAATTTTATTTGGAGAAGGATCATTATCTACAATAATGATTTGAAAATCCTCATCTATAGTTTGTTTTTTTAGACATTTAACACAATCGGCTAGAGAAGAATGATCTTTATAAGTTGGAATTACTACAGAAATAGATTCGTTACTTGTTTTTATTTTAGACATTTATGCTACCGGATGAAGAATCAAAAGACTTTGTTTTATTAAAAAACCACCATATATAAAATACGTTTAATATAAAACTACAGATTGAGAAAAGAGCAATTAATTGCTCTATATTTAAGCTAGCAATTCCTCCTGCAACAATAACGGTAACTCGAACAAATAACCTAGCTACTGCAAAATTAAGATCATCTGCGTAAGCCTTTATTAATGGTGATACCCTGCTAATACTGCTTGTTATATACATAGAAAAAAACCAAATTGATAGCCATTCTGCAAGTCTGCCTGCTTGCGCCCATTTTGATCCAAAAGCTAATGAGAATATTTCTTCCCCATAAAAAAACAAAATACTATAAATTGCCAAACCTGAAGTTATGAAATACATGGTGGTTCTTCGTAAAAATGGAACCATCTTTTCATCATTATTCTTAATTTCTGCTAATTTTGGCGAAATCATAACATTTAGTGCGCCACCGATAAGAGTAACTGGAGCTATCGATATTGTCCTTGCTAAAACATACAACCCAATAATAACTGGATCAAAAAAGATCCCAAGCAGAAGGACTGGAACAGCCTGGGAAGCTGAGTTAAAGAATTCATGCGGAAATCTAAATTTAGCTAACTCCTTATACTGCCTGAAAAAAACATTATATCTTTTAAAGGTATACCCTAATGAGTAAATTTTTTCAGAAGGATATAGTAAGTAAAGGACATATACTATTATGATCAAATAGGAAGCAATAAGTGAAATAATTAGAATAGCCGCACTTGGGTCCATAAATGATCCTAAAAATATTTGCAAAAGATTTGTAATTAAAGCAAGAAAAAATGTTAACCAAGCTACTTTAACAAATTCTTTAATTTTTCCTAAATACAGTTTTGTTGAATTTATATAGGATTGCGAAAACGCTAACAAAGGAGAAAAAAGAATAATGAAAATCGCAGCATCTTCAAAAAAAATAAAAACTAAATTAAATAGAAAAATAAATAAAACATATAATAACAGGCAAAAACATAATGATATGAGGTTTGATAACCAATATATATCTTTTGAATGTTTGAGTGAGGAAGGAAGGTTTATAGCCCAATGATATCCAAGATTCATCATTGGTGCTACGAAAGTTGCTACAGCTAATACTAAACCTAAGACTCCAAACATCTCCGGAGAATAAATTCTAGTCAGGTACAAATAAGCTAATAGTGTTATTGCATGTGCTCCTGACGCTCCTCCTATTATGGAAAATATATCCTTAAGATATTTAGGCATAATTCATTTTAAATAGGTATTTTTCTTCTTATAGACTTTAGTATATTTCCAATAAATACTATAGCTAATAAAATTAAGGCAGATTTGCTCTCTTTCTTGTCAAAAATGAGATTTGGATTATCGCAGTTATTCATTTCATTATTTTTATTATCTCTTTCTTCTGGGCAATTGGTTCCACTGCCATCAAGACCGATATTTTTGGTATATGAGAACCAGGGCGTGACACACATACCTTTTTTTCTTGCAATAGCAGCATGCCAAAAGACCGCCCATGTATCTATTCTGCCAATCTTATTATCTCTTATCTGTCTCCAATGATTAGATAAACCAAATAATGATAGGTAAGCTCTATCTAAAAAATTTAATTCCGTAGCCAGTTTATTTATATCTCGTTCATAATAACGCCATCTATTTTTCCATGTTGCCCAACCCCAGCAATTCATAAAACGGGTCATATATACTTCTTTTAATTTTTTTCGGTTTTCAAGATTTGAGAACCCATTAATATGCCAGACTTTAAAATTTTTGCTGTATGTACTAAGTGCTTTATTCATAAAAGTAAGAAAGCTAGATGAGACCACTACATCATCCTCTAGCACAATAACTGCCTCATTCTTTTTAAAAACATAGTCTATAGCTTGAGTGATATTCTTTCTTAATCCAATGTTCTTGATATGATGATGTATATTCAATGCAGCAAAATATTTTTTGTTCGAATTTGCATGATTTTTTATTAACTCCTGTGTTTTTGCATCATCATTTGTTTTTGGGCCATCTATAAATAAGTAAACCTCAGTCTTTTTTGCTTCAGTGGTCATTTTTAATGATGATAATGTTAATTTGAAATGGTCTAGTCGGTTGTAGGCCACTAAAATAACAGGTGCAAATTGGTCCATGGCCCTTAGTATAGTTCTTCTTAGGAAGAAACAAGGTTATTTTGTTTAATTTATTGTAGAAAAAACATTTCAGTCGAAAACAATTTTTTCAGCAGCATGCTTAATATTTTGCATTGTCCTGAGATAATCATCAGCTTGAAAATGATAGGGATCTGGAATATTTATATCACTAAATTGAGAAGTAAAGGAAACAAATTTATGCCTATATTTAGGGAACTTGGCATTTAATTTACTTAGAACATAAAAATCTATTGCTAAAAACTGATCAAAATAATTCAACATTCTGCTATTAATTTTTTTTGGCGTATGTAAGGTAAAATTTATATTATTTTCTTTTAAGAATTTAGCTGACCTTGGATCCATGCTAGGCATTGATATAGGCGCAATACCTGCAGAGAAAAATTCATATTTTCTACCAAACCTTTTCTTTAATAAATTTTCTGCAACTGGGCTTCTACAATAATTGGCTATACAAACAACACAGAATGATTTTTTAATTTTTGCCACAATACTTTATTAATCAGATGTCAGATTATCTATGCTGTTCAAGAAAGATGAAAAAGGAAAAAACTGTGAGATAACTTTATTCCATCTTGTTGTTCCACTGGCATTCACATAAACAATATCATTATTTTCGAGATAAAAATCTCCTGCTTGAATAAAGCTTGAAGGATTTTCTAAGTTAGCATGAAAGATCAGAGGTTCATCACCATCTCGATTTTGTCTAATTATAAATACTTCTGAAGCCGCAGCTGTATTTGTATTTAAGCCAAATGATTCTCCAATTGCAATTGATAAGCTTATTGGAATATCGCTAATGTTAAGTTTTTTAGGCCTTGTAACCTCACCTAGTACAAAAACTTGCTGAGAATTAAATCTTGCAATTGTTACATCAACTTGAGGATCAGTAAAATATTCAGATAAAGCAATAGTCACAGAATCTCTAAGTTCATCTTGTGTTTTACCACTTGCTTTAACTAAACCAGCAAAGGGAAAGAAAATATTTCCATTTGCATCAACTCTTCTCAAATTTTGATCTGCACTAACATTAACAACAGGAAATATTTCTGGGAGACCCCATACAGTTACTGCAATTTGATCACCAACACCAATCTTGTATACATAATCACTTTTATATGTTGCATCAATTGTTTTAGAGATGTTTATTAATTCCACATTTTTTTTTAGTGAGTCAATGTATACATATTTAGACTCATCAAGCCAGGAGTTTGATGTCTGCATATGCATTCCTGGCGACAGGCTGCACCCGCTAATAAACATTGAAAGAATAATTAGGCTAACTTTGAATGTCTTCATCTTTGCTGTATTCATAAGTTTCGTCTAGATACTTTTCTGCATAGTATTGATATGAGTAGTTGCCATAAAGACCATAATAACCATAATAGCTTTTTGGTTTTGCATATGCATTATATATGATGCCATCAATGTTATTATTAATCTGTTTAAAGTTATCAATTGACTGTTTTATCTCATTCATTCTATTAATGCTATGCCTAGCAATAAGTAAATTGAAGTCACTTTGTTCTATCAATATTGAAGAATCAGCTACAGATAATATAGGACCAGTATCAAAAATAATAAAGTCGAACTCATCTCGAAATAATTTAATTTTATCTTTGTATTTATAGCTGTATAGAAATTGAAAAGTATTATTTAAACCTTTAACTCTTGGAATAATATAAAAATTTTCATGAATCTTAAAATTGTCAATTGTTGATGCACTAATAGAATTAAATTTTTCTTCTGAAATGCTTCTGATATTATAACTAGCGCCTATCTTGCCTCTCTTTAAGTCATTATCAACCAGCAAAACCTTTTTACCTATCTTTGCAAATCCTTCAGCGAGTTTCATGGAAATGGTTGATTTTCCGTTGCCTGGTGTTGGGCTTGTAATTGTTATAAGTTTCTTATCAAGTTGATTTTGTTGTAGTGAATTTATATTGACTATAAGAGATTCAATAGATGAATTGAGCCTAAGATTGTCATCAGACAACTCGAAATCTTCTACTTCCGGAATAACACCAATAATCGGCACACTAATTTGGTTATCAAAAATTTCTGCTGGATTTGATATTGGTAGAAAATTGAAGCCTCTAATAATTGCAAAAAAACATGCAACTACAAAAGCCAAGAAACTTGCAAGAAGTACATTAATTAGCCTTGGGCTTACCATTTCAACAACATAAGCCTCGTCAATAATTCGTATATCGCCAATTGTACTAGCTTCAAGTATTGAAAAGCCTAATCTTCTAGACTCCAATTCTTCAAACAAAGCTTGGGATATTTCCAGTTCATTGTATAGATCTATATATTCTTGCTGTTCTTTAGGCATCATTTCTATTTCAGTCAGAACTTCTTGCTTTTGATTTTCAATTAATGATTTTTTGCTTAATAAGTTAAGATAAACTGGATTGTTTGGGGTGTAGAGCTCCTGAGCATTAGCTATTTCAATATCAACAGCACTCAGGGAGTCTTCCAAAACTTGAATTTTGTTGATAATGCCTTCTATTTCCAAACTAACATCAATGGATTTATTTTTTTCACGAAATTGTTTTAACTTGATTTTATCCAGTTCAACAGACTCCTTTATGGCTTCAATATTGTTGTCGATAAAGTTAATTGCTTTTCTTGATTTTTCAGTTTCGTCATAAATCCTTTGATCAATAAAAATTTTGTTTGCATAGTTGATAATCTCTTTCCCCTTCTCTATATCACTTGATACATATGAAATGGTAATTAAGGCTTCATTTCTGAAAAATGAATTTCTTGCTGCTAGATCACTGACATCCATCTGCTGTTTTATAGATTTATAAATACTTTCAGGGCTTCTGAAGCTAATATCAATTGGCCTAGTTTGATTTAAATTTGATGAGTTTATAGTTATGTTAAGCCCCTCAAAAGTAATTTCATCCCCATATTTGGCCGCATTAATTTCATTTAAGTTCTCGTCTAATAAGACATATTCATTCTCAGAGAAAGAAAACTTTAGCTTACGACTTTCAAGATTGCTTTCGTTTAAAGAAGTTATGCTGATGTCTATATTCTCATTATCATCAAGATCTTGAGGAACTATGTTTAACTTCAAATCCTTGATGACTTTTAAATAATTAGTTCTAGACTCATAAAGTTCTATTAGGTTTATAACATCTGATCCATAATTCGAAGATGCCATCTGAAGAGCTTGAGATGGGTCAAATATATTTTGATCAACTGCTTCGTATTGAAGAAGGCTCTGTATCAGATATTGTTTTGTTGAAAAGTAGTAGTTAGTAAATGAAATGGCAAATATAACTACTGTTGTGCTAATGATAAGCTTTGATTGCATTAGCAAGAATCTAAAGATTTTGCCTAGATCAATTTCTTCACTTTCTCTAGTTGAAGAGTAAAAGTTATCGGGTGTTTGTTTATCTTCCATTTATATTTAAAATCTAATGGCGAGCATAATAGCATTAAAAAGCTTTTAATCAGTTAATTATATGGTTTTTTTATTGTGTGCATATAATATTTTAAATAATTTGCACTTTTGTACAAAAATTAGACGTAATTTTAGGTATTATTTAAGATTCTTTTTAAAGAGGTATGAATAAGATTTCTAATAAAAAAATTTTACTATTAGGTTTTGGACGAATGGGTGTCAGTCACGCATTACAAATAAGTGGTATTCTGCGTAACAGATCGATCCAATATGAGATTACAATTATTGAGACTTCAATATTGGCAAGATTGGTAGCAACAACAATATTTCAAGGTAAAGTTAAGTTTCAAATTTTAAAGAAACTAGAATTCTTTGAAGATAATTATTTTGATTTTGCTATCGATGCGACGCCACCCATCAATAGAGTCCAAAATAAAACTATACTTGAGAGAATAAGTAAGAGCTATTTAATTGAGAAGCCCTTGTTAACTAAGATAAGTGAAAATGGGATGTCAGGTTACGTTCTTCAGCATAACCCACTAATTGATAAGCTTAAAACAAGATTAAAAAAAGAAAAATTAAAAGAAATTAATATTTCCTTAAAAACGAACCTTAGTTTTAAGAATGAGAATGGTTGGAGATCAGGGATTTATGGAGGGGTAGTAAATGAATTTCTTGGACACCTTTTAAGCGTACCTCTCTCGTGCCTTGAGGGTTTACAAAATCTGAAAGTTGAAAATGTAATTAGTAATCCAGGTAAGATTGAGGTATTTCTTCATAGCTCATCTTACCCGCTAAAACTAGTTTTAGAATATGGAAGTTCTAGTGTTCGCAAGTCAACTTATAATTGGAAATTTATGACTGAATCAGAGAATATAATTGATTACGATGGATACCAAATTAACATTAAATCAATAGATTTTGAAGAATCAATAGGGCTAGCAGACCTAGGAATTTCGGTTGAATATTATTTAAGAGGTTTTGATTTCTGCTATCAAGGAGTTGCATTAATTGACGGTAAAGGCGATAAAATGCAACCTAGTCAATTAGAACTTATAGATTCTGTTATTTACAATGTTATTAAAATGGTAAAAGCATAAATGAAGGTCATTATAGGTGACAACCCTTTTTTTGGAGTCAACCATAAGATAGGGTCTAAGGCTCTTGAAGACGAAAGCATAAGGTTTAAGCAAGCTCTAGAAGTTTTAACTGAAGCAAAGAATTTTAACTGCAGCAACCTTATGATTACAAATCATCCAAACATATCTAAATTTTTAGATTTGATTGATAGAAATAATTTGTCAGAGCTTGAACTAGCTTTCATAGCTCCATACCCACATAAATACAATGATTTAGTCGCAAAAGAAGGTTATTTGGGCCTGGCAAAACATCTGCTAGCCGGGAATTTTAAATATATTATATCTAACTTTTATAAATTTTTTGATTTTAAAAGAACGCAAGATCACATTGTTAGGATGGTTTGCAATTCAGAATTAGAATCACTTGGAGCACACAAGTCTAAGGTCAGATACATGTGTTTGCACAACATTTTAGTTGATATGTATGTTGCTTCAGGAAATTACCGTGCTCTAGAAGCATTTGTTCACCATGTAAATGATTTAGGTTTAGAGCCAGTATTAATTACTCAGAATATTGTTGCTTTAACAAAAATTATGCGAATTAATAAAGGATATACTATTTGCTTTTCATATAATGCAGCTGGTTACATGGTAAACCCAAGTATAAATATAGTTGATAATTTTTTAGACGAAGAATCTACATCACTACCCAATCTATGGGCCATGCAAATTATGGGCTCTGGCGCCGTTAATTTAAATGATGCTCTAAGTAAAGTATTCGCAAAAAATAAATTTTCTGGAATTCTGTATGCAACAACAAAAAAAGAAAGAGTCACTGAGCTATTTAATACAATATAGAAGTATAAAAAGAAATAGTGTTGACCTATCAAAATTGAAGGGTTATTCCGTCATTTTTAATACCGAATCAATCTATTATTTTTTTCGAGACTCATCGTATAGACAATATGTAAGAGGTTGTAAGAATATTTTTATTGATGGGGCAGCATTATCACTAATTGCTAATATTTTTTCATTAGATGTTGAAAGATATCATGGACCAGATCTTCTTGAAGATCTTGAAGACTTAGGTCTGCTTAAGAATGCAGTTCTTGTTGGCGGAAGGAAAGAGAATAAAAAATTGATGGAAAAAAATATCTTAAAACTCTGGATTGATCTACCCTTTTTGCATAATCCAAAAGATCTATCTCAAATTGCAATATCTGAAATAAAAAATAAAGCAAATGTTCCTATAGTTCTGATTTCTCTAGGTCTTCCTAAGCAAGAAATTGTTACTTTGTCATTAGGCAAAGAGTTTGATCATACTAAGACTTTATTCATACCACTTGGCGCTGCCATAGATTTTCGAACGGGAGCTGCTGTTCGCTCATCAAGAACTTGGAGGAATTTAGGCTTTGAATGGCTTCCTAGGCTTATCAGAGAACCAAGAATGTTCATAAGAAACATTAATAGTTTGATAGGAGTTATCTTTTTCTTTTTTCACTTACTACAAAAAAAGTTTTTAGATTTCTGATTGTAAGCATAGGGTTTAAAATAATTCTACTTATTATTTTTTAATTTAGTATTATTTTATTTATTCATAAACAAAAAAATGGTGAAAAATATGAAGAAGAAAGCTTTAATAACAGGAATTACAGGACAAGATGGGTCTTATCTTGCTGAACTTCTGATAGAGAAAGGCTATGAGGTTCATGGCATTAAAAGACGATCATCATTATTAAACACCGAACGTGTTGATCATATTTATCAGGATAGTCATGAAGAAAATCCAAGTTTTTTCCTTCACTATGGTGACCTAACGGACTCATCAAACTTAACTCGAATTCTCAAAAATATCGAACCTGATGAAGTATATAATCTTGGAGCACAATCTCATGTTGCTGTTTCATTTGAATGCCCAGAATACACTGCGGATGTAGACGCTCTTGGCACACTAAGATTACTTGAGGCAATATGTTTTTTGGGGTTACAAAAGAAAACTAAATTTTATCAAGCATCCACTTCAGAACTATTTGGTGAAGTGCAGGAAATACCTCAAAAAGAGACAACACCTTTTCATCCACGCTCTCCTTATGCTGTAGCTAAGATGTATGCATACTGGATTGTTGTAAATTACAGAGAATCTTACGACATGTTTGCTTGTAATGGCATTTTATTTAATCATGAATCCCCCAGGAGGGGTGAGACTTTTGTAACACGAAAAATTACTAGAGGTATCTCAAACATAGCCCAAGGCTTAGAGTCATGTCTTTTCTTGGGGAATTTGGATGCACTTCGTGATTGGGGTCATGCGAAAGATTATGTTCGTATGCAGTGGATGATGCTGCAACAAAAAAAGCCTGAAGATTATGTAATTGCAACAGGAAAGCAAATGTCAGTGCGTGATTTCGTTAAATTATCTGCAAATGAAGCAGGTATTAAGCTTAAATTTAGTGGAAAAGGCATAGACGAAATTGCAACAGTTGCTGAAATAACAGGTAATAATGCCCCTGCGTTGAAAGAGGGTGATGTGATTATTCGTGTTGATCCTCGTTACTTTCGACCAGCAGAAGTTGAAACTTTATTAGGGGATCCAACAAAAGCAAAAGAAGATCTTGGCTGGATTCCTCAAATTACAGTTGAAGAGATGTGTGCTGAAATGATGCAACATGATTTAGATAAAGCCAAACAGCACGCCCTACTGAAGGAGCATGGCCATAAAGTTAGTATTGCTGCAGAAAATCAAGGCTAGAGGTATAAATGCCTTACCTTTTTACAATTTAGGAAAAATAATTGAAATTTAATAACAAAATGATTCGAGTATTTATTGCGGGCCACAAAGGAATGGTTGGGTCGGCAATTTTTCGACAACTTAAAAAAGACAAAATTTATGAAATTGTTATAAGAAATCGTGATGAGCTTGATTTAACATCTCAAGAAGATGTTGAGAGTTTTTTTCAAACTGAGAATATTGATCAAGTTTATCTTGCTGCAGCAAAGGTTGGAGGAATTGTTGCTAATAATAGTTATCCAGCTAACTTTATTTATGAAAATTTAATGATTCAGTCTAACATTATCCATTCTGCACATAAAAATGGTGTCCAAAAGCTCTTATTTTTAGGTTCCTCATGCATATATCCTAAGCTTGCTGAACAACCAATGGCTGAAAATACACTCTTAACAGGAACACTTGAGGAGACTAATGAGCCTTATGCTATTGCTAAAATTGCAGGAATAAAACTTTGCGAAAGCTACAGCAGACAGTATGGTCGCGATTACCGATCAGTCATGCCAACTAATCTTTATGGCCCAAATGATAACTTTCACTTAAAAAATAGTCATGTAATTCCTGGGCTAATAAGACGCTTTCATGAGGCAAAAAAAAATAAACTAACAAACGTTGTTGTTTGGGGAACTGGTAAGCCAAAGCGTGAATTTCTTTATGTTGATGATATGGCTGCTGCAAGCATTTATGTGATGAACCTTGAAATCTCAAATTATAAGAAACACATAAAACCAACGTTAAGCCATATAAATATTGGGACTGGCAGCGACTGCAGTATAAAAGAATTAGCTAAAACTATTGCAAAAGTAATAAAATATGAAGGGAATATTTCTTTTGATATCACAAAGCCTGATGGTACTCCCAGAAAATTAATGGATGTTTCAAAATTAAAGTCTTTGGGCTGGCAGAATAAAGTTTCTCTCGAAGATGGTCTTAAACTTACATATAAGTGGTTTTTATCCAATAAAAGTAATTTTAGAGAGTATTAATAATTTCCTAAAAAGATTATTATTTAAAGATTAAAGCATCTAAATCTGCTGTAAGCTATCAAAAATAAATGACAAAAAACAATTCAGAAGAGATTAATGATTGGGTTGATGCTCTAGAAAATCTGATACTTTTCAACGGTAAAAAAGATGCCTCTGAATTAATTCATAATTTTGTTAAATATGCTGAAAATAAGGGTCTTTTAGATTCAAGCTTTGCAAACCTGCCTTTTGAAAATTCTATTTCACAATATGAAGAGAGTGATTATCCTGGTGATTGGGATCTTGAAGAAAAAATAAGACATTATATTAGATGGAATGCCCTAATTACGGTTTTAAAAGCTAATAAAGAACTTGATCTTGGTGGACATATATCCACGTATTCATCTGCAGCAACTTTATATGAAGTTGGATTCAATCATTTCTTTAAAGGTGGCAATTTGTCAGATATGGTTTACTTTCAAGGCCATTCTTCCCCGGGAATCTACGCAAGATCATTTTTAGAAGGCTCAATATCAGAACAAAAGTTAGATAATTTTAGACAAGAGATAGATGGGAATGGACTTTCATCATATCCACACCCATGGTTAATGCCAGATTATTGGCAATTCCCTACAGTTTCAATGGGTTTGGGCCCAATAATGTCGATATATCAAGCACATATAATGAAATACCTGGAACAAAGGAGTTTGTTACAGAGTGAAGCCAAAAGAAAAATATGGATGTTTTGTGGTGATGGGGAAATGGACGAGCCAGAATCTCTGGGAGCTATTTCTTTGGCAGCAAGGGAAAAGCTAGATAATCTAATATTTGTAATTAATTGCAATTTGCAAAGACTTGATGGGCCAGTCAGAGGCAACTCGAGAATTATTACTGAATTAGGTGCTATTTTTAAAGCAGCTGGATGGAATGTAGTAAATACAATTTGGGGTAGAAAATGGGATGAGCTGATAGCTAGAGATGTAACAGGAGCACTTAAATGGGTAATGAATAATACAGTTGATGGAGAATATCAAAATTTTAAAGCTAAAGGCGGCGCCTATACTAGAAAACATTTTTTCGGGAAGCATCCAGAAGCTTTAAAACTTGTCGCAGATATGACAGATGATGAAATAGAAAACTTAAATAGAGGGGGTCATGATCCATTAAAGGTATTCAATGCATATAAGTCAGCCTATGAATGTACTGATAAACCTACTGTAATACTTGCATTCACCGTGAAAGGTTATGGCATTGGTTCAAGGCAAGCAGATAACACTACGCATCAAGTGAAAAAATTAACTGAAGAAAATCTTAAAGATTTCATTAAAAACTTTAATTTGCCTATTGATTCAAAAAAGTTAAAAAATTTGGAGTACCTCAAATTCAGTAAGAACAGTAGCGAATATAAATATCTAGTAAACCAGAGAGAGAAACTAGGAGGCTTCTTGCCTAAAAGAGAAGCAAAAAAAGCTAATTTAAAGGTAGACAATAACTCTCATTTTGATGAATTCAATGCTGAATCTAAAAGGGAGATGTCAACTACAATGGTTTTTGTAAGACTTATAACTTCATTATTGAGAGATAAAAAAATTGGAAAAAATATAGTTCCTATTGTGCCTGATGAGGCAAGAACTTTCGGAATGGATGGTCTATTTAGACAATTTGGAATTTATAGTAGAGAGGGTCAAAAATACCAACCAGAAGACGCAGATAAAGTGATGTGGTATCGAG
>MDTG01083638.1_pt1 | contig 23323 bp, 25 predicted proteins | sample 811421 | NCBI WGS metagenome assembly MDTG01 (sample SAMN05326645, study PRJNA326480) | marine metagenome | isolation source: seawater | place: Pacific Ocean: South East | collected 2011
CTTTCTCTGGCCTTTTTTCTCGAACGAGTATACACCTATGCAAAGTTGCGTTCAGAGGATGAGATGGCGGAAGTCACAAATGAGATGAATTCCAAAGTTGATTCAGGTGCATCTGTAGAGCAGCTTGGTGACTTCGCTGCAGAGATGGGTAGGTTAGAAGGGGAGGTTTTTGCAGAAGGAGTGCAACGGTTTGAACATCTCTCGCGAGAACAAAGGTCTTTAGAAGAGATGCGTGAGGAAATGAATGGTACTGTCGGCAGAGCTGCCGAAAGTTACCTAGAACGCTATCTCGCCGTAATTGACTTTGTAGCAAAGTCTGTTGTGCTACTTGGTCTATTGGGAACGGTAAACGGAATGATTGGCGCTTTTGAGGGTATTGCCGAAAAGGGACTTGGTGAACCTACAATTGTTGCCGCTGGTATATCGGAGGCTCTGATTACTACGGTTACGGGCCTAGTTATTTCGATTCCGTCTATTGCCATTTACACGTATTTTAGTAATCGGGCATCAGGGAAGGCTATTGAGTTTGAGGCTTATGGTCACGGTTTTGTGGATGCATTATTGCGTAGTTGGCAGAGTTCTCGAGCTGCTTAAATATCAATGTCAACGTATTTCGGAAGGAATTAATTCGAGATGGCAAAGTCAGAAAAAAAAGAAATGGGCATGCCCGATCTGACGCCTATGATTGATGTGGTGTTTCAGTTATTGATCTTTTTCATGGTTACGGCCGTATTTGCCGTAACGCCCGGGTTGGATATTAAGCTTCCAGAGGCCGAGGAAGCTCAGGCCCCTGAAAAGGAAAATCTCTTCATTGTTGTTGATCAAGATGGCAATATGAAACTCAACCATAAGGACGTTACGTTTGCAAACTTAAAGGATGAGATTCAGGAAAAAAGAAGACTGCTTGATAACACCACTATGATAATCATTCAAGGGGACGAGCGATCAACCCATGGCCAAATTGTAACGATCATGGATATTGCACGCCAGGTAGGCGTGGTCGATCAAATTATTGCGACCGAGCCAAACCGGAACTAAAAAATAGTTCTATGTCCTCCTAGCGAGAGGGAAATACCGTAGTGAACGAGTATAAAAATAGAGTGCGAGAAGAGCGCAAAAAGTTTGCCTATACATTTGTTGGGGCAGCAATTGTAGTTCATGTGTTGTTTTTATTGTCTACATATTTTGCTATTGCTGTTGGTCTATCTGCAGGAGTAGCTCTGTTACTTGCACTGTGGAAAGAGACGTCAGGTCGCCGCTATGGGATGAGTTTAGCATTTGTTTTGGCTTTGGCGGGCCACGGTGGTTTCATGATTTATGACTATTATTTCGGTGTTGATATAACTGAAGAAGCAGAAAAAGTGGTTCGTTTCCAGCCACCGCCTCCAATTTTGGAGAAGAATTTTGATCTGGCTAAACGTCCAGAAATTTCTGAAGTTCAAATGGAGATGCTCCAATCTATGGCGCCGCCCGATATGCCTACAGACATATCTGCAATGGCAGATGTTAGTGCTGTCGGAAGTGACCTTCTTGGATCTGTAATGCCGGGTACGCAAGTACTTGGACAGTTTAGTGGTGCGAAAGCAGAAGAGTTGTCGTTTGATGAAGTCGAAATGGTTCAATTGACAGAAACGGCGGCTCCCGTTCAAGAGGCGATGAGTTTGAAACATGAGCTTCTCAATGTTGGAGATTTGGATGTCGGACGTTATCAGGCGATTCTCATTCAAGATCCGGATAATAAAAAGAACATCCGCGGATTTTTTAATATGACGGTGATTGATTATGATATAGCCGATAAAAATAGAGATCGTTTTCCAACGGCTGTTGAAGAATTGATGAGGTATATGAGAGATCATACGAAAGTTCAGGCGCGGATTGAAGGTACCACGCTCGAATTTTCTGATCCTAGAATTATGACTGCGCCGTTGATTTATATGACCGGTAATGATGCAGTCCTGCAGATTAGCGATACTGAAAAAAAGAATCTCGGTGACTACCTAAAAAATGGTGGTTTTATGTTTTCAGAAGAGATTCGCCAAAGTGATTCTGATTCAGGTCTTGAAGGGAAAGAAGCTGGCATTTCAGGTACTCCATTTGACAGGCAATTTAAGGCAACGATGAAGGATCCCTTGGTACTCGGAAGCGACGGATCTAAATGGCAAAAAGTTCCCAAAACACACCCGCTGTACTATAGTTTTTGGGATTTCCCTGATGGTCCACCGATGGGCGGGGCTCCTGGTGGGAATGTTTTTGATATGGAAATGCTTGAGTTGCGTGGGCGAGTAGCTGTTGTTTTTTCGGATCTGAATATAAGTTGGTATTGGGGAGATCCTTTGGCAGATGCCCGCGAAAGGGGTCTTCAATTTGGAGTTAATCTGATTGTTTTCGCTCTTACACAACCTGGTGGAATCGCCAATGTTACTCAATTTACACAGTGACTTAAAATGGTATAATTGCATTCGAAAAAGTTAATTAAAATGCGCGGTTCACACGTCTGTGTGAACCGCGCATTTTAATTAAATAATATGTTTCTAAAGCCTACAGTGTGCGCTTCGCTAATAATGTGTTTTCCAAATAAAAATTTTATGTCGAAATAACTATTCGTATTGTCGGGCTATTATATGACTTAACACTCGTATAGCCTGTTTTTTTACTGCAGGATCCTTATGGGTATTTATAATTATTTCAAGACTTTCTATCGAAGACTTATCTTTTACTTGGCCTATTGATTTTACAGCTCTTAAAACCAACGTATTACTGTTGCTAGGATTATTGGCAACTTGAGTTAGATACGAAATTTGACTTTGATGGCGTTTTTGTATACTATTTTCGTCGAACAGTGGAGGTTGCCCAAGCATTTCAGTTATTTTTCGGTTATTGGTTGCGATCTCGCGACCAACTAATCCAGGGTCTGAAAGCGATATGGCTCCTATGGCTTCGATCGCCTTTAATCTAACTGTCTCATCTTGATTTTTGTCTATCGCTGTTTGTCCTAAAGCCTCTATGGTCTCTGGACTTCCTATTTTACGTAACATCCCTACTGCAGACAATCGCAATTCTACGTTGGGGTCATTTAAATTCCTTTTAAGAAAAGAAACCGGGTTTAAAAGATCTTTTTTGCTTGCTTCCCATAAAGCCTGACTGGCACGCAATCTTATTAAATTATTCTCTTCTTTTTCGGCATTTGAAGCATCCCCTAAAGCATATAGAGCTTCTCTATATCCAGGGTATCTTTGGAATACTATATGACGCAATGCTTTGACGATCTCTAAGCGAATCTCAATTTCTATCTCTCGAGAAAACGCAGATCGTAGTAATTTTACGCTTTGGGGAAAACTGGCTTGTCCTAGCGAGATAGCTGCTTGTCGACGAACGCTTCGATTATTACTTTCTAATTGTTCTGAGAGTCGAAGAATATTGGGATTTTGGGCAAAATTTGGAATTGATACAACCCCCAAAAAGAATATTATAAATGTAAAACTAGTTTTGGTCATAAGAAATTTTTAGTGCGTTCACAAAACTCTCTTGGATGCCACGAAAACTACCATTACTAAGGAATACGACTACGTCTCCGCGATGTGTGTTTTTTGAAATATGTAAAAAGATCTGATCTGAATGGTCAAAATACCAAGCTATCTTTCCGTTTGAATTAAGTTTGTTTACGACTCTTTGTGGTACGAACGGAGGGTCCATCCTAGCGCGATCGGGGCGTGGAACTTGACCGACGATGATATTTGAGGCGATCGATAGTGCTTTGACGTAATCTTCTTCAAATACTGCCCTAGAATTAGTCGAACTCGCTGGTTCGAAAAGCGCCCAAATACGGTAATCAGGATACGCTTGGCTGATTGCTGTTAACGTGCTTCTTACAGCAGTTGGGTGATGAGCAAAGTCATCGATAACGACTATGTCGTTCCAAACACCTATTAATTCCTGCCTACGCTTAACTCCTTTAAAGGAGCCTATTCCTCTTCTTAATGAATCTATATTTATTCCTGCATTCGATCCCGCAGCAATTGCAGCCAATGTATTTTGAATATTAAATCTGCCATGTAATGGTATGTGGATTCGTCCACAATCTTTTTCCTCTTGCCATAGTGTGAATTTTGTTCCCTCCGAGGTAGTTTCTATCTTTTCTGCTCGCCAATAAGCATCTGTATCAATACCAAAAGTTTGTATAGGTGTATGTGAAGATTTAATTACTTCTTTTACCGAATCATCCTCAACATTAGCGATTATTACACCTGATTTTGGAACTGTTCCTACTAATTGTTTAAATGATTGTATAATATTAGATAAGTCTTTAAATATATCTGCGTGATCAAACTCGATATTGTTTATTATTAGTGTTTGCGGTCGGTAGTAAAAGAATTTTGACCATTTGGCAAAGAAGGCACTATCGTATTCATCGCCTTCGATTATAAAATGTTTTCCCGTTCCTAAATTATGTGACTTTTTAAAATTATTTGGTATCCCCGCTATTAAAAATGATGGGTCTAAGCCAGCCTCACAAAATATATGCGCCGTTATTGCTGTGGTTGTAGTTTTTCCATGCGTTCCGGTTATAACTACAGAATGAAGTCCCGAAATGAAATAATCACGTAAAATCTCAGGCATATTAGAATAAGGAATGCCCAAATCGAGAGTTACTTCTAGCTCAGGATTACCTCGAGATACCGCATTACCTATGACTACTAAGTCAGTGTGTGGGCTAATATTCGATACATCAAACCCTTGAATTAATTCTATGCCTGCATCTATGAGATATGTACTCATGGGTGGGTAAATATTTTCATCTGATCCAGTAATACGAAATCCGCGTTCTCTCAACATAATTGCAAGCGAGCCCATGGCTGTTCCGCAAACTGCAATTATATGGATATGTGCTCTGTCTTTTAGTATCATAGGCCAATATTCTTATCAATACGACTTAATGTCAAGGCACATTGTTGCATCGCAGTACAAGCTCAATTAAGTTTGAGAGATATAGGAGCGAGGTTTTAATGAATTTTAAACAAATTAATCGTGATAACCTTAGAGATTCACTAGGAAATTTAGATCATAGAATCTTACTCTCTATAGGTGTTCTATCTATAACGGTAGCGGTAGTTGGATTACTTGTTCTCTGGACAAGAGAAAGTCCTCCTCCCCCTCGTAATATTAGAGAACACAATTATTCTTCTTTTGAAGGAGATGTATCGAAAATTACTATCCCTCCTGTCGAGGTTAATGATGTACTAACTGAAGATGAATTACGACAGGAGGTCATTCAAATGATTTTAGGTAGGATTGAAGATACAGATGATTCAATCGAAGAAGATTGGTTTAAGAAAGCTCATCAATTGATCAAGAGTAAATCCGATCTTAATTTGTTCTTTGACGATTACTTAGTTATTGGGACTAAACGAAAAGCATCCTACGAACGTAGACAAAAAGTTGTCAAAAAGCCTGCTTTAGATGATCCGTTATATTTCGATTCGGTAGCCGCTTCTGCTTTAGTAGACTCTGATGCAAGCGAGAAGGGGTTATTAAGAGGGGTCCAAGAAAATCTGGCCTATGCATTATTGCTTGTACGGGAGGAACGCGGAGACCTCGACCTAATTAGTCCACATTTTATGGTAGGTTTTTTCAATAAGTTGCATACCATGTACGAAATCTTGGAAAGACGGTCAATTGAAAAAAATATTCGTTCTGATTATTGGACTAAAGAACGAATCCGACATTTAGAAGCTGCAATTATAAGTAGATTTTTCATGTTAAAAAAGAGCCTCGAAAAAACTCGTGCTCGTGTAGAGGGGACTAAACAAAGTGGAGCTGTTGGAATACTTGACAAAGATCGTTTAGAAAAAGCTATAAACGAACATCTACTTGAATTAGGTAAAACACACCGAGACGCTGCCGAGCGAGAAGTGATTGATAGAAAGAAACATCAACTTCATGTAGATCATGCTTTTATAACTTTAGCAATGATTTATAAAAGAAGCCATTCTGGCGATGCTTTAGGTGTTTTGCGATCAGTTAATGATTTAGAAAGAAATTACACGTATCGTTTAGCACGGCGCCATTGGAAAAGTGCGCAACTTGCTATGGTTGAAAATGATTCAGTGGTCGTAAAAGAGAATTTTTTTAACGCAACAAAATTCTACCTTCGAAGTATTTCTAGATCAGTTCATACGGAGCGAAAAAAAATAGAAAATGAACTTACTATTTTAAAAAGCGAAATTGCTGCATGGAAATATAAGCCTGCAGATATGAGTGAGATCCAAGGCTCAATTTAAATGTCTGCCACTGTTTTTTTGTTTTGGAATTCAATATCTTATCTGTTTCGTCGTATGAAGTTAAAATGGAATGATGTTGCTAAGGTTTGGAAAGGTCGGTAATGACAAACGAAGTTTTTTTAACTGTGATTATTCCAGTATTCAATGAGGAAGAAAGTTTACCGCATCTGTGTCGCCAATTGTATCCAGTTTTAGATTCCCTTGAGAATAATTTCGAGGTGATATTTGTAGATGATGGTAGCACTGATGGATCTTTTGCCGTTCTTAAGAAGCTAAGTACGAAGTATTTGGGTCTTCGTGCAATTCGTTTTCGTAGGAACTGTCGTAAAGCTTCTGCGTTATCTATTGGTTTTAAGGAAGCGCGGGGCACATTAATTGTGACTATGGACGCCGATTTACAGGATGATCCCCGAGAAATCCCGCAACTTATTGATGCTTTATCAGATAATCTTGATCTAGTTTCTGGTTGGAAAAAGAAAAGACATGATCCTCTTAGTAAGACTGTTCCCTCCCGTATCTTTAATTTTATTACTTCTTTGGTTTCAGGACTTCGATTACATGATTTTAATTGCGGATTGAAGATATATCGTAGAGAGGTATGTGAAGATGTGTTGCCGTATTTATATGGAGAATTGTATCGTTTCCTTCCCGCAATAGCCCATTGGAGTGGTTATAGAGTAGGAGAAATTCCTGTTCGACATCATCCTCGTCAGTTTGGTTATTCAAAATTCGGTACTAAACGGCTTCTAAATGGTTTTCTTGATTTGATGACAATTACATTTATTGTCCGTTTCATGAATACTCCTATGCATATTTTTGGAAGTTTGGGACTATTATCAACGCTGGGTGGGATTTCAATCTGTTCTTATATTACAGTTCTTCACTTTGAATATGGCAATATTCAGTCAAGGCATCCGTTACTGTTATTGGGGATTTTATTAGTTATAGTAGGGATACAGTTTTTCTCGACGGGTTTATTGGGTGATATGTTGGCTAGTTCGCAACAACGGGGTGGTAAAAATCCGCGAATAGCCGAGAGAATTTAAACACAGATATTGTATTTTTTTTATAGTAAACTATTTCTCTTTATCGGCGGAAATAGTTTCCTTTTGTTGGACTTTATTCCCTGATTTAATTCCTCTTTAGCAATTTTTTCTGTAAACTGTCTTCTCTCCTATCCCACCTATCTACGACTTAAGCGGCAAATATACTCCTTTATTTGTTTTGTGTTTTTTGGCACAATAATTGCGTTCTGTTATTGCATAGATATCCAAGGAGGAGAAGTAAGATGCTGTTGGACAAAGTTATTTTCAACAAAACCAAAGTACCCGTGCTTAACGCAGTGTTGGATGTCACCCAACTTCGCCAGCGTGTTATAGCAAATAATATTGCTAATGTATCGACCAAAGGCTATCGAAAACAAGACGTAAAGTTTCTGGAATATTTAAAGTCTTTTGTAGAAAAACCGGCGGTTGAAGGAAAAATCAGTGATTCTCGCCATATTCCTATTCCCAAGCCAATTGGCAATCCTATCGTTTTTGAAGCTGAGACAGGTCTTAATGATTCTGGGTTGAATAATGTTGATATTGACCGAGAAATGGCAGATTTAGCAGAAAATCATCTCTTTTTCAATGCAGGTCAGCGGTTAATTCGTGGGCAATTTGATGGGTTGAGAAAGAGTATTTCCGGACGTGTATCCTAAAAAGGTTCATGGTTATGCAGATATTTGATACTCTAGATATTAGTTCAACAGGTTTAAGCGCTCAGCGCCGTAAACTGACGGCCATAGCAAGTAATTTAGCCAATGTAGATACCACTCGCACGGATGAAGGTGGTCCATATAAACGTAGGCGAGTTGTGATGCTTGAAGCACCTAAGTTAAGCAAATTCTCAGTTTTATTGGATCAGGAAGGAAATCGTTTACGTAGAACAGACGGTAAGCATCTATCCGAGGCAGAACCGCGACCAGGGGAATTTTTTCTCGGTTCTGGAGTTATGAGTCAGGAAGTTCGTGAAGAGCCGTTGAAACCTCGAATGGTTTATGATCCGAATCATCCAGATGCGCGTGAGGATGGTATGGTACTTTATCCCGATGTGAATACAATTACTGAGATGGTAGATATGATTGCGGCATCAAGAGCGTACGAGGCTAATATCACTGTTATGAATGCGGCGAAAGACATGGCAAACAGAGCTTTAGATATATAGGGACCAATTAAGGATTCGTTATGAATATAGACCGGATAGCTCATCAAGGTATTGAAATTAAATCGACTAGGGTAGATCCTGCTCGCAAAAAAGTAGATTTAGCTGTTACTGATGTTGCCAGAGACATTGTCCCAGAAACACATGAAAATCTCGTAAATTCTTCCCCAGAAATCCAAAGTTTGCTTACACCCGAAGAAGTCAATGCGTTAAGCGAGACATTTTTTGACCATCGACAATTGGAGATTAGAGAAATAGAAATTGAAAGCAAAGCATCAGCTGGAATGTACAACTTACGTGGCGAATCCGCCTCTCAAAACAGAATGAATACACGTGGTCTTTTATTGGATATTGTTGGATGAAATCAAACACCTTTAACTTAAACCTTCAAGTAATTTTACTGATTCTCATCCTATATTCTTCTGCTTATCCAATGTCTGAGATCTCAGAAATAGATATGTATCACAGGAGTTTCGTCGCTGATCTTAAACACGAATTAATTTTGCGTAGCGTAGGTGATAATCAGCCACTTGAGAAAAACATAGAAAGTAACGGAAAAAAATATAGTAAGAGTTCGGGAAGACCAGAGGACGAGAGTACTTTTTTGGATTTGATTGAGAGCTCTGGAAAAAAATATGAGATTGAAATTGATCTCATTAAGGCGATTATTGAAGTAGAGTCAGGTGGAAATCCACTGGCCGTTTCATCAGCTGGAGCAGCCGGATTGATGCAATTAATGCCTATTACGGCCAAGGAGTTGGGTGTGACGGATCGTTTTGATCCCGAACAGAATATTGACTCAGGGACTCGATATCTAAGGCGGTTAATAGACCGTTTTGGATCTGCAGAGCTAGCTCTTTGGGCATATAACGCTGGTCCCACTGCTGTCGAATCTGGGCACATGCCATTAGAGACGCAGGAATACGTTCCCCGTGTTTTGCTGTTAAAGAACTCTTTTAGTAGAGGATTACGATAGGTCATGTCTGTTAATCAGGTTGGTAGTTTCAATCAGAGTAGTCTGTTCGGGAATCGTCGTATTCAAGTCCAAGATGACGCTAGCAAGGAAGTTCGTATTGGCGAAGGTGTTGAGCGTCAAGATTTCTCAGACTTGGTAAAAGATTTTGCAAAAGATGTTAACGATTTACAATTTCAGGCTGGTCATGCCATTGATATGTTGGTTACAGGGCAGGCAGCCGATATACATCAAGTTATGGTTGCTGTTGAAGAAGCGGGGATTGCTCGTGATTTACTGTTGGAAATTAGGAATAAAGTGTTAGAGGGGTATCAAGAACTTATGCGTATGCAAGTTTAGCTCATTTGGAGATTAAGAAATGAATATTCCGGCTCAGATTTCGGAAACTACTGAAAAATTGCAAAGTTGGTGGAGTGGAGCAGATGTCGTTAAGCGCGTAGGCGTTTTGGGCGGAGTTACGGTAATTTTTGTTATTGTTCTACTTTTGTTATCGACTTTACCCAACAATGCGGATGAATGGGAAGGGCGGATTTTATATGCAAATTTAGAATTTAGTGAAGCAGCGGATATCAGTAATTATCTACGTGGTTTGGAAGTGCCACACAGACTTAGCCAAGATGCTACGGCAATAATTGTTCCCGAAAAAAGATATATGGAGTTGCGTGTTCAGTTAGCGGGCGAGGGGTTTCCAAAAAGTGGTCGAATCGGTTACGAAATTTTTGATGAGGCGCAGTTGGCTATGACCGATTTCTTACAAAAAGTGAATTATCAACGCGCACTCCAAGCAGAAATTGAACAAACACTTATCAATATTGATGGCGTAAGGAATTCACGTGTGCATTTGGTCATTCCAGAGCCATCATTATTTACTGAGGAACAAAATCCAGTTACAGCTTCGGTTACCCTTAATTTAGATAGTGGAGTAAAACTTAGGCGTGAGCGCATAGATGCGATTGGCTATTTGTTAAGTGCGAGTGTAGAGGGGTTGGATATTGCTGATGTAGTTATACTGGACGGAGGAGGTAATTTATTATCGGAAGAAAAAGATCCGTTAGTAAAAATAGCCAACAAGCAATTTGAATTGCAACAGCAAGTCGAGGATGCTTTAGAGGAAAAAGTACAGACTCTGATGAATTCAGTTATTGGAAATGAAAATTCTAGAGTGCGAATAAACGTCGTGCTCGATTTTAATCAACGCCAGACCCAGTTAAAAACTCTTGAGCCGGGTAGTGGAACCGTTATTAGTGAAGAAACACAGGAGACACAATCTGCAGAGAAAGGAACAGAAGAACAAGCTGTCCGAAATTATGAAGTTAACGAGACCGTTCAAAATATTGTAGGTTCCATCGGAGCAGTCTCTAAATTATCTATGGCCCTTACTGTTGATAAAACAAAAGTTGTTATAACACCAGAGGGCAATTTCGTTGAAGAAACTCGTAGTCAGCAGGAAATTAATGACCTCGCAAACTTGGCTAAGGAGGCGGTAGGTTTAGACCAATCTCGGGGTGATCAGATTACTGTAGTTCCGATGGTTTTTGATAAAACTGGAGAAATTCGGGCTCGTGAAACGGCGTTGGCAGAAGAACGTTGGGAATTTTGGACAAATATAGCTTTTAATGTAGCAAAAGTTTTGGGTATAGTAATCGCATTATTTACTCTTCGTTTTATTATTCAGGCGATTGGGCGAGGAGTTGGTGTAGAGGACGAATTAGAAGTTTTGGGAGAGTTAGCAAGTGAAGTAGAAGAAGAAGAATTCGCGCGTCCTGAGACTCCTCATGACATTTTAGTAGGTCGTATCCAGAATATGGTTCGTGAGCGACCTGAAGACGCAGCGAAACTCGTTCGAACAATGATGATAGATCAGAAATGATATTGTGAGTGTTTATAAGAAATTTTCCAAAATTGAGGATTCGTGGCAAAAATAATTAGAACTGCTGAGATTAAAGGTCCATCCGTCACAGTGGGAGAAATAGAGCGAGATGTTTATGTGGGAGCGTTGGGAGATTCGTCCGAAGATGGCGTGGATTCTCTCGAACTTGAATCTTTATTTGTAGATCAATGTCTTAGAATAAAGAGGGAGTCAGATGATAGTTGGCAGAATAAATTAGACAAGGAAATAAAAGCAGTTCGAACGGGCCTGGAGGCTCGTCAGACAGAAAATGAGGCAAAATGGAGGCAGGAAAGGGAAGAACTTCATGCAAATAGATACGACGAAGGTCTTAATGAGGGGTTAGCCCAAAGAGAAGCTGAGGCAAAGGCAGCCATTGATTGTTTTAGTGATTTGCGAGAATCCCTTATTTCTGAACGCAGAGAGGTGCTAATAAAATCCGAGCTTACGGTCGTTGATTTGGTCATAGCGATTGTTAAGAGAATTATAGCAGTTGAGGTCGAAAAAAATAATAAGATTTTAGTAAATACCATAAAAACTGCTTTAAATGAATTGAGCCTATATGGAAGGATAGAAATCCGAGTTCATCCAGAAGATCTTTCAATAGCCTCTCGTTTTTCTCAGCATTGGGTTGAGAAAGTTGATAGCGAATCAGTACTAAACGTCCGAGGAAGTAATCACGTAGAGCGCGGTGGATGTATTATCGAGGGGCCTGTCGAGAATATAGACGCTCGTTTGGAAAAGCAATTAGATATTCTTCAAGAATCATTAAGGGAATCAGTTCTCGAAGAGATCAATGTAGTAAGGGAATCATGAGTGGAGAATATAGATGAACAGTGAAATTTTGACGCGAACTATTGAGAAAACCAATCTCTACACCAATTACGGAAAAGTAAGTGATATTGTAGGCTTGGTAGTCGAATCACTGGGGCCGGACAAGGTTGCAGTTGGTGAATTGTGCTACATAGGAGATCATCATGAAGGATCTATTCGTGCTGAGGTCGTAGGATTTCGTGGCCGCAAAGTGTTGTTAATGCCCCTTGGAGAAATAGAGGGAATCAGACTGGGAACTTCAGTTTTTAGAGCAAAAAAACAATTTAGTATTCCAGTCGGTCGAGGTCTGCTTGGACGTATTGTCAATGGACTGGGAGAACCTATTGATGGTAAGGGACCAATTAATTCTCAAACTACAAAGACGTTGCACTGCCAACCTCCAGATCCTCTCAATCGACGTCGTGTAAAAGAACCGTTGGGAACTGGAGTTAAAGCGCTTGATGGATTAGTAAGTCTTGGTTTAGGGCAACGTATGGGTATATTTGCCGGTAGTGGGGTGGGTAAAAGTACGCTAATGGGTATGATCGCTCGTCATTCTTCTGCTGACGTAAATGTAATCGCGTTGGTTGGAGAGCGGGGGAAGGAAGTTTTGGATTTCATCGAAGATATGCTTGGATCCGAGGGATTGCGTCGCTCTGTAGTCGTGGTCGCAACCTCTGACCAACCGGCTCTTATACGTTTAAAGGCGCCATTTGTTGCAACAGCAATTGCAGAATATTTCAGGGATTTTGGGAAAGATGTCATTCTGATGATGGATTCTCTGACTCGCGTTGCTATGGCCCAGCGCGAGGTTGGTCTCGCAGCTGGCGAGCCGCCTACAAGTCGCGGATACACTCCTTCGGTATTTGCTTTGCTTCCTCGGTTACTCGAAAGGGCAGGGATGGCTGATTCGGGAAGTATTACTGGTCTTTATACTGTTTTAGTAGAAGGTGATGACTTTGATGAGCCAATTGCTGATGCTTCTCGAGCAATTTTAGATGGCCATTTAGTTTTATCACGTTCATTAGCATCACGCGGTCACTTTCCACCAATTGACGTTATGGAATCGGTTAGTCGTGTGATGAAAGATGTTGTAAGCGAGGCACATTGGAAAGGTGCTATGGAGGCAAAAGAAATGGTTGCTGCCTACACAGAAGCAGAAGATCTAATCAATATCGGGGCATATAAACATGGTAACAATGCACGCATTGACCGGGCATTACATTTTATTGAACCCCTTAACCAATATTTACGTCAGGGATTGGAGTCTGATAGTAATCTTGGTTTTGAAGAGAATATTCAAACTTTTCTTGGTGTCTTGGCGAGTGCTCCGTCGGAGAATACTATAACGTCGAAAAATATAGGATGATAGGATGAGACGTTTTCGGTATCGTTTTCAACGTATTCTTGAAGTCAAGGAAGGAGTTGAAAGTATTCGTCGAGCCGAATTGGCAGAAGTTATGTCGGTTATTGATGAAGAAAAAACCCAGTTAGAATTTGTTGAAGGATTAAAACGGACGCACATGAATTCTGATAGAGCTGGAAATGGACTTCGATTCAACGTTGAATTACTTAGAACTGGTGCAAATTATAATTTATTGCTTCAACGAAAAATACAAGAAAAAAAAGAGCAAATTAGAAAGATTGAGTCTGTATTGGAAGACAAAAGGAAAAATTTGCTTGAAGCGGAGAAAGAACGACGTATCTATGAAAAACTGAAAGACCGAGATCAAAAGCTGTATATGTCGGAGCAGAAAAAAGAACAGCGTAAACATCTTGATCAAGTTGGTGAGCGTATGCATAATCAGAAATTGAGCATGTCAAAAAATAAAATGGAGGGAACCTCGTTTTATGATGGAATCAATTGACAAGGCCGTAAGAGTTCCTATTTCGGGAATTGGGAAAGGATCTAATGCATCTTCCAATGAGAGTGATGATGAAGCTGGTATGAATTTTGCGGATATTTTCGATGAGTTTCAAAGGGAACAATTAATATCTGGTCGCAGAGATAGAAAAAGTAACGAAAAAAGAGATTATTCGATGTCATTAGTAGCCGAAGACCTAGTTGGTAGTAATGTCACCAAAGAAAGTATTAGTAACGGAGGTGATAGGCCTGAAATTTCCACTGGTCACGTGGATGAAGAGAAAGACAGTAATGAATCAAAAGGTTTAGGTGAGAATGATGATATAGACCACCTATGGTCAGAAAAAATTCATTCTAAATCAGATATTGACTACGGAAAAGTAACTGAAGATAATGATGGAGAGCGCGAATTAGAATTGTCTCCGCCGCTACAGCTTATAAACGGGATTTCTGAGGTAAGCTCGGATAACCCCTTTGATCTTTTAAGTGTGACTGAATTGATGGACCCCGACTTACGAATTGAGAGTAATCCACAGCAAATCATATCACGAATAGCTCAAGCAGGCGGGAATCATGGAACAATGTCTGAAAAGTTAGCAGATGTTGTTTTTCCGCAAGTCGTCCGGAGCTTTGCGACGCTTGTTCGTGGCGAGAATGCTGAAATGCGACTCAAATTGCAGCCGGGAGATTTAGGTGAAATAGAGTTACGTATTCGTACTGCCGAAGCGATTGTACGTGGTGAGATGATGGTTCAAAATCCGGAAGTGAAAGCTTTACTTGAGAAGCACATGGAACGGTTGCGGGCAGCTCTTGCCGAAGAAGGGCTTGAATTAGCTGGTTTTGATGTCGATTTGGGAGACGAAGGTGCGGCAGAAAATATGTATAAAGAGGAGCAGAATCCGAACTCGTATTCGACTCGGCCGATAAATTCTATGCCAGAAGATTTAGTGATTGAAACTACTCCATCTTCCGCGGCAGTCTCTGGAGATAATGATCTTGATATTACTGCGTAAACATCATTATGGAGGAATGGAAAAATGAATATTAGCAGTATAGTTGACCCCAAAGTTTCGGCGTTAGGCGAAAATACGAGAGGATCGGCTCAGTTAGGTAAGGATGATTTCCTCCGGTTGCTGACTATGCAACTGCGATATCAAGATCCTTTAAATCCTTTAGAAAACACTGAATTCATAGCACAGATGGCTCAGTTTACTTCTTTAGAACAGTTGCAAAATATTAACGAAACTTTAGCGGGGCAAGACGAAGGTAAAACGGATTTAAATTCTATATTTGCTAACAACTTGATGACGTCTTTGGTCGGTAAAGAGGTCGAGGTTCCGATGGACCAGGTTTTGTACGATGGAAATGAGAGCTCAATCTCATATAATTTGGGACGAGGCGCTCGAAATGCCACTGTCAGTATTTTAGATGGTAGGGGGCAATTAGTTACCGAGTTGCAGGTCGATCCGTCTCAAGCTAATGGCAATGTTAACTGGAATGGAGAAAGTGCAAATGGGAACAAAGTCCCACATGGCGCCTACCGCGTCGTTGTTTCTGCTGAAGGGCATGGCGGGCAGTCTGTTTCGGCAGAGGCGTTAGAAAGAGTTAGAGTTGATGCGGTGCGTTTTGATCGAAATGAGGCTTATTTGCGTTCAGGAAATCGAGAATTGACTATGACTGACGTGAGAAGTGTTTTAGCTGACAAAAAGTAGGATTAAAATCATTTATGCCATATGGTTGGTTTAAAAAATCGCCGTCGTTAATGTTGACTATAAATAGCAGTTACGGGAGAAAATTTCAATGCTTGATTCGATATATACGGGAGTAACGGGTGTAAGTAGTCATCAAACTCGGATGGATGTAATAAGTAACAATATTGCCAATGTAAATACGACAGCTTATAAAGGAGAGCGAGCCAATTTTACTGATATCATGAGTAAAACTATACATGGAGGAAGTCCGGAAGGGGCAGAAATTTCTGCTACTAACCCTAATCAAGTCGGACGTGGGGTTGGGATTAGTAGCGTCGATACAATCCAGGGCCAAGGCACTTTGCAGTCAACGGGAATTGAAACAGACCTTGCCATTGATGGCGATGGATATTTTGTGGTGAGTGACGGAGACCAGAAGTTGTATACTCGAGATGGCACGTTTGCTTTTGATACACAGGGAAGATTATATGATCCAGGCACAGGCCTTTTAGTTCAAGGAAATATGGCGGGAGCCGATGGCGCTTTTAATGCCGAACTATCTGATATTGCGATTCCACTTGATAGAGAATCACCTGCCGTAGCTACAACTACAATTCGTCTATCAGGAAATTTAGACGCCAGTGGAAGTGGAAAAGAAGATTCAAATTGGAGTGCTACCACCTCGTTTGGTATTCCTGCTCAACTCAGTACCTCTGCGAATCCAGTTTTTCCACTAGACCTGAGTGCTTCTGGAGGGGGTATTAAAATATCCATTAGCGATAATGGCCAGATTACACAAACTGTACTCGAAGTACCATCGAAGCCTTACACCGACATGCCAGAATTAATTGGCGAATTAAACGGTCAGATAAGTATTAATGGAGGATTGAAAAATCGAGTTCAATTTAAAAGCAACGACTTAGGTCAACTTGTTTTACGTACTGTTTCTGGTGGCCCAGATGTTTCGCTTTCGATCGATAATGCTGATCCTGCGATTAATATAGTATCAGCGATGGGGTTTGTAGCTGCAGACGTACAAAATGGTGGCGCGGTGTCTGAGACCACACTTCTAAATGATTTGGCAAATATAAGTCAGGAATTAACTGATGGCGATGTACTACGTTTTTCAGGGATGAAACCAAATGGGGAAAGGTTTAGTGGGAACTTTACTTTTGTTCAAGGGGAAACTGAGACTGTAGGAGACTTTCTAAATTCAATTTCAAATGTTTATGGTGGTGTTGACACAGAAATTGATACACAATCTGGTAATCTAGTTCTAAAAGAAACATCTACTGGCGATCAGGTTGCCGGAATTGATCTTCAAGTGGCTTTATTAGATTCAGATAATAATTCTGGGCTCTTTGGGGACGAGTCACCGTTTGAATTTAGTACGAATACGCAAGTTTTTGATGAGAAAGGTGAACCTCACTCACTTACTTTGACATTTACAAAAAGCAGTATAGATAACAATTGGAATTGGGTTGCGATGGTAAATAGCGTCGCACCACAGGCAGGCAATAATGGCACAGTGACATTTAATCAAGATGGCACATTGGCGAATTTTGAAACGACAGATGGCTTTCCAATTACATTTAAACCCGACGAAGGAACCTCAGAATTAAAGCTGGAAATTGGTGCTAATTCTACAGGGCGCTTGGGTGGCTTAACTCAATTCGTTGCTTCTTCTACGGCCTCAGTTCGGGAGCAAGATGGGCGTGCATCAGGGACGCTACAGTCTGTTGATATTCTCACTGACGGGAATATTGTTGGTTTATTTAGCAATGGGCAGTCGGAAGACTTAGCAAGAGTAGCTTTAGCTTCGTTCGGAAACGAAAATGGTTTGCTTCGGCAGGGAGATAATATGTTCGGAGAAACAGAAGCTTCTGGTGAAGCCACGATTGGAGTAGCCGGTACTACAGTACAGGGCAGTATTAATTCAGGACAGGTAGAAATGTCTAATGTCGATTTGGCTAACGAATTTACTAATATGATTGTTACGCAACGCGGGTTTCAAGCAAGTGCACGTAGTATAACAACAGCAGATGAATTATTAACTGAAGTAGTGAATTTAAAACGCTAAACTATTCTGATAATTACAGGGACAGTTTCAATCTTTGAAATATATGGATTAAGCAATGATTAAGATGACACGCATTGATAAGAGTGAGTTCACAGCAAACGCAGATATGATTGAATTTGTTGAGGCTACACCTGACACAATTGTGACTCTAATTTCAGGAAAAAAGATTGTGGTCATTGAGCCAGTTGAAATTGTTGTTCATCGTATTGTAGAATATAAAAAAGCATGTAATATGCCTCTTGTAACAGGGGATCAGTAAAGGCGGTTAATGTAATGGATATTGCAACATTAGTTGGTTTGTTGGTTGTATTTGTGGCGATATTTTTCGGTGGAGGAATGGCAGCCCAACCCGAGATATTTATCAATGTCCCCTCATTGGCAACGGTTATAGGTGGCCTGATTGGTGCTACAATGATTGGGAATCCGATGGCTAATCTCGCCCGGATAGTACCTGTTTATTTGAATGCCATAAAGGTCTCTTTGACTCCTCCATTTGAAATAATTGAAACTATTGTGGGCTTTGCAGAAACGGCTCGAAGAGAAGGTATTCTTGCTTTAGAATCGGCCGCAGCTGATGCTGGAGATGAATTCTTGAGTAATGGTATTCGGTTAGCTGTCGATGGAACTGAACCTGACCTAATTGAAGAAATCCTTGAAACTGAACTTGCGTATTTAGAGGAAAGACATAAGGAGGGTGCTGATATTATTTCTACGATGGCTACGATGGCTCCAGCGTATGGAATGATTGGGACTCTTATCGGTTTAGTCTTGATGCTTGCGAATATGGAAGATCCATCGCAAATAGGTGCAGGGATGGCCATTGCTTTGCTAACTACACTATACGGCTCAATTTTAGCAAATATGCTGTTAGATCCGGTAGCAGCAAAATTGAAAACTTATTCGAAGCAAGAAGTGTTAGTAAGAAAAATTATTATACAGGGAATTATGTCAATTCAATCGGGCGACAATCCTCGTGTTGTTGAGACTAAGTTATCGGTGATGCTTCCTCCTTCTGATCGTCCGGATCCTGATGCTGGAGAGGCTGCAGAATAGTATGGCAAAAAGTAAGCAAAAGAAGTGTCCGGAATGTGAACCAGGGTTGCCTGGGTGGATGGCGACATTTAGCGATTTAATGGCGTTGTTGCTAACTTTTTTTGTGTTGTTGCTATCTATGTCGACAATGGATAAGAAAGAGTTTGAAAAAGCTGTGGGGTCGTTAAAGGGAGCCTTGTCTGTTTTGCCTGGTGAGCCAATTCTCACCTCTCCTATCAAATTAGAGATTCCTATAGTCAAAGGTGATATTACCGAGGCACGGCCGACTTTGAAAGATGCTAAGGCTGAGATAGAGGAAGAATTAGAAGCACAGGCGCAGGAAGAAAATATAGAAATTATTGAATCTGAAGAAGGTTTAACGATTAGAATAAAAGATAATGCTATTTTCGATAGTGGCGAAGCTCTAATCAAGCCGGAAATAATGCCAATTCTTAATAAGATTGGTAGTGTTTTAGCAACATTGCCAAATGCTATCGAAATAGGAGGTCATACTGACAATATTCCTATCAGCAGTGATCAATTTCGAAATAATCATTGGTTGTCCAGTGCGCGAGCTTTAAGTGTTTTGGATATATTTCAAGGAGAAGTTGGAATTGGTCCTGATCGGTTGACGGCTATAGGGCATGGAGAATTTAAACCGTTGGTTGAAAATGATAGTTCAGAAAATAGATCAATGAATAGACGTGTGGAGATCCATGTACCTCACGTAGATACTGAAACCGGAAGTTCGCAAGAAGAAGTAAAACGGCTATTCCGCGATGCTCAGATACGTTTAGAAGACGAGTAAAAAAGGAAGGTTTTTTATGGCAGAGGAAGCAGCAGAAAACGGTAATGATGCAAATGAGGCTAATGAACCAAGTGATGGCGGAGTCCTAAAAAAATGGGGGCCATTGGCTGGTGTCGTCTGCTTAGTACAGGTCGTCCTTGCTTGGGTATTAATCCAATTTGTCTTGAAAGATAACGTACCTGATCAAAGGGATGAGGAACTTATTCCTGAACTACAGGAAGTAGTTATTCATCAAGGCGGCGATGAAGTTAACAGAAATCGTTTGCCATTTTTATATGTTTCCAAAGAATTAGACACAGTCACGGCTAATCCAGCTGGAACTAATGCGGAGCGCTTTGTTGTTTTAGGCGTACAGCTCGGATTAGAAGCCTTTGATCATGATCAAAACCCTAAAGAAGATATCACGTCCGATCTCGAAAATAGAACCGAGCTTATCGACAGGATTTCGAAGTATGATCCGAAAATCAAAGGGACTATAGTGAAAATAATGCGTGCCAAGACGGTTGATCAATTAGACGCTGGAGAAATACACAATGTGTTAGACGAAATACGCACAGCACTCAATGCAGAAATTTTTGACCTACTTTTTGTTATAGACGACGAGAACAAAATAGAAATTAGAATTGCTGAGGTAAATGTTTCGAACTTAATGATTCAGTAATTGTGAAAGCGAAGTGATATTAAGGGGGATTTAAATGGCAGATATATTGTCACAAGAAGAAATTGATGCCTTATTGACAGGTATCAGTGAAGATGAGAGTGAAAAAGAAAAAAGTGAAACTGATACGGAAGTCTCTGTAGAGGAAACTAGCGGAGGACGGATTATAACTCCTTATGATTTCAAACATCCCCAAAGGGTTAATAAAGATCAACTTCGTACTCTAGAAAATTTGCATGATAATTTTGCACGTTTACTATCACAAACATTTTCGGGGGCGATGCGAGCAGTAGTTGATGTTGAGACAGCGTTTGTTGACCAAACTACCTACTCTGAATTTATTCTTGGATTGTCAAATCCTTCCTGTTCCTATCAATTTACTTTGGGACCTACTAATGGACGTGCAGTGATTGATTTTGCAATGCCTGTAGTTTTTGCGTTTGTAGACCGAATTTTTGGTGGTAAGGGGTCTTCGAAGGGAGTGGATCCTCGGTTGTTAACACAAATAGAGATTAATGTAATCAATAAGATCTTAAAAAGAGCCTTAGATGACCTGGAAGCTACGTGGGAAAATGTATTACCTGTGGAGATATTAGATATTGAACTCGAAACGAACCCAGAATTTATGCAAATTACAGCAGCACAAGAAACAGTCATTCTTCTTGCATTTGAAGTTAATTCTACGAATGCTTCAGGTTTGTTGAGTTTATGTTATCCATTTTTCACCTTAGAGTCCATATTGCCTAAGCTGGGTCAACAGACATATGTCAGGCAGACTAGAAATAACCTTAAGGAATTAGAACGGGATAATCGGGATCGATTAGAGAAAACACAGATGGAAATTCGAGCTGAAATTGCTCGGGGTATGGCCAGTTTTCGTACGTTGAAAGACTTGGAGATTGGAGATGTATTAACAATGGATACCCGCGTAAGCGAGCCTGCCGTGGTTTACGTAAAAGATGAGCCGAAATTTATAGCGCGTCCAGGTTGCATAGGAAGGCAAAATGCAGTTCAGATTACCGAACAAATTGATCCACGAGATGAAATTGTTTATAAGAACCTTAGCAAGCCGATCACAATCGATTGAGAAGAATAACAAATAGAGTAAGATGGGAGAAAAAGACATGGCGGAAGAAGATGAAACTATAGCGGACGAACAGAGTTCAAATATAGAAAATGAGGAAGGCACTGAAGAAAAAACTGAAAACAGTGAGACCTCATCCGAGGAATCGGCTTCCGATGGTGAGTCTTCTTCTTTAGAAGATTCGGACATAGATGCTGAAATGCTTGCGGCTTTAGAGGACGCGGGTGAGGGAGGAATTAGTGATGCTGTCACTGCTGCGTTGACAGACGAGGAGCATGCTGCTTTCGATAGGTCGGCAATGCCTGTCAATGTAGCTCGCTTGATGGATGTGGATTTAAATGTAACGATTGAATTGGGACGCTCTCGACAAACCATGCAGTCAGTGCTCAGTTTGGGAGAGCAATCTGTTGTCGAGTTAGATAAACAGGTGGGAGAATCTGTTGATGTTTTGGTTAATGGGAAGCTATTTGCCCGTGGTGAAGTCGTAACTGTTTCTGAGAATTTTGGTGTACGAATTACCGAAATTTTGGGCAATGTTGCCGATTTGTAATATTTTCCAAAATTTTATAGAAAATATTTCTCATAGTGGGAATATTATGCCCTCATTTGCGTAAGCGATTGTCCATTGTGGAACTCTTTTCTGTCGAGAAATTAAGCGAAATATAAAAAACGAAGTCAAAAATCATAGCATTTTCGCTACGATAGAATTTTTCTCTTCTTAGAAAATGTATTTGTAGTTCGTAGATGTTTTTAAAATGGCATGTATGTTGCTATTCCCCTCTGTGGAAACACTATAAGAGTGGGATTATATGGCATTAAGGTATTTAGTTGAATTTGTTGGATCTCAAACATCGGTATTGTTTTTGAGTACTGGGTTACTCTTCTACACTAGCGTGCTAGCAGAAACACCTTCTTTTTCACAGGACCTAACCAGGTCAAGTTCTGATTCAACTGCTCTCTTGCAAGAGGCGCCGATGAACTCCGAACATACTTCCTCTGATTATGATTTACAAGGAGAGAAACCTAGTGCCACAGCTGACTATCTAGGATATTCGTCTGAGTATGATGGAGATCTTTGGGGTATCTTTCTCAAGTTAGCTTTTGGTCTAAGTGTAGTAGTATTGCTCGCATGGCTTTTTTCTAAAATATTTCAAAACAGTATTTTAGCTAAAAAATTTGGAGCGAATAACAATTCATTAGTTCAGGTAATTGAGAGGACTTACCTGGGTTCAAAAACAGCTGTTTTTCTCGTAGAAATAAATGATTCGATATTTGCATTGGGCGTAACAGATAATGCAGTTTCAAAAATTGGAGAGTGGAAGACTAACGAGATCGAGCTGCCAGCAAAAATAATTTCTGAAGGTTTTGTCAGCCAATTGAAGAGGATGTTAAATTCTGAGACTGATGGTGCCAAATGAACTTTTCTTTGGGTGAAAAAATTAGGATTTGGCGCCTATTAATATTGATTTTCTCAATAACTATTTTTTCCGAAGGATCTTATGCTCAATCTTTACCCAAGATTAGCCTTCAAGTAGAAGAGGCAGAAAAGGGTGGGGATGCAGCAGTGTCTTTGCAGATTATTTTTCTGCTCACGATTTTGTCACTAGCTCCGTCGATATTGATAATGATGACTTCGTTTACACGTATTGTTGTAGTACTTTCGTTTTTGCGGATGGCTATAGGAACTCAGCAAATGCCACCTAATCAGCTTTTGGTCGGTTTATCTCTGTTCCTAACCTTTTTTGTTATGGGACCTGTTTGGGATAAAGTAAACGATGATGCAATTCAGCCTCTGATAGAGGAAGAAATATCTTATTCTGTAGCCATTGATAAGGCTATGGAACCGATACGCGAATTTATGTTGAAACAAACACGAGAAAAAGACATGGCTTTATTTGTGAGAATGGCTAAGATTTCGCAGCCACGGAATAGATCCGAAATACCAAATA
>MDTG01337183.1_pt1 | contig 23323 bp, 14 predicted proteins | sample 811421 | NCBI WGS metagenome assembly MDTG01 (sample SAMN05326645, study PRJNA326480) | marine metagenome | isolation source: seawater | place: Pacific Ocean: South East | collected 2011
CCGCCCGACGACCCCAGCGCCTCCGGCGTGCGCCGCCCGCCGCCCGACGACCCCAGCGCCTCCGGCGTGCGCCGCCCGCCGTCCGACGACCCCAGCGCCTCCGGCGTGCGCCGCGCGCCGCCCCGCACGGCGCGCATGTCCCAGCAGCCGCCCACCAGCAAGCACCTGCGCCGTGGCTCGGACGAAGGGAGTCCCCTCCCGCCGACCGCCGCCTTCTCCCGCGGAGCGCCCCGGCGCGCCCGCCCCGGCCGCCCCGCTCGCCCCGCTCGCCGCCCGAGCGGCCGCATGGGCCGTCGCCCGCCCAACTCGGGGCGCGGGCGCCGCGCGCCGCGCATGGATCCAGCCGAGCTGACGGCGAACCTGTTCAGCGGTCTGCAGGCCGTCCTGCGCGCGCTGGCCGCCGAGCGGACCCTCGTGGTCATGCTCGACGACCTCGACGCGGCCGACGAGCCGACCTTCGAGGTGATCCGCGCCATGCTCGGCGGCGAGGGGAGCCTGCTCTTCGTCGGCGCGGCGCGCAGCGGCGCCCGCGACATGAAGGACACGCCCTACGCGGGCTTCCGCGAGGCGATCTCGGAGCAGACCTTCTTCTCGGTCGAGCTCGACAACCTCGAGCAGGAGCAGACGCGCGCGCTGGCCAAGACCCTCCTCGACGGCTTCGCCCCGCCAGACCGGCTCTTCGCGCCGATCTACGAGGTCAGCAAGGGCAACCCGCTCTTCGTCGAGGGGGTCCTCCGTCACCTGATCGACGCGCAGCTGCTCCAGCGCACCGAGGACGGCTGGGCCGTGGCCGAGGCGCTCCCCGAAGAGATCCCCCTGACCCTCGAGGAGGTCCTCCGCCAGCAGCTCGCGATCCTCGACCCAGCGACCGCGGCCATGCTCCGCGACGCGGCGGTGATCGGCCCCAACTTCGACTTCAACGTGCTCAAGGTCTCCTCGGGTAGGGAGGAGTCCAGCGGAGACGACGACGCGCTGACGCTGGTGGAGGAAGCCGAGCAGGCGCAGATCCTCCGCAAGAAGGGCGGCGCCGGGGCCGAGGGCCAGGAGCTGGAGTTCACCTCGCGCGCGGCCCAGGAGGCGAGCTACGCCGAGCAGGAGGACAAGGCTGGCGCGCACGCCCGCGTCGCCGAGGCGATCGAGCAGGAGCAGCCCCAGGAGGCGGGGGCGCTCGCCTACCACTTCGGCAAGGCCGGCAACGAGGAGCAGCGCGAGCGCTTCCTCGAGCGGGTGCGCGAGCGGCGCGAGCAGCTCTTCAACCGCGAGACGATCGAGACGATCCTCGGCGCGGGGAGCAACCTGCCGGAGGTCACCGACGAGCCGAGCCTGGCGCTGACCGCCCAGCTCCCGCGCTTGGCGAAGTCGCTGGCCAACGCGGCCAAGGTCGTGCGCCTCTACCCGCGCCAGAGCAAGTCGGTCCAGGACGCGATCGCGCAGCTGATCCAAACCCTCGAGAAGGCCCACGAGCACGCGCCGAGCTTCACGATCGGCCACCGCGGCAACGCCTTCACCCTGAACGGGCACGCGGTCGATCGGGCCTACGCCAGCGGCGAGTATCAAGAGGCGGTGGTCGGGATCTACCGGACCAACTCGATCAAGAGCCTGACCTTCCTCCAGACCGCGGGTCAGGCCGAGCTGCTGGCCTTCCTCGAGGAGTGCGCCAAGCACACCGTCGCGGTGCCCCTCGAGCGCTACTTCTGGCGCGTGTTCGCCAAGGAGCACGAGGTCAACAACCTGGGAATCGCCCAGAAGACGCGCGCCCTGACCCGGCGCGACGGGCACAGCACCGGCGGCTGGAAGCGCCCCGCCCAGCCCAAGCCGGCCGACGAGGAGCGCCTCCCGATCCTGCGCGAGGTGATCCTGCACTTCATGGGCACCCTGCGCGGGCTGAAGGACTTCCCGCCCGATCACGAGCTGCCGACGAAGGGCAAGGCGGCCCTCGATCGCGCGCTGCGCCAGTTCTTCGAGCACGCCCCGGGCCTGGCCCTGCACATGGGCTCGGCCGAGCGCGACGAGCTGGTCGTCAACGGCGAAGCGCTCGCGGTCAAGTCGCTCGGCGGCTCCGCGGCGCCCCTGCGCCACTTCCTGCGCGACACGCGCCTGGCCGGGCTCGTGATCCTCAAGGAGATCACCCCGCGCGAGCTCTCGCGCTTCCTCGATCGCGTCAGCCAGCTGCCCCCGCGGGCCAAGCCCGAAGACGAAGACCCCGCCGCCGGGATCGGCGCGGACGGGTCCTTCCCCAACGTGGTGGTTGGCGAAGCCTTGTTCGAGCTCGCTCATGGGCTTGTGCGCGGGCGCGCTGCCGCACAAACTGGGAAGGCCGAGCTGGAGGTCACCCTCGACGACGCCCCGCCGATCGAGGAGCTGCTCCCCCTGCCGGAGAGGGATCCCGACTTGCCTCACGACTTCAAGTGGCCTTCGGAAGAGGCCTTCCAACGAGCGCACCGGCTCTGGGGGTTGAAGCCCGCTGAGCTGCTGCAGACCGTCTCGGCTGCCGAAGGTGAGTTCGGCGACTGCCTGGAGCGGCTGATGCTCGAGGAGCGCCACGAGGCTCGCGCGGCCGCGCGGCTGCTCGTGGAGCGCCTCGCGATCAACCTCTCCAGCCAGGAGGTGCGCGACCGCAAGAAGGTCGCCGAGGCCTTCGCGACCCTCTCCCGCCAGGGCACGGGCGTCGTGCGCGAGCGCTACCACGCGGCGCTGGTGGTCCGCCTCGCCGACGCGCTCGAGCTCGAGACCGACGCCTCGGTCTTCGAGCGCCTGGCCGAGTGCGCCCAGGCCGTGATCCTGGCGCGGATCGCCGACGGCCAATGGGACGAGGCGGCGCGCCTGACCCGCTCGCTCGGCCTGCGCCGCACAACGCGCTCCGATCAGCAGGAGCAGCTCAAGCACACCAGCCGGCAGGTCCTGGGCGAGATCCTGCGCGACCCTCGGATCGAGCGCCTGTTCGAGACGATCGAGGGCGGCAGCCACCAGGAGCGACGCAAGGCGGCCCGCGTGCTCGAGACCATGGGCGACGCGGCGGTCGAGCGCCTGGTCGAGGCGCTCAAGGCGACCGAGCGCTCGCGCGTCGAGAACTTCCTGATCGACATGCTGGCGGCCCTGGTCCCGACCTCGGAGAACGCGCTCCGCAAGGAGGTCACGCCCAGCTCCGCGCCCGAGCCGACGATCAAGCTCCTCCGCGCCAGCGGCGTGGTGTGCCGCGACGCGACCCCGGTGTTCATCGCGGGCCTGAGCCACGACGACCAGACGGTCCAGTCGGCGGCCCTGACCGAGGCCCGCAAGCTGGGCGGCCGCGTGGCGCAGCAGGTCCTGGTGTGGGCCCTGGCCCACGGCTCGGCCCAGGTCCAGCTGGAGTCGGTCAAGCACCTGGGCGACCTCGCCCGCCCCGAGGCGGTCGACGCCATGATCGCGCTGGCCCAGACCACGACCCTGGTCGAGGTCCAGCGCGAGTGCTGCCTGGCCTTCGGCAAGCTGGCCCTCTCGCGCAGCTACAGCGAAAAGGTCGTCAACGTGCTGGCCTCCTTCCTCAGCCCTGGCCTGTTCCGCAAGGACTACCACGAGGACGTCCGCCACGCGGCGGCCTGGGCCCTCGGGCAGATGACCGACAACGAAGTCGCGCGGCGAACGCTCAACAAGGCGCTCGACGACAAGGACAAGCGCGTGCGCCTGACGGCGCGCTTGACCCTGGAAGGGAAGCAGCAGCCGTGAGCGAGACCGGAAAGACCGCGGTCCGCGCGGGCACGGCGGTGGGGCTCTTCGCGCTGATCTCGGCGCTGGCCTGGCCCTACATGACGAGCTTCCGCCACGAGGCGACCCTCAAGAAGCACGGCGAGCAGCTCGAGGCGACCGAGGAGACCCTCGAGCAGCACGAGGGCAAGATCGAGGACCACGCGGCCGCGCTCGAGCGGCACGAGACCCAGCTCCAGCGGCACGAGAAGACCCTGGTCGACCACTCGGCCTCGCTCGAGAGCCAGGGCCGCGTGCTCGAGCAGACCGGCGAGCAGCTCGACAAGGCCGAGAGCAAGCTCGCGGGCCAGGAGCAGACGATCGACGCGCTGGGCAAGGAGCTGGGCGAGCTCAAGCAGGCCGTCACGAGCGGCAAGGCCGAGGCCAAGCAGCTGCGCGAGCGGACCGAGGCCCTCGGCAAGCGGGTCGAGGCCCTCGAGCAGGAGCGCGCCAAGGAGCGCGAGGCCTACCAGGCGGCGCTCGAGCAGATCCTCAAGCGCGTCGAGACCCTCGAGAAGAACGCGCCCTCGCCCGAGTAGCGCGCGCATGAGCCTCGAGCTGAGCGTCGACGAGCACCCGCTGCTCGACCTGGGCGCCCTGGTCACGACCTTTCCCCAGCCCCTCGGCGAGCGCCCCAGCTCCGCTGAGCTGCTGGCGCGCCTGAGCCTCGCGGCCGAGGCGCCGCTGGCGCGGAGCGAAGAGGTCCGCGCCCAGGTGCGCGACCTCTTCCGCCACGGCGGCTACAAGCCGACCGGGCGCGGCAAGCCCGCCTCGGAGTATCTGGTCAAGGCCGTCGGCGCGGGCAAGCTGGGGCCGATCAACCTCGCGGTCGACGCCTGCAACGTGGTCTCGCTCCACTCGGGCCTGCCGATCAGCGTGGTCGACCTGGACCGGGTCGAGGGCGCCCTGCGGGTCGGGCTGGCGCCGGCGGACGCGGAGTACGTGTTCAACGCCTCCGGCCAGACGATCAAGCTCGGCGGTCTGCTCTGCTTGTTCGACGGCGCCGGCCCCTGCGCCAACGGCGTCAAGGACAGCCAGCGGACCAAGACCCACCCCGCCAGCACCCGCACGCTGAGCCTGGTGTGGGGCACGCGCGCGCAGGCAGGCCGCACCGCCGCCGCCGTCGAGTGGTATCGCGAGCTGCTCGCCGCCGAGGGCGCCGAGGTCGAGGTCCTGCTCAGCGGAGGGGCTTGAGCGTCGCTATCCCTCGCCCCCGGGCGAGTGGTGCCGCTGCGGACCGGCGGGGTACTTCGCCTGGTTCTTGAGCATCTTCTTGGCGTAGGTCGCCGCGAGGTCGAGCTCCAGCGCGTTGGCGAGCGAGAGCACGTAGGCGAACACGTCGGCGAGCTCTTCGCCGGCCGCCTCGCGCTGCTCGAGCGTCAAGTCGGCCGGGTCGGGGTCCTCCCACTGGAAGTGCTCCATCAGCTCCGCGGCCTCGATCGCGATCGAGGAGGCGAGGTTCTTGGGGCGGTGGTAGCGCTGCCAGTCGCGCTCGGCCACGAAGTTGGCCATGTGGGCGCGGAGCTCGGCCAGGGGCGTCTCGGCGTCGTTCATGGAGCGAAAGCTAGCACGATGCTGGCTGACGACGGGCTGCGCCGCCCCGAGCCGGTCGCTATCCTCGGCGAGTGGTGAGGACCTGGGCGCTGGCTGCTTTCCTGCTCGTCGCCGCGCTCGCGGCGCCGAGCGCGGGCCAGGACTTCCCCCTGCAGCGCTTCAACCCGACCAGGGCGGAGCTCGAGCGGGCCGGCTTCGACGAGTGGTACGGCGCCTACCGGCGCGGCGAGAAGTGCGGCTACGCGCGGATTCGCGCCGGCGAACAGGAGGGGGTGTTCCGCTTCGAGAAGATCTACCGCTGGAAGCTCGTCGCCATGGGCAGCAAGGTCGACGCGCTGGTCCGCGAGCGCTACACCTTCGACCTGACGGCCCCCTACGCGCTGCGCTCGGCGCGCATGCTCCGCCGCCAGGGCGACGAGCAGCTCGAGGTCGAGGCCGAGCGCAAGGGCCAGCAGTTCATGGTCACGACGATCAACCGCCAGGGCCGCAGCAAGCGGCTGCGCAAGCTGATCCCCTACACCTACGTCGACGCGGTCGCGCGGACCTTCCTGGTCCGGCTGAAGCTCGGCGACGCGCTGCGCCTGCTGACCTTCGACCCCGACAAGTGGCAGCTCGGCGCGCCGACTTACCGGCTCGCCGACACCAAGACCATCAAGCGGCGCGGGGTCCCGACCCGGATCTATCGCTGCAAGATCCTGGCGGGGACCGAGCAGAGCCTGGCGGGCGAAGGCGTCTACGACGAGCGCGGGGTGATCCTCAAGGAAGACCTCTACGGCCTGTTCCAGCTGCGGGCCGAGCCCGAGGAGCTGGCCAAGCAGGCCGACTACAGCGGTGACCTCTACGAGGCCGGCAAGGCCAAGATCGACAAGCCCCTGGGCGACCCGCGCACCGTGCGCAAGCTGGTGCTCCAGGTCGGCGGCAAGGGGCGCAAGCGGCTGGCGAGCTTCGGCCCGCAGCGGGTGTGGGTCGAGGAGGGCAAGACCTACGTCGAGGTCGACGTCGAGCAAGAGGGCCCGCGGGTCACGCCCGACGAGCGGCGCGCCGCCCTCGCGGCCACGGCCGAGATCCAGGCCAAGCACCCGCGGGTGCGCGCCCTGGCCGAGCAGGCCACGCGCGGGACCCACAACCGCGGCCAGAGGGTCGCGGCGCTGGTGCACTTCGTCTCGCAATACGTGGCCGACGCCTACGGGCGCAACGCCATGACCTGCCTGGAGGTGATCGACAACAAGCAAGGCGACTGCACCGAGCACTCGACGCTCTTCGCCGGCCTCTGCCGCGCGCTCGGGATCCCCTGCCGGCGGGTGTATGGCGTGGCCTACCTGAGCGACGAGGAGCTGGCCTTCGGCGGCCACGCCTGGAACGAGGTCGAGCTCGAGGGGCGCTGGGTCGCCGTCGACGCGACCTGGGACGAGGAGCTCGCCGACGCGACCCACATTCGCTTCGGCAACCAAAGCGGCGACTTCGGCCGGTTGCTGGGGACGATCAAGTTCCGCCGCGTCAGTCGAAGGTGAGCACGCCCGCGGCCGCCTCCTCGCTGGCCAGCTCCTCGTAGGCCGGCAGCTCGGGGAAGCGCGCTCTGCCGAGTCGGTGCAGCGCCTCCGGCTCCTGAGCCAAGGCGGGGGTGGCCTGGACTCGGGCGGCCTCGGGCTCCGCCAACGCCCCGAGGGGCAGCCGGATCGAGCATATGTGCACCGCCGCCCCTGTCAGGGCGGCGCGATATCAGCTCAGAGGGAATGGTGAGCGCGTTCGTGCGCTCGAAGTCTCAAGGCGCGGAAGCTCCCAGCTCTTGCAGCGCAAACGCGCCACCCCGAATGACGAAACTGACCCGAGCCAAAGGCCCGGGCCAGTTCGCTGAGACGCCCCTGTCAGGGCGCTCTCCAGTCATGCCTCAGAAGAGTCAGCAGCTCTGTCTCAATCCTGCGTTCAAAGTCTCCGGCCGGTATCGATATCCGAGCGAGACCAGCAGGATTGAGCGCTGCTGACTCTGAGCCCAAAGATGGGGGGTCTGGGGGGGGCGCAGCCCCCCCCAGAATTTCAGCCGCCGAGCTGGAGGCTGGTGGCGCCGCCCAGGGCGTCGAGCGCCGCGCCGGCGCTGTCGGCCGCCTCGGCCTCCTCGCGGGCGAGCTGCTCGCGCAGCTCCTCCTCGGAGATCAGCTTCTCGACCACCTTGTCGTTGTAGTGACGGTGGCCGGTGCCAGCCGGGACCATGTGGCCCAGGATCACGTTCTCCTTCAGGCCGAGCAGGTCGTCGGTGCGACCCGCGAGGGCCGCCTCGGTGAGGACCTTGGTCGTCTCCTGGAAGGACGCCGCCGAGATGAACGAGTTGCTGAAGAGCGAGGCCTTGGTGATACCGAGGAGCAGGGCCTCGGCCGTGGCCGGCTTACCGCCGCGGCGCTGGATCGCGCGGTTGGCGGCGCGGAACTCGAACTTGTCGACGATCTGGCCGGGCAGGAACTCGACGTCGCCGGGGTCGGCGACCTGCACCTTCCGCAGCATCTGCATGATGATCACTTCAATGTGCTTGTCGTTGATCGTCACGTTCTGCGTGCGGTAGACGCTCTGCACCTCCTCCAGCAGGTAGTTCTGCAGCGCCTCGGCGCCGCGGACCCGCAGGATGTCGTGCGGAATGAAGCTGCCCTTGGTCAGCGCGTCGCCGGCCTTGACCGTATCGCCCGTGTGCACGCGCAGGGTGCGGCCCTGCGGGTGGGTGTGCTCGCGGACCTCGCCCGACTCGCTCTTGATCAGGATCGTGCCCTTACCGCGCTTCTTGGGACCGATCTCGACCTCACCGTCGATCTCAGCCATGACGGCGGGGTTCTTGGGCTTGCGAACCTCGAAGATCTCGGTGACTCGCGGCAGACCACCCGTGATGTCCTGGGTGCCGCCGTGCTCACGCGGGGTCTTGGCGAGCAGCTTACCGGGGACGACGTCGTCGCCCTCCTCGACCTCGATGTGAGCCCGCTCGGGGATCGGGTAGCTCGAGATCATGGTGCCGCTGTCGGGGTCGCTGATCAGGATCATCGGGTGGTGGTCACCCTTGTGCTCGATGATCACCTTGCGCTCGATACCGGTGTTGCGGTCGCGCTCCACCTTGTAGGTCACGCCCTCGATGATGCCCTCGTAGGAGACCGTGCCGCCCTTGAGCGCCAGGATCGGCTCCATGAAGGGGTCCCACTCGAAGAGGATCGGCATCTTCTTGCCGCTCTTCTTCAGCTCGTCGCCGTTCTTGACGCGCACCAGCGCGCCGAGCGGGACCTCGTGGGACTCGAGGATGCGGCCCTTGCCGTCCAGGACGTGGATCGAGCCCTTACCCTCGAGCTCGATGGTGTCCTTCTCGACCTTGACCACGTTCATGCGCTCGAAGCGGACGTTGCCCAGGTTGCTGCTGCGGATCTGGGGGTCGGAGCGCTGCGAGGTCGCGACGCCGCCGACGTGGAAGGTCCGCATGGTCAGCTGGGTGCCCGGCTCACCGATCGACTGCGCGGCGATGATGCCCACCGCCATGCCTTCCTCGACGAACTTGCCGGTGCTGAGGTCCGCGCCGTAGCACATCACGCACACGCCGATCGGCGTCTCGCAGGTCAGGGGCGAGCGGACGCGGATCTTGCCCTTCTTGCCCACGACCGACTCGATCTGAGCGGCCTTCTCCTCGGTGATGTACTCGCCCGCGTTGATGATCGTCTCGCCCGTGACGAGGTCGGCGATCGGGTCGCAGGCGGTGCGACCGATGATGTTCTTGCGCAGCGTGACCACCGTGCGGTCGCCGTTCATGACGGGACCCTTGGTGATGCCCTGCATGGTGCCGCAGTCGCGCTCGTTGATCACGACGTTCTGGCCCACGTCGGCGAGCTTACGGGTCAGGTAACCCGAGTCCGCCGTCTTGAGCGCCGTGTCGGCGAGACCCTTACGAGCGCCGTGCGTCGAGGAGAAGTACTCGAGCACGTGCAGACCCTCGCGGAAGTTCGCGCGGATCGGGGTCTCGATGATCTCGCCCGAAGGCTTGGCCATCAGGCCGCGCATACCGGCCAGCTGGCGCACCTGCTGCTTGCTACCGCGCGCGCCCGAGTCCGTCATCATGTAGATCGGGTTCAGGTAGCGCTTGCCGTCGCGCTGATCGTTGGCGAGGCCCTTCATCATGGCGTGGCCGACGTTGTCGGTGGCCTCGGTCCAGCGGTCGATGATCTGGTTGTAGCGCTCGAGCTCGGTGATCTCGCCCTTCTCGTACTTCTTGTGGATCTTGTCCACTTCCTTCTGAGTGGCCTCGAGGATCGTGGCCTTCTCGTCGGGGACGTGCAGGTCGAAGGTCGCGAAGCTGACGCCGCCCAGGGTGGCGTACTTGAAGCCGATGTCCTTCAGGTCGTCGAGCAGGTTCAGGGTCGCGTCACGGCCGAGCAGCTTGTGGCAGTCGGCGATGATCTCCTTGATCCGGCCCTTCTTGAGCGGGTAGTTGTAGATCGGCATGCCCTCGGGAAGCATGTCGAAGAACACGCAGCGGCCGACGGTGGTCTCCACGATCCGGCTCTTGTCGAGCTTGCGCGTCTCGCGCTCGCCGCTGGGCAGGATCTCGACGGTCTTGACGCCCTCGGGCATGCGGACCCGCACGCGGGTCTGCAGCTTCACCTTGTGGTGCGAGTAGGCCATGAAGACCTCGTGCAGGTTGGCGTAGACGTGCTCGAGGTTCTCGCCCGTCTCGCCGTCCACCGACTCGGTCAGGTAGAACACGCCGAGGACCATGTCCTGGCTGGGCGCGATGATCGGGCTGCCGTTGGCAGGCGAGAAGATGTTGTTCGTCGCCAGCATCAGGGTGCAGGCCTCGACCTGCGCCTCGAGCGAGAGCGGGAGGTGAACCGCCATCTGGTCGCCGTCGAAGTCAGCGTTGAAGCCGGCGCAGACCAGAGGGTGCAGGCGGATCGCGTTACCCTCGATCAGCTGCGGCTCGAAGGCCTGGATACCCATGCGGTGCAGGGTCGGCGCGCGGTTGAGCAGCACGGGGTGCTCGAAGATCACCTCTTCGAGGATGTCCCAGACCTCCTCGTCCTTGCGCTCCAACATCTTCTTCGCCGACTTGATCGTGTCGGCGTGGCCCATCTCCTTGAGCCGGCGAATGATGAAGGGCTGGAAGAGCTCGAGCGCGATCTTCTTGGGCAGACCGCACTGGTGCAGCTTCAGCTCGGGGCCGACGACGATCACCGAACGCGCCGAGTAGTCGACGCGCTTACCGAGCAGGTTCTCGCGGAAGCGGCCCTGCTTACCCTTGATCATGTCGGTGATCGACTTGAGCGGGCGGTTGTTGCTGCCCAGCACGGGCCGGCGGCAGCGGTTGTTGTCGAAGAGCGCGTCCACCGACTGCTGCAGCATCCGCTTCTCGTTGCGAATGATGACCTCGGGAGCGTTGAGGTCGAGCAGCTTCTTGAGGCGGTTGTTGCGGTTGATCAGGCGACGGTAGAGGTCGTTGAGGTCCGAGGTCGCGAAGCTGCCGGACTCCAGCAGGACCAGCGGGCGCAGGTCGGGCGGGATCACGGGGATCACGTCCAGGACCATCCACTCGGGCCGGTTGCCCGACTCCTTGAGCGCGCGGACGGTCTTGAGCCGCTTGATCAGGTCCTTCGTCTTCTGCTTGCTCGTGGTCTCGCGCAGCTCGGCGTAGAGCTGCTCGAGGAGCACGTCGAGCTCGAGGCGCTCGAGCAGCTTCTTGACCGCCTCAGCGCCCATGCCCGCCTCGAAGGCGTCGCCGTAGAGCTCGCGGTTCTTCTTGTACTCCTCCTCGGTGAGGAGGTCGCGCTCGTTGAGCGGCGTGTCACCGGGGTCGGTGACGATGTAGTCCTGGAAGTAGATCACCCGCTCGAGGCTGCTCGTCTTGAGCGCGAGGAGCGAGCCCAGGCGGCTGGGCATGGCCTTGAAGAACCAGATATGCGCCACCGGGGCGGCGAGGTTGATGTGCCCCATGCGCTTGCGGCGCACGCGGCTGTGGGTCACCTCGACGCCGCAGCGGTCGCACTTGATGCCCTTGTGCTTGATGCCCTTGTACTTGCCGCAGGCGCACTCCCAGTCGCGCTCGGGGCCGAAGATCCGCTCGCAGAACAGACCCTCCTTCTCCGAGCGATAGGTCCGGTAGTTGATGGTCTCCGGCTTCTTGACCTCGCCGTAGGACCACTGGCGAATGTTGTCGGGGCTAGCGAGACGAATCGTGACGCTCTCGACCTCGTTGCGGCGACCAAGGTCGAAGCCGCCACCGAGGCCCATGAAGCTCGAGTTCCGATCCAGCATGTTTGACTCTCTAACTGCGTAGATAGCTGTTTAGGTATTAACGGATACGGGGATAACCGACGCGGAGCAGGCCTAGACCTGCTTGCGCCGGTTGAGCTCCATGTTGATCGCGAGGCCGCGAATCTCGTTCATGAGCACGTCGAAGGAGACCGGAGTGCCGGGCTCCAGGACGTTCTCGCCCTTGACCATCGACTCGTAGATCTTGGTGCGACCGTCGACGTCGTCCGACTTGACGGTCAGCAGCTCCTGGAGAATGTTCGCCGCGCCGTAGGCCTCGAGCGCCCAGACCTCCATTTCGCCGAAGCGCTGGCCGCCGAAGCGAGCCTTACCGCCCAGCGGCTGCTGCGTAATCAGCGAGTAAGGACCGGTCGCGCGCGCGTGGACCTTGTCGTCGACGAGGTGGTGCAGCTTGAGCACATACATGTAGCCGACGGTGACGTCCTGATCGAAGGGCTCGCCGGTGCGGCCGTCGTAGAGGATCGCCTTGCAGGTGTGGGCGCTCCACTCCTCCTCGGGGATCTTGTCGCTGCCCTCGACCACCTTGTCGACCCAGTCGAGCGCCTCGTCCTTGGTCAGGACCCCGTCGCGATAGCGAGTCGCGATCATGCTGATCTTGCGGATCTGCGCCTCGCTCGCGCCGTCGAACACCGGCGTCACGCACTGGAAGCCGAGGTTGATCGCGGCCCAGCCCATGTGGGTCTCGAAGATCTGGCCCACGTTCATACGGGAGGGAACGCCCAGCGGGTTGAGCAGGATCTGGACCGGGGTCCCGTCCTTGAGGAAGGGCATGTCCTCCTTGGGCATCACGCGGGCGATAACACCCTTGTTGCCGTGGCGGCCTGCCATCTTGTCGCCCACCGAGAGGGTCCGGCGGGTCGCGACGTAGACCTTGACCATCTCGAGCACGCCGGTCGGCAGCTCGTCGCCGCGCTGGAGGCGGTTCTTCTTCCGCTCGCGCTCGGAGTCGAGGTCCTCGATCCGGTCGGCGTAGCGATTGACCGTCTGGCGGAACTTCTTCTTCGTCGGGCGACCGTCGAACTCGAGGTCACGGAAGTTGAGGAAGTTGCGCATCTCACGCGGAGGCAGGGCCGCGAGCAGCTGACCGTCGATCAGCTCTCCCGTGTCCTTGCGGCGCACGTCGCCGCCGGCGACGTCCTGCATGGCCTCGACCAGACGCTCGATCTGACCGTTGATCAGCAGGTCGAACTCGTCCTCGAGCTTGCGGATCTCGCGCTTGATCCGCAGACGCTCCTCCTCGGGGAGGTGGGTCTTGCGGGTGAACTTCTCGGCGCCGATCACGATGCCCGACACGCCCGAGGGGACCTCCAGCGAGTCGTTCTTCACGTCCTCGCCCATGCGGCCGAAGATCGCGTGGAGCAGCTTCTCCTCGGGGCTGAGCTCGGACTTGCTCTTGGGAACGACCTTACCGACGAGGATGTCGCCGGGGGTCACCCGGGTGCCGATCCGAATCACGCCGTCCTCGGCGAGGTTGCGGAGCGCCTTCTCGGAGACGTTCGGGATATCGCGGGTGAACTCCTCGCGGCCCAGCTTCGTCTCGCGGATCTCGATCTCGAACTCGTCGATGTGGATCGAGGTGTAGGCGTCGGTGTGGAGCAGCTCCTCGCTGACGATGATCGCGTCCTCGAAGTTGTAGCCCTCGAAGCTCATGAAGGCGACGAGCGCGTTGTAGCCGAGCGCCAGCTCGGCCTCCTTGCTCGCCGCGCCGTCGGCGATCGCCTGGCCGCGGGTCACCTTCTGGCCGACGCGCACGATCGGCTTCTGGTTGAGGCAGGTCCGCTCGTTGAGGCCGACGAACTTGCGCAGCTTGTAGACGTCGTCGTTGTCGATCTCGATCAGGTCCGCGGTGGCGCGGGTGACGGTGCCGCCGCGCTGGGCGGTGATCACCATCCCGCTGTTGTGAGCCACCACGCGCTCCATGCCCGTGGCGACGACCGGCGGATCGGTCTTCAGCAGGGGCACGGCCTGACGCATCATGTTGGCGCCCATGAGCGCGCGGTTCGCGTCGTTGTGCTCCAGGAAGGGGATCAGCGAGGCCGACACGCCGACCAGCTGGCGCGGCGAGATATCGATGAACTGCACGTCCTTGCTGTCGACGAGCTCGAACTCACCGCGACGGCGGGCCATGATGTGGCTGCCGACGATCTTCTTGGTCTTGGGGTCGATCGGCGTATCGGCCGGCGCGAGGGTGAGCGTGTCCTCCTCGTCGGCGCGCAGCCACTGGATCTCACCGGTCAGCTTGCCCTTGTTGACCGTCTGGTAAGGCGAGATCAGGAAGCCGTACTCGTCCAGGCGCGCGTAGATCGAGAGCGACGCGATCAGGCCAATGTTGGTGCCCTCCGGCGTCTCGATCGGGCAGATGCGGCCGTAGTGAGAGATGTGGACGTCGCGCACCTCGAAGCTGGCGCGCTTACGGTTCAGACCGCCGGGTCCGAGGGCCGAGAGGCGCCGCTCGTGAGTCAGCTGACTGAGCGGGTTGGTCTGGTCGACCACCTGGCTCAGCTCGCCGCGACCGAAGAAGTAGTCGATCGCCGAGCTGATCGTCTTGGAGTTGATGATCGAGCGCGGGGTGAGGTTCTGCTCCTCAAGCAGGCTCATGCGCTCCTTGACGGTCCGCTTCAGCTTGAGGAAGCCCTTGCGGAACTCCTCGGCGGCCAGCTCGTCGACCGTGCGGATGCGGCGGTTGCCGAGGTGATCGATATCGTCGAGCTCGGCGCCCGAGTTGGGGTCGCGCAGGGCGATCAGGTAGCGGATCGCGGCGATGAAGTCCTGCTCGGTCAGGGTCTGCTGCGTGAGCGGCAGGTCGAGCTCGAACTTGCGGTTGATGCGGAAGCGACCGACGCGGCCGAGGCGGTACTTCGACTCGTTCTCGAACTTGTCCTTGAACAGGTCCTTGGCCTTCTCGATCTGGGCCGGGTTGCCGGGGCGCAGACGGAGGTAGATCTTCAGCAGCGCCTCCTCGTGGCTGCGCGTGCCGTCCTCCTTGAGGGTGTTCAGGATCAGCCAGTCACGGACCTCGTCGATGACCTCGATCTCCTTGAGGCCGAGCTCCTCCTTGAGCTCCGTCGCGAGGCGCTCGGTGATCTCACCGCCGCCCTCGAGCTTGATCTCACCGGTCTCGGGGTCGACCACGTCGCTGACCACGACCTTGCCCTTGATCTTGCTGACCGCGTTGCGGCTGGTCAGCTTCACGATCGAGGTGTCGTAGAAGGTGCGAATGATCTCCTCGTTGCTGTCGTACTTCTCGAAGAGCGCGCGCAGCAGCGTGGTGACCGGGAACTTGCCCGACTGGTCGATGCGGACCGTCAGGGTGTCCTTGCGCGAGACGAGCAGCTCGATCCAGCTGCCGCGCTCGGGGATGATCCGCACCTTGTGGTGGACGCGGTCGCTGGTGTGGATCTCCTTGTCGAAGTCCACGCCCGGCGAGCGGTGCAGCTGGCTGACGATGACGCGCTCGGCGCCGTTCACGATGAACTCGCCGCCGCCGATCATCTTGGGGATCTCGCCCAGGTAGACGGTCTCCTCCATGTCGGTCTCGCCCGTGACGAGGCGGACGCGGATCTTGAAGGGCATGCCGTAGGTCAGGCGCAGCATGCGGCACTCGTCGGAGGAGTAGCGCGGGCGCCCGAGCTCGTAGCCGAGATACTCGAGGCGGTTGCTCTTCTCGAAGCTCTCGATCGGGAACACCTCCTGGAGGATCGCCTCGAGGCCGTGGACCTCGCGCTCATCCGGGGGGATGTCCGCCTGGAGGAACTCCTCCATGCTCTTGGTCTGGAGCTCCATGAGGTTGGGAGGCGGCATGACCTCCGTGACCTTGCCGAAGCGCTTGATCTCTCGCTCCATACTCATGATCGGAACTCCAGTCTTTGTGTCCCGGACTCGTGTTGGCCCGGAAGGTCGTGTCTGTGACGCCGCGGTCGCTGCGACGTGAGCCTGAGAGCGTGGGCCCTCAGGCAAATGCAAGTTTCGAGCTCCCAGCGGAGGGACCGCCAGGAGGAGATGCCAAACGAGCGGAGAACGGTAGGGCCCACGCTCCCGGTCGAGGAACCCGCTTCTTCCGGCTGCGCCAGCCGTCTTCGCGGTTCCTCACCAGGACCGTGCGCTCTACCGCGCTCCGCTCGGTGAGCTTTCGAGTTTTGTGGTGCCGTGCTCTTGAATCGTCCGCGCCTGAACCGGGTTTGCCGGTCGAGGCGCGGATCTTCGCAAGCCGACGCGAAATCGCAAGGGGCGTTACGCCAAGAACTTGAGAGCTCTCCCCAGAGGGAGAGGAGCCCCACGTTCAAGGCGCGTCACACCTGGCGGCGCATCGGGAGGTCACGGGCGGCATCTGGCGCCGACCCCGCCGCGGCCTCCCACGGCAGCCAGGAGACGAGCTACTTGAGCTCGACGACGGCGCCAGCCTCCTCGAGGGCGGCCTTGGCCTTCTCGGCCTCCTCGGCCGGCATCTTCTCCTTGATGGTGCAAGGAGCCTTGTCGACGAGGGCCTTCGCGTCCTTGAGGTTCATGCCGGTCAGGCCACGGACCTCCTTGATGACGGCGATCTTCTTCTGGCCGGCCTCCTTGAGGACGAGGTCGAAGTCCGACTTCTCCTCGTCGTCACCGCCGCCGCCGCCGCCAGCCGCGGGGCCAGCGACCATCATCATGCCGCCGCCGCCGGAGGCCTTGACGTCCCACTTCTCCTCGAAGTGCTTGACCAGGTTCAGGACGTTGACGAGGCTCATGCCCTCGAAAACCTGGGTGAAGAACTCGGTACGATCCTCGTCGGCGAGCCCGTTAACCTGCTCGACCAGCTCAGCAACAGCCATGTCAATCCTCCGAAAGACTGCGAACCGCTCGCTCGCCCACTAGAAGTGTGGTTGGGGCTTGCGCGCTCGGCTCTCCCCGGCACGGCTCACGCGGCCGGGTGAATGAGTAAGTGAATGAATCCGCTCTGAGGGCTGTTTAGCCCTCGTTGCGCTTGTCGTGGTAGTTGTTCAGCACGTAGACGATACGAGCGAAAGGCTCGCGGATCGTCCCCAGCAGCTGCGTGGCGGGCGCCTGGATCACGCCGAGGAGCATGGCGCGGGCCTGCTCCTTGGTGGGGGCGTCCTTGAGAGTCTTGGCATCGTTCGCGTTCAGGACCTCCCCGTCGAGGAAGGCACCCTTCAGCTGGACGATCTTGTCCTTCTTCTCCGTCTTCCACTCGTCGATGGCCTTGGCGGCGGTGGTCGCCGAGCCCTCGTCGGTGGTGTAGACCATGCCCACCGGCCCGTTCAGGATCTTCTCGATCTCCTCACGGGGGTAGCCATAGTGCTCGAAGGCCATCCGGGCCAGCGAGTTCCGGAGCACCATGTAGCGCAGGTTGCGCGAGTTGAGGCTACGACGGAGGTCGAAGGTCAGCTCGCTGTTCAGGCCCGCGGTGGTGATGAACAGGCCACCGTCCACGCCGTTCAGGCGGTCGACGATCGCGCCGTGCATCAGCGACTTGAGCGCTCGAGACATGTCGGGTTCCTTTCGCCCTGGCTAGAACGCCGGGTTAGGCGTTGTAGGCGCCGATATCGATCGAGACGCCCGGGCTCATGGTGGTGGCGATCGCCGCGCTCTGGAAGAAGACACCCTTCGCTCCAGTGGGCTTGACCGACTTGAGGTGCTTCATGAAGGCCACGAGGTTCTCGTGGAGCTTCTCCGCGTCGAAGCTCTTCTTGCCGAACACGATGTGCACGACCGAGCCGTCGTCGACGCGGAACTTCATCTTGCCGCCCTGGAACTCCTTGACGGCCTGACCCACGTTCGGCGTGACCGAGCCCTCCTTGGGGTTCGGCATCAGCTTCTTGGGGCCGAGGATCTTTCCGAGGCGACCGACGTGACGCATCATCGAGGGGTGCGCGATCACGACGTCGAAGTCGAGCCAGCCGTCGCTGATCTTCTTGGCGAGGTCGGCGCCGCCGACCTCGACCGCGCCAGCGTCCTTGGCGGCCTCGGCGACCGGGCCCTCAGCGAACGCGATGACGCGCTTGCTCTTGCCCACGCCGTGCGGGAACACGAAGGTCCCGCGCACCTGCTGGTCCGACTTCTTGGGGTTCACGCCCAGCTTGACGTGCAGCTCGAAGCTCTCGTCGAACTTGACGTTCTTGAGCTCCTTGAGCAGCTTGATCGCCTCGAGGACCTCGCGGGCCTCGGTGCGCTCGCCGCGGCGCTTGAGGGCCGCGCGGTAGCGCTTGCTGGGCTTGAAGGAGCGGTTGAAGCGCTTCTTGCGCACCTTCTCGGTGGAGGCAGCGGCGGCAGCCTCGATGGCAGCCGTGGCCTCGCGAGCCTTGTTGGCCCGCTCCATGATCTCTTCGCGCCGATCGTCGTCGCTCATGCGCTTACCCCTCGACCTCGAGGCCCATGGAGCGAGCAGTGCCCGCGATCATGCGCATCGCCGCCTCTTCGTTGAAGGCGTTCAGGTCTTCCATCTTGGTCTTTGCGATCTCTCGCAGCTGGTCTTCGGTCACCGTGCCAACCTTGTCCTCGTTAGGAACCGAGGAGCCCTTGGCAATGGAGGCCGCCTTCTTCAGCAGGGTGCTGGCCGGCGGGCTCTTGGTGATGAAGGTGAAGCTGCGGTCCTCGTAGACGAAGATCTCGACCGGGATGATCATCCCGCCCGCGTCCTTCGTCCGGTCGTTGAACTGCTTGACGAACTGGCCGATGTTCACACCGTGCTGACCGAGAGCGGGACCGATCGGCGGAGCCGGGGTCGCCTGCCCACCGGGGCACTGGAGCTTGATCTTGCCCTTGAGCTTCTTGGCCATCGTTACTTCTCAACCTTCGCGACCTTCCACACCTCGAAATCGATCGGGGTGGGGCGGCCAAACACCATGATCGAGACCTTCACCATCCCCTTGTCAGGGTGGAGCTCCTCGACCGTGCCTTCGAAGTTCTCGAACGAGCCTTCGCGAATCTGAACGGTCTCACCGACCTCGAATTCGATCGCGACGGCGCCGTCCTCTTCCGCGTTCACGCGGGCGACCTGCTGAAGCATCTTGTCGACTTCTTCAGGCCCCAGCGGCACCGGACGATCCGGCTCGTCGGGGTTGTGCCCCACGAAGCGAATCGATCCCGGCGTATCGCGGATCAAGTGCCAGACCTCGGGCGGGACCTTCCCATCGTCATCGGTCTGGATTTGGGCCATGATGTAGCCCGGATAAACCTTGCGCTCGACCGTGCGCCGCTTGCCGCCGCGCATCTCGGTCTGCTTCTCGGTCACGACGAGCAGCTGCGGGATCATCTCGGCGAGATCCTGCGTCCCGATGCGGGTCATGAGCTGCTTGCGGACGCGGGTCTCACGGTTGGTGCCAACCCGGAGCACGTACCAGTGGAGCTGCACTATGCACCTCCCTGGAAGATGCGGGTCCAGAAGTCATCCCAGGGGATCTTGTTCTTGAAGGCCGCGAGACCGAAGTCCACCAGGCCCAGATAGACCGCCAGGATGATCACCGTGATGATCACGACGAGCGAGTTGTAGACGACCTCTTGGCGAGTCGGCCAGCTGACCTTCCCCATCTCGGCCTCGGTCGAGATCAGGAAGTCGACGACCTTGCGGTTGTTGCAGAGCACGTAGATCCCCACGGCCACGACGACCATCAGGATCATGCAGAGCAACACGCGTGGGCTGATGGGGAACTCGTCGCCCATCATTCCGCGCGTCAGGTCGTCCTGCCAGAAGCCAATAGCCAGGTACTCATAGAGGCTGATCACCCCATAGAGCAGCAGGCCACCGCCCGTCACGGCGAGTGCGCCGCGCGAACGAGTTGCTTCTTCCGGCTTGTAAAGCTCGAGGGCCATTTCGGCTTGCCCTTCTTCGCCTCAAAAGAGTCAGTCAGTAACAGGGGCGTAGGGACTCGAACCCTAAACCTACGGATTTGGAATCCGTCGCTCTACCAATTGGAGCTACGCCCCTAATCACGCTGTGAGAGGCCCGAGGGCCTGCTCACGGCGCATTGTTCTCTGCTCACGGGTGCAGCCCCCGAACCCTACTGGAGATTCCCGGACTGTGAAGCCTCGGGAAGACCAGATCCCCTCAGGGGAAACAGCGTCGGGGGCTGAACCTCGCGTGCCTGGATCCGGGAACTAGTCCTGGATCTTGGTGACGGCGCCCGCACCCACGGTGCGGCCACCCTCGCGGATCGCGAAGCGGAGGCTCTCCTCCATGGCGATCGGAGCGATCAGCTCGATCTCCATCTCGACGTGATCGCCAGGCATGCACATCTCGACGTCGCCCAGGAGCTTGATGCTGCCGGTCACGTCCGTGGTGCGGAAGTAGAACTGGGGACGGTAGCCGTTGAAGAAGGGAGTGTGACGACCACCCTCCTCCTTCTTGAGCACGTAGACCTCAGCGCTGAACTTCTTGTGCGGGGTGATCGAGCCGGGCTTCGAGAGGACCTGGCCGCGCTGGACCTCGTCGCGCTTCCAGCCACGCAGGAGCAGGCCGACGTTGTCGCCGGGCTCGCCGCGCTCGAGCTCCTTGCGGAACATCTCGACGCCGGTGCAGACGGTCTTCTTGGTCTCGTCGGCGATGCCGACCAGCTCGATCTCCTCGCCGACGTTGATCACGCCGCGCTCGATACGACCGGTGGCGACGGTGCCGCGACCGGGGATCGAGAACACGTCCTCGACCGGCATCAGGAAGGGCTTGTCGACGTCACGCTCGGGGGTCGGGATGTAGTCGTCGACGTGCTTCATGAGGTCGAGGACCCACTGCTCCGCCTCGGGGTCGCCCTGCATGGCCTTGAGCGCCGAGACGCGGCCGAAGGGGATCTCCTCGCCGGGGAACTGGTAGGCGTTGAGGAGGTCCTTGACCTCCTCCTCGACCAGCTCGATCAGGTCGGGGTCGTCGACGGCGTCGATCATGTTGATCGCGACGACGATCGCGGGCACACCGACCTGACGAGCGAGCAGGATGTGCTCGCGGGTCTGGGGCATGGGGCCGTCAACGGCCGACACGACGAGGATCGCGCCGTCCATCTGGGCCGCGCCGGTGATCATGTTCTTGATGTAGTCGGCGTGACCGGGGCAGTCGACGTGAGCGTAGTGACGGTTCTCGGTCTCGTACTCGACGTGCGAAACAGCGATCGTGATGATCTTCGAGTCCGAACGGCGAGTGCCGCCCTTCGCGATGTCGGCGTAGTTCTTGACCTGGATCTTGTCGTTCTGCTTGGCCAGCGTGACCGTGATCGCCGAGGTGAGGGTGGTCTTGCCGTGCGAAATGTGCCCGATCGTGCCGATGTTCACGTGGGGCTTAGTCCGCTCGAACTTCTCCTTCGCCATGGATTCCTCGTCTTCCCCAGTTGGGTGGTATGTGGGTGCCAGGCAGCTGGGGAGGGCGCGACAGGGTCGGCCGGACAGCCTGGACGGAGTGAGTTGGTTGGTGCGTTTGAGCCAGGAGGCTCGAGTCAGGTGCGGGAGGGTTGATTAAACCCCGCCTAGTATGAAGCGCTTGTCAGAAGAGCGGGCGATGGGATTCGAACCCACGACGAACGGCTTGGAAGGCCGACACTCTACCACTGAGTTACGCCCGCAATGTGCTCTAGAAGGTGTTCTCTATTGTTTAGTTGATTTGGGCCGAGTTGGATTCGAACCAACGAAGGCTGAGCCATCAGATTTACAGTCTGACCCGTTTGACCGCTCCGGAATCGACCCGTGTTGTTTGGTGTGTTGTTCGGTTGTAGCTAGCGGCGGGATCCGAACCCGCAACCGTCCGCTTACAAGGCGGATGCTCTACCAATTGAGCTACGCTAGCGGGATTAGCCAGTTGGCTAGAGCCACAGTAGTGAAGCTAGATAGGTAGGGCAGCTGTTATCTGCTTAGTCCTGCTATCCGTCGTATCTCGTCGGATCTCGTCGTATCTCGTCGTAGCTCGTAGTCTTTCGTGTCCCGGGGACCTAAATCCCTATGGATCACGAAGTCCTCCAAGAGCCGCCAGGTGGCGATCCCTTGATCGGGCCGATACGTTAACTCATGCCCTTGCATGCGCAAGCCGGAATTCAACGCACCTAAGCCGCCAACGCCGGAATGACTTAGGACCATTTCCCGCCGATGGTTCGCAGGGCGCTTGCCCCCCCGGCGCGCTGGATGGGAGCGCCGCTAGGGGAGGACAGCGGTGTCGGCGTCAGGACACACCTGCTGCCACGGGCACCATCGGCACGCGCTGCCGGGACGCGGAGGCAGGTCGAGCTCGCTGCGTGCCCGGGCGAAATCCTCGAGGAGCTCGCGGGCTCGCTCGAGGGAGCTCGGCCCCACGTCGACCGGCTCGATCACGTCGGGCACGAGGTAGGCCAGGTAGGCCGCTTCGACCTCCCAACCTGCCTCGGCCAGGGCCAACGCGTAGAGCACCAGCTGCAGCGAGTGCTCCTCGACGCGCTGAGGAAGCTCGAGCGCGGTCACGTCCGAGGCCTTGTAGTCGACGAGCACCCAGCCGCCTCCAGGGCCGCGCAGCACCAGGTCCACGGTCCCGCTCAGGAGCACGGGCGGGTCGAGGGGCAGCTCGACGAGGAAGGGGCGCTCGACCGCCGTGTCGGCCTGAGCGCCGGCGCGACGAGCCAGCTCACCGAGCAGGAAGCGCTCGCTCAGCTCGATCGCCCAGCGCGCGGTCTCGGCGCAGGCGCGCGCGTCGACGTCAGGGAGCAAGAGCTGCGCGGCGCGCGCCTCGACGCGAGGCGCGCGCGGAACGCCGCTGGTCAGCGCCTGGGCCAGGACCTCGTGCGCGAGGGTCCCCCGCAGGTCCGGCGCCAGCAAGCCCGCCGCCCGCCCTTCCCGCTCCCAGCCCGGCTCGGGGCGCAGCTCGCCCCACGAGCGCTCGTCGCGGAGCACGTGCTCGTAGAGCGCGCGCCGCGGACAGCGACGCCAGGTGAGGACCTCGCTGACCGTGTAGGTCGCCGCGTCCATGGGGTGGCGCTCGTGCTCGGCCTCGGCCGCCTCGATCAACCCCTGGGCGCGGGCCTGGAGCGCCTCGTCCGCCTCGGGCAGGCGGGGAATCCGGCCGTGGGCGAGGTCTTCGCAGCCGCGCGCGTCGAGCACCGGGACCGCGTCCGCGGCGGGGCCGCGCACTCCGGCCAGGGGCTCCCCCTCCTGCTCCTCGGCGACCTCCAGGCTGCGCACGACCACCGGCTCGCCAGCCCCGCCCGCCGTCGGGTAGCCCTTGGCCAGGCCGCCCGCGGCGACGTCCTGCTCGACTCCCAGGTGCGCGGTGTCGAAGCGCACCGCCGCTCGCGCCCAGGTCAACCAGTCGCCGGCGGTGCGCGCCCCGCTCCGCTGAGCCCCCGCCAGGATCAAGTGATCCCGAGCGCGCGTCATGGCCACGTAGAGCAGCCGCTTGCTCTCTTCTCGTCGCCGCGCCCGCCCCTCCTCGCAGAGCCGCGCCAGGGTCGCGGGGGTGACGGCCGCCCGCTCGTCGTCCGGGTCTCGCAAGACCACGCTGACTCCGGCCGCCGCGCACCACGCGACGGGGTCGTCGTCGCGCGGGGCGTAGCGCCCGCAGTCGCCGACGACCACGACCGGCCACTCCAGCCCCTTGCTCCCGTGGACCGTCAGGACCGAGACCGCGTCCTCGTCGTCGGAGCTGACGTTGGCCTCCGACTCGCGCGCCTCGCTCTGGCGCAGGTCGTCGAGCACGGCCGCGACGGCGCCCGGACCGCTCACGCCCTCCGCCTCGAGCCCCGCGACCACCTCGAGCAGCTTCTGCAGGTTGGCGTAGCCGCGCACGTCCCCGCCCCGCAGCAGGCTGCCGTCGAGCAGCCCGCTCTCG
>MDTG01392413.1_pt1 | contig 23323 bp, 21 predicted proteins | sample 811421 | NCBI WGS metagenome assembly MDTG01 (sample SAMN05326645, study PRJNA326480) | marine metagenome | isolation source: seawater | place: Pacific Ocean: South East | collected 2011
ACGTTGATAGGCTGGATGTGGAAGCGCAGTAATGCGTGCAGCTGACCAGTACTAATAGCTCAATTGGCTTGATTTATGCACTGAAAAAAATTTTAATTTATTTTTATTGATAAAGATTAAATTTAAAGTTGTTTATTTGAACTTTATATAAGAGTATCGGTACAATTTTGGTTAATATTTCTTATATGAGCAAAAACATTTCTGATTTAGATTTTTTTAAAAAAAATGGTTTTCTTAAAATTAAGAATTTTCTAGATAATAAAGAGTTAAATGAAATTAGAAAAGAAATAACAACAAAATATCATAACACCAAAAATAATAACATTATTGAAAAAATAATTTATGGTGATGAGATTCTAAAAAGATTTATCAATAAGGTAAAGAATATATTCAATAAAAATTTTTATTATATTGGTGAGTCTGATTGTAAATATAAATATGACACAGGTTCAAAGTGGTGGCATCTAGATATAAAAAGTTTTGGTGAAAATCCACCACATGAAACTTTAGACCCTATAAATCCAGATTTTGTGAGATGTTTTATATATTTTCAAGATCATGGTAAATATAGCTATGGTACCAAATTTATAAAAGGTTCACATCTAAAAACATTATATAGGTTTTGGAATTATAAGTTTTACCTAAATCCAAGATCAAATTTCCCTAAAGAAATAAAATATTTTCTTAAAAAAAATTTAGAAAATAATGATATCAAATTAAAAAATTTGCTTCCAGTATTCCCTATAGGAACAAATTTACCTGTGAATGCTGGTGACCTAGTATTTTGGAGTCCAAGAACAATTCATGCAGGAAATTATATAAGAATGAAATATTTAAAAAAATTGTATCTACCAGTTTTTGTTGAAAAATTAATTCAATTTAATTATCCACAATTTATTTATAAAAATCCCTTGGAAAGAGCCATATTAAGTATAAGCATAGGTCAGAATAATCAAGTGACTAAATCATATGTTCAAAATAGAAACTCACATAAAATAATAAGTAACAAATTTTTAAATGAGTACCAGTATTTTGAAAACGATACTAAATATACTTTGAAGATTTAATCTAAGGATGAGATTAAAGAAAAAAGTTTTAATTACAGGAATTTATGGTCAAGATGGAATTTTGCTTTCAAAAATTTTAAAAAAAAGAAAGATTAAAATTTATGGAATAGTAAAAAAAAAAATTTTAAAAAATCATCATTTGTTAAATAACAACAAAATAAAAATTTTTGAAAATAATTTAGAAAATACTAAAAGCTTAAAAAAAATAATTACAAAAATAAAACCAGATATATTAATTAATCTTGCGTCTAAAAATGTTAATGCAACAACACAAACCACAAACAAAAAATTCTATAAATATAATTATCAAATTTTTAAAAATTTAATAAATACAACAATAAAAATTAATAATGATATAAAAATAATAAATATTGGGTCCTCTAGAATGTTTGATTTTCATAATTCAAAGATAATAAACGAAAAAACACCTTTTAATTCAATTTCAAATTATGGACTTTTTAGAATTTCTTGTCATGAATATTTATTAAAATTATCTCAAAGAAGTAGAATAAACTTTTGCACTGTAATTCTTTTTAATCATGAGTCTAAATATAGAAACAAAAATTTTTTGCTTCCAAGGATTATAAAATCAATTAACGATAAAGATTATGATTTTATTAGGAAAATTTATAGGGAAAATATAAAGTTAGACGTCTCTCATGCCGAAGATATATGTAGAGGGATAGCAAAAATAGCTTTTTCCAATAAAAAAATTGAGAAAGTAATTTTATCATCTGGTAAATTGACTAAAATTAATTCATTAATCAATTTTTTATTAAAAATCAAAAAACTAAAACTAAATAAATTACCAATACCAAAAAATAATAAAAAATTTTATTTAGGGAAAAGTTTATATATGGAAAAACATTTTAAATTCTATAATAAAAAAAATATCTTATCAGCAATAAAAGAAATGGCCTTATTTAGATAACAATAATTTAAAAAGGTTTAAGTATAAACTTATAACTCTTATCAAGCCTTGAATTATAAAATACGGAATAGCAATTAATTTTAATGAAACTATGGCTTTTAAAGAATAAATAAACATATATCTTATTATTAAATGATAAGACATTGACAGTATTTTGTTTTTATATTTGAAGCAAAATTCTGCATCACCTTTACCGTACCAATAAAATTTTTTAATATAGGAAATAAAACTAGGATCATGGTAGCAATCTATTTTAGTAAGACCTATACCAAACTTATTTTTACCTTTTTTATGAAGTCTATAATAAAAATCTGTATCATCTATTGTTTTAGTAATTTTATTATCAAATTTTATGTGTTTTAATTTTAACTTATTAAAAATAGCTGGAGCAGTCCCGATCATTTTTTTTTGACCTGGTAAATTGTGTGTTAGGTTGTAACCCTCATTTTCTGCTTTTGTAAAAAAATTTAATTTAATTATATTTATTTGAGCTTGGATTATATCAAAATTAAATTTTTGCATTTCTATTAATAGTTTCTTTATTTGGTTTTTTTTCAAAATATGATCAGAATCAATCATTACAACATAATTATATTTAGCATTGTCTAAACCAACCTGCCTCGCAAACGATAAACCTTTAGATCCACCACTAATTATTCTATTACAATATTTTTTTGCTATTTGTCTTGTATTATCATTAGAATCATCTACTAGAAGAACTTCATTAGGCTTGTTTTTTTTTATGCTTTTAAGGCATTTTAAAATTCTCTTAGATTCATTTTTTGAACAAACTACAACACTAAACTTTTTCATAAGTTAATTTTTATTTAAAAAATAAATAAATATTTTTATCATTTTTATATAAACACTAATTAATCCACCAACTTTTGATTTTCCCATTCTCTTTTTTGAGTTAACATCTATGTTATGGATAGAAAATTTATTTTTAAAAAAATAAAATATTATATCTACCAAATATTTATCGTTAGACAATTTATTAATAATTTTACTTAATTTAAAAATCTTAATTGCTCTTAGTCCAGAAAATGGATCTTTAACTTTAAAAAAATTGTTAAAATAATATGAAAAAATAATCTCAATAATTCTATTTTTTCTGTTCCTGTTACCGATTAATAAATCGATTTTACTATTATTTATTTTATTTTGAATTTTTAATAAATCTCTAATACTGTGTTCTCCATCAGCGTCAAAAGTGACTATATATCTTGCGTTTTTAAAGTATTTGATTATAAACTTAAATCCATTAATTAATGATTGCTCATATCCTTGTTGCTTTGAGTTTCTAATATAGTGTATTTTTTCTCTTTTTAATAAAGGTGTATCATCAGAAGAATGGTCATCAACTACAAGTATTTTGAATCTTTTATTTAATTTAATAATAATAGATTTAAGTGAATTGTAGTCATTATGACAAGGTACAAGAACGATTATTTTATTTTTGACCAAATTATTTCATCTCCCTTTAAAATCATTTTGGTAATTTTTCGACCAATTACTTTTTTTGATAAGTATGGAGGAATTCCTTGTTTGGAACAAGGGCGCAGCATAATGATATCTTTTTTATTTATTTTTATACCTTGCGTTAAATTTCTTGTAGCTCTTATAGATCGTCTCTGAACCTTAACTGTTTCTATTTCATTATATTCTATTTTTTTAATTCCATTCCCTAACGAGTTTTCTAAATTACGTGACTCATCTACCATTGTTTTCCAAGTGTTAAAATTCATTGCAAATTTATGGTCTGGACCAACTCTTGAGTTATTATCTGTAAAATGTTTTTCAACCACTCTAGCTCCTAATGTTATGGCTCCAAGCACTGTGGTATGTCCTAAAGTATGGTCACTTAATCCTAGGGTTATTTTGTCTTTATATTTTTTTTTGAAATATTTTAAAACATTTAAGTTTATATAATTAAAATTTTCATTTCCTGCTGTATAATTTGTATTACATTGCATTAAAATAATTCTTTTATTGTATTTGATAATTTCCTTAATTGCCCTCTCAACATCCACATCACTAGATGCACCTGTAGCTAAAATCACAGGTTTGTTTTTTTTTGCAATCTGTTTAATAATTTCTATCCATGTTATGTCACCTGAACCAATCTTATAAGCAGATATATATTTATTAACCATATCCACATACTCCGTATCATAAGGAGAAGTAAGAAAATCTATTTTATTTTTTTTACATTCCAGATAAAGTTTCTTGGTCCAATCAGGATTGATACTAGCTTTTTTGTAAGTGTCAAAGACTGAACTTTTCCATTTACTTTGGTGTGATAATTTTTTTAATTTTTTGAAACCTATATCGCTAACAATAGTTTCGGCTTTAAAATGTTGAAATTTTGCAGCATTTGCCCCAGCTTTGGCACATAAACGAATTAGCTTCAAAGCTCTGGACAAAGAACCATCATGATTTGCACCTATATCAGCTATAAAGTAAGTTTTTTTTTTATTAAATACAGATATATTGTTGAATTTCGTTTTCATGAATTTATTATTTGTATATTAATTTAATTAATCAAGTATTATAAATTATTATAATAGATACTCTATTAAATTATAAAAATGAACCAAAAACTAAGATCTTTTTTTAAAAATAAATCTATACTAATAACTGGAGGCACTGGATCGTTTGGTAAATCTTTTGTAAAACATTTATTAAAAAATTTTCAATTAAAAAGAATTGTGATTTTTTCAAGAGATGAACAAAAACAGTTCTTCATGTCGAAATCTCCTGAATTTTCTAATTCTAAGTTTAAAAATCTGAGATATTTTCTTGGAGATATTAGAGACTATGAGAGATTAAATTTTGCTATGAGAGATATAGATCTCGTAGTTCATGCAGCAGCATTAAAACACGTTAGTATAGCTGAATACAATCCAATGGAATTCATTAGCACGAATATTAATGGGAGTAATAATGTAATTAGAGCATGCATAAATAATAGAGTAGATAAGGTAATTTCTCTTTCTACAGACAAAGCTGTTAATCCAATTAATTTATATGGAGCAACAAAGCTTGCGGCTGATAAACTCTTTATATCTGCAAATAACATAGTTGGAAAAGCAAATTTATCATTTTCAGTTGTAAGATATGGTAACGTTTTTGGATCAAGAGGATCGGTAATAGAGATATTTAAAAAGATAAGAAATCAAAATAAAAAAACCTATCCAATAACTGACAAAAGGATGACCAGATTTTTTATAACATTAGATCAAGCAATAACTTTTGTGATAAAAAATTTTATCAGGATGAAAGGTGGAGAAATATTTGTACCAAAGCTACCTTCAATAAAAATTAAAGATTTAGTCCCAGCATTTGATGCCTCTGCAAAAATTAAGGAAATTGGAATTTCTCCTGGAGAAAAAATTCATGAAATTATGTTTACAAAGGATGACAATGTAGTGGAATTTAAGGATTTTTACCTATTAAAACCACAAATAGAAATTTTGAAAAAAAATCACAAATATTTAGAAAATGATCTTAAGGAAAAAGGAAAATCATTAAGACAAAAATTTGATTATTCATCAGGAACAAATAAAGACTTTATAAAATCAACAAATATAAAGAAAAATTTTGTAGATTTGTAAATAAATGAAAATTTTAATTTTTGGAGGAAGTGGGCTTCTTGGTTCAGAATTAAAGTCATACTTTTTAAAAAAAAAATTTAAAGTTTTTACTACTTCATACAAAAAAAGAGCAGATTTTTTAATAAAAAAAATATCAAAAGAAAAATTAAAAAAAATAATTCAAAAAATTAAACCAAATATTATAATTAATTGTATAGCACTAACCGATGTAGATAAATGTGAAAAGCATATAGATAATTCATTGTTATTGAATGCTAATGTTGTCACTTTAATTACAGATTCTATTCAAGAACTTAAATTAAAAACTCATTTTGTTCAAATTTCTACTGATCATGTTTATAATAAATCACCACCTCAAAAGAAAAATTTTGAAAATGATGTAGACCTAACAAATGTATATTCGATTACAAAGTATGTTGGAGAAAGAAATTCTCTTAATTATGACAAATCTACAGTTTTGAGAACAAATTTTTTTGGTAAATCTTTAATAAAATCAAAAACTAGTTATTCAGATTGGATAATAAAAAATCTTAAAAATAATAAAAAGTTTGCGGTTTCTAAAAATGTCTTTTTTTCTCCTGTAAATCTAAAATATATTGGTTTCATAATTAATAAAATTATCAAAAAAAAGGTTTATGGGATTTACAATCTGGGGTCTTCTAATGTTATAAGTAAATATGAGTTTGCTAAAAAAGTAGCAAAAATTAAAAAACTAAAAGTCAGCTTAATTACTAATAAAAAAAATAACTCTATTAAGAACAATAGACCTTCAGGTATGGCTATGTCATCAAATAAAATTGAGAAAGCTTTAAAAATAAAAGTTCCAACAATTTATCACTTTCTAAAGAATATTTGACTGTTTTAAAATTTATTAAAAGAATTTAATGATCTTTTAAAAGATTTTTTCTTTATATTTTTGTATGAGTTTGTAATTCTACAATATTGATCTTTATATTTAAAAAATTCAACTTTCCTAATTTTATTTTCATACCTATTTGTCACAAATTTAAGTTTAGATGGCAAAAAATGTGCTGTGAATGATTTTCTTGAAAATTTATTATTGACTGTTTTTTTTGAACCATGAATTGTTCCTGAGTTCCAAAATAAAACATCTCCTTTCTTTAAGCTCGGTACAAATATTTTATATTTTTTATTCTTTAAAAGTAATTTTATTTTTTTTTCGTATAAATCTGGCTTTTTAACCTCATCTTTCTTTAATTTTAAAATTATTTTATTTGATCCAGGAACAACAAAAAATTTGCCAGCATTATAATCTATATTTTCTAATGCTATCCATACTCCTGTAATATTTCCATTAGGTAATGAATCAAGATAGTACCAATCCTGATGGGGAGGCGTACCAACATTTTGATCAAACATCATAGACATCATAAGGTTATGCTTTTGGAAACTATTTATTTTCTCCAAAGTTTTAAGAATTTTTTTATTAAGAATAATATCTAAAGATTTATTAACAAAATTATTGTACTTTTTATTATTAAGACTAAGACAATGAATATCTGCAATTGGATCTTGTAAATATCCATATTTGTTTACTTTTTTTTTACCAATACTTTGAGAATTCATTTTTGCATAAGTATTATTTTCAGAATTTAGAAAATCAGTATTATAGGTATTTATAAATGACGATATTAATTTTTTATTAATTAAACTTCTAACTATTACAAAACCATTATTTTCGAATTTTTGTTTTAATGAAATCATAGATTAAATAAATATTATAAATTAACTAACTTTTTTTTGTAATAATTTTTTATTTGTTAACGAATCTACCACATCAATTAGCTCATAAGCTGAAATATTTAATTTTTCAGCTATCTGCACTAAATCTAATTTTCCATCTGCATAAAGGATAAAATGCATTAGGTTATATATTTTTTTTTCAGCTTTAAGGTCAGGCCATTTGCTTATTATTGGGTATAGGTTTCTTTTGCCTAAATTTGGCTCACATTTTGTCTTTAATCTATAAAAGTAATTTTTCTCAATTACACTAATTATTTTAATATAAACCTCATAGGATCCTTGGAAACCTTTGGGAGATATAAAATTTAAATCATCTTTTGATGTATGATATTCTTTATAGCATCCATATTTTGTACGAAGAACACTAGCAACAGGTAGATTTATATTTGGACCACAATACCTTCTCTCGTCACTGCCACTTTCAATAAACTCATATTTTTTAAAATTTGGGTAAGAATTTTTTAATATATTTTCAGCCACTCTATTTGATAAACAATCGTCAGTTTTTGATTTCACTAATGAAAAATCCTTATTGTCACCAACACAGGATAAAACATAACCAGCTATCGTTTGTTTCAATTTTTTAAAATTTTTTGAAATATAAGTAATTGCACCTATGGTTTCTGGATGAAACACTATTCTATAAGAGTATCTTAATTTTTTTTGTTTTGATAAATATTTTGCAAGATAGGTTAATAAACAAATTCCTGATACTTCATTATTTGCCATGGATGGATGACAAGTATAGCTAGTTAATAAAATCTCTTTTCTAGATTTGCCCTTTATAAGTAGATCTGCATAAGTGAGAGAACCTTTTTTAAGGGATGATTTAATTACTACTTTATAATTTCCTTTTTTTAGTTTTTTATATTCCTTATAAGATATGCAGAAGCCCCAATTTTTTTTATAATAAGATGTGACATAAGGAATAGCATCAGGAAAATCTTTTTTAAAATGCAGGTGTTTTTTAAGTTTATCAAAACTTACTGTTTGGTTTATTGGAATTGAATAGCCAACTAAGTGCAAGTTATTTTTTTTAAAATCTAATATTTTCTGTCCTTGCGGGGAAATTAAGTACGCATCACTTACATTCCATTCAAGTGGGATAGTCCAGTCGAAGACTTTTGAACCAGATTTTATTTCATATAAATTTAATTTAGGTAAAATTTTTTTAATTATTTTTAGAGTATCTCTTACTCCCTTACCGGTGATACTTCGATTTATAAAAAATATTTCTTTTGCTAAATTATGAATATTTTTTCCTTCATTATTTATTACAAAATTCATAAGTATTATAGTAGAGTTGGACTTGAGACACATTATTAAATCAAAAATAATATGAATAAAAGAAAAATTTGTATTGGAGGTGCACAATTTAGCAATCCATATGGGATTTCTAATCAAACTAAAAAGAAAATTTCTTTTTATGAACTTAACAAAATTTTTAAATTAATTCATTATAATAAAATTAATTATCTAGATACAGCTTTTGACTATAATTTGAGTGGCTCAGTTAAAAAAATTAATTTTAACTTTAATAATATAAACATCATAACCAAAATTCCTTATAGATATTTTAAAGAAAAAGATTTTTTGGAAATTATTGAAAAAAAATTAAAAAAAGATTTAAATAAATTTAAAATAAAACGTTTTTATGGAGTTTTAATTCATGATTTTATTAATTTTAAAAAAAAAGATAAAAATAAAATAAAAAACACATTAGAATATTTAATAAAAAAAAAATTAACAAAAAAAATTGGTTTATCAATTTATCATCAAAAAGAATTTTATAATTTTCGAGAAATAATTAAGCCAAATATTGTTCAAGGACCTGTAAATTTATTTGATAATTCAATGCTAAAAAATAATTTTTTAAAATTTTTAGAAGATGAGAAAATAGAATTCCATGCGAGATCTATTTTCCTGCAAGGTTTGCTTTTGATGGATCCTAATAATCTTCCAAACTATTTTGTAAAATGGAGTAAGTATTTCTTTCATTTGAAAATGTGGAGTTTAAAAAATAATATATCTATTTATAATGCTAGTTTATTGTATGTTTGTAGCTTTAAAAATATTAAAAAAATTATCGTAGGTTTTCAAACTTCGAACCAATTAGGTGAACTTATTAATTTTAAAAGTAAAAAAAAAATTAATTTTGATAAAATTATTAATTTTGATTATCCAAAACAATTAATCAAACCTTATTATTGGAAAACAAGTGAAAAAAAATAAAAAAATTCATGCAATTATTCAAGCAAGAGAAGGTTCGATAAGATTACCGAATAAAGTACTTCGAAAACTTGGAAATAATTCTGTTGTTGAGTTAATTAATAAGAGATTAAAAAAATCAAAATATTTAGATGAGATAATTTTTGCAATTCCAAAAGAAGGAAATGCTCAAAAGCTTAAGAAACACCTTGTATCGATTAAAGCCCTCATATATGAGGGTAGCGAATATGATGTGATTGATAGATATTATAAATGTGCTAAAAGTTATTCTTCTGACATTGTAGTAAGAATTACAGCTGATTGTCCTTTTGTTGACTATAAACTTGTTGATTCTTTTATTAATAAATTTTTAAAAAAAAGATGTGATTATTTAAGTAATACCTTGGTACCAACTTTCCCAGATGGGATGGATATTGAAATATTTTCTAAACAATCGTTAAAAAAAGCCTGGGATTATTCAAGGAAGCATGAAGGTTATAGAGAACATGTAACAACCTATATAAAAGAAAATAAAATAAACTTTAATATAATAAACGTTGAAAGCAAAAAAAATTATTCATTTTTGAGATTAACTTTAGATGAGGAAAATGATTATAAATTACTTAAAAAAGTTCAAATTTTATTTAAGTCTAATATATATTTTACTTATGAAGACATTATAAAACTATATATGAAAAATAAAAAAGTATTTAAACTAAATTCTCATATTAAAAGAGACGAAGGATCTATAATTAATAATAATCAAAAATTTTGGAAAAGAGCTAAAAACTCTATTCCAGAAGGTAATATGCTTCTTTCAAAAAGACCAAATTTTTATTTGACTAATAAATGGCCAATTTACTTTAATAAAGCAAAAGGCTGTAAAATATGGGATATAGATAATAAGAGTTATTTAGATTTTTCGTTGATGGGTGTTGGTACAAATATTTTAGGTTATGCAAATAACACTATCGATAAGCAGATAAAAAAAGTTATTGAAGATGGGAATATCTGCACTTTAAATAATAAAGAAGACGTTTATTTGGCTGAAAAATTGATAGATTTACACCCATGGTCAGAAGCATGTAAGTTTGCAAGAACTGGCGGTGAAGCTAACTCTATTGCTATTAGGTTGGCTCGTGCTTCTACTGGTAAAGATAAAATTTTAGCATGTGGTTATCATGGTTGGCATGATTGGTATTTGGCAGCTAATTTATCAAATAAAAATAATTTAAATAATCATTTATCAAAAAATTTAAAAGTTTCAGGGGTTCCAAAAAAACTCAAAGACTCAATTTTAACTTTCGAGTTTAACGATTTAAAAAAATTTAAAAATTTAGTAAATAAAAACAATGGTATAGCCGCAGTTATTATGGAGGTAAAAAGAGATATTGATCCAAATATAAATTTTTTAAAAGAAATTCGAAAGATTACTAAAAGGAAGGGTATTGTACTAATTTTTGACGAATGCACCTCAGGTTTCCGAGAAAATTTTGGAGGTCTTCATCTTAAATATAATATCAATCCTGATATGGCAATGTTCGGAAAAGCTTTAGGTAACGGATATCCAATCACAGCAATACTTGGTAAAAAAGATGTAATGAATTCCATCGGTAAGACTTTTATTAGTAGCACATACTGGACTGATCGTATTGGTCCAACCGCCGGTATTGCGACTTTGAATGAAATGGAAAGATTAGAATCTTGGAAATTAATAACCAATAAAGGAAATTATTTAAGATCAAATTTATCTAAAATTACCAAAATGAATGGCTTTTCAATTAAGTTTAGTGGTCTTAAGTCAATTTTAAAATTTAATTTTGATAAGAATACAGATAAAGATTTCATCAACTATATTTCTAATTTATTTTTAAAAAGAGGAATTCTTTCTAAAAATAGTATTTATGTAAGTACTTCTCATACCAAAAAAATAATAGACAGATATTTAGATAATTTTAATCAGATACTTATTGGTTTGAATAAATAAATTATTTTTCTTCAGTAATTTTTTTATTTTGTATTTTGTAAACTTTGTCACAGTAATTAAAAATATCAGCATTATGAGATATTATAATTATAGACTTGTTTTCTCTAAAATTTCTTATCGTTTTTAAAATATTATTTTCTGTTTCAGCATCTAAAGAATTAGTTGCTTCGTCAAGAATAAGTACATCTGCATCAAAGTATAACATTCTAGCTATACCTATTCTTTGTTTTTGGCCACCTGAAATTTTTACACCTTTTTCGCCTGTTTTGGTTTCAACACCTTCGGTAAGATTATTTATAAAATAATCTAAATTGGATTTTTTTATTGCAGAATTAAGTCTTTCTTGATCGATGTTTTCTTCACCGATTGCTATATTATTTTTTATAGAGTCATCTATTAAAAATATATCTTGATGCACTATTCCTACCGAATATTGATAATCTGAATCAATATAATCTACCTCAGATTTATCTATTGATATTTTACCTTGTTTAGGTTTGATTAACCCTGCAACTAAATTGATTAAGGTTGTTTTTCCTGAACCACTGTCCCCTTTAATTCCAATAACTTCATTTTTCTTTATTTTGAAAGAAATATTATCAAGGATAGTTTTATCTTTTTCATAAAAATAAGTTATATTTTCATAACTTATTTCAGAATTAAATTTTAATGGCTTAAAATTTTTTAATTCTAATTTTTTTTCAAATTTAATATTGTCTATTTCTCCCAATATAAGCTCCAATGAGCTTCTTGAAAAATCAAACAAACTAAAATGTGATATTATGCTATTTATAGATGGAGCTATACGATATGCTGCTATCAAAAAAAACCCAATAGTTACAATTGCATCACTTTTTGTTTCATTAATTATTAGCAAATAGTAAGTCAAAAATGAAATTGAAACTAAAATTAATATTTCAATAATCTGTCTTGGTAGCTGAGAAACTACATAACTATATTTTATAGAGTTTGAATAATCTTTCATTAGTGATGAAAATTTATTTAAAAAAAATGCCTCTTTGTTTAAAAATTTAATATCTTTAATTAATCCAAAGACTTCTATTAGTAACTTGTTAAGCTCTCCAGCTTTTTTCTGTCTATTTGATCCAAGTTTATATACATATTTTTTTGTAAAAAATTTATATAAAATGGAAATTAAAAAAACAAAAATAAAAGTAATAATTGTAATTTGTGGCTCAACCAATACTAACAAAATTAGTATTCCAGCTAAAATAATAAAGTCAGATAATATTTTTATAGAAGCGTAAATTATATTTGCTTGTAGATGACCTGTTTCATTGATCACATTTCTTATTAGGTTCCCTGTATTTACTTTTGTAAAAAAATTCCAATTTTGACTAATATATTTCTTTAAAAGATTATTTGATAACAGCTGATACCCTTCTACAGAAAATTTATTTTGAGAATAAATTACAAAAATATTAAATAATATTTTCATTATAAAAATAATTAAAAAACAACCTAAAAAAAACAAAATTAAATTTTCTTGATTAAATTTAGAAATTTTATCAAGTATAAAAGAATTAATAATACTTATATTTGAAAAATTCTCTTGATTTACGATTGCACTCAATAAAGGAACTATAAGACTAATACTTATAACCTCTAGAAGCATTATTATAATGCTATATACAATCTGCAAACATATCCTTATTTTAAAATTATAAGGAAACTTTCCAATCAATAAAAAAAGATGTTTCAATTTTTTAAGTAATAGAGATTTTTAACATTTTACTAGTTATTTAAATTATTTCCATATAAATATAAAATTATGACCAAGATCTTTCTTCAAATTGAAGTTAGCAAAAGAGAAGAAGACTCAAGATTACTATTGGGTTTGCTTGCTGCAGAGGATGGGCACGAGGTGTATCTTGGAGATACAGTGAAATTTATTAAAGAAAATACTGAAAAAACTGGAGTTTTTCATCACACTTTTGCTGTACCAAAAAAAAATAACTTAGAATTTTTTGAGCATTTAAAAAAAAATAATTTTATAATTACCTCACAAGATGAAGAGGCAGGTATTGAACAAAAGAACTTTGATGGCTCTAAACCTTTTGATTTTTTGAAATTACGCTATTCGGATAAAACCTTTGAATATTTAGATGGAGTTTTTACATGGGGTCCATTCGACTCAAAAGAGATTTCTAATAAGTTTGCTAAATATAAAAGTAAAATTTTTAACACAGGAAGTCCAAGAGCTGATTTATGGAAAGATAAATTTAGCGAAATTTATAAAAATAAATCAATTAAGAATTCAGATGGCTATATTTTAATCACCTCAAATTTTGGAACATGTCTTGCTGAAAAGCCAATTTGGTCACAAATGTTAAATCTTAGATTGGCATATTTTGAAGACGAAGATAATAATGATTATGAATATTTTGCTTATGAAGCATATGCAAATAAAACAAAGCTTTTAGGAAATTTCATAAAAATATTAAGAAAAATTTTGAAAAAATTTAAAAGTGAAAATTTTATCTTAAGACCCCATCCCAGTGAGTCAATAAAAGCATGGAAAGATATTGTTGGTGAATATCCAAATTTAATTATAGAAAAAAAATATAATGCAAATTCATGGATAAGAAACTGTAAAGCTCTAATGCACCTTGGGTGTCTAACAGCAGTTGAAGCGGCAGCCATGAAAAAAGAAATAATTTTTTTGAATGATATTGAAAACAAAACTTCTACAACTTATTTTAATAATCTATTTGGTTACGAGGTAAATAACTTTAATGATTTAGAAAATATTTTACAAAAAATTTTAAACAAAAATCAAAAAAGTAAAATCGATGAAAATCTGAAACTTTTAAAAGAAAGAGTTTATTTTGATGACGATTTATCATCAGTTAAAATTTTAAAAACCTGGAATAATTTAATAGATAAAAACAATTTAAGGGAGACTAAAAATTCTGTCCATAATTTATGGAAAATCAAATTATTGATAGGAATACATAAGCTCAAATTATTCATAAAGTACATATTATGGAAATGTAGAATTTTAAAAAAAAATACTGATAAAACAGAAAAATTTGATGAGTTTAATTTGAAAAATTTAAAAAGTAAGATTAAAAACTTTAAAGATGTATTAAAATTAAGTGGTGATTTTGATGTTCAGGTAATTAATAGTAATTTATGTAGAATTTTTAAAAAATGAATAAAGAAAATACATTAAAAAAAAATTTAATTTTACCAGCTAATAAAAAAGATAAAAATATAAATACTTTAAGTAAAAAAAAAATAATTGAATTATTTAAGAAAGATGGAATTATAATTTTTAGAAATTATAATTTTAATTATAAAAATATTCTTAAATTTACATCTAATTTTACCTCCAAATATGCTAACGACGCAAATCGTAGAAACTCTAGAGATGAAAGTAAAAAATTAAATGAGGTTGATTATGGACACAAAAAAATGTCGTTACATAGTGAAGCAAGTTTTTCCCCAAGTTGGCCTGAAATTGTCTGGTTTTTTTGCAACGATATTGGTCAAAATAAATCAGGAAAAACAACTTTTTGTGACGGACAAAACTTATGGAGAGAATTAAATTTAGAGACGAAAAATTTTTTTCTTCAATATCCATTAAAGTTTGAATTAAATATACCATTAGGATTTAGAAAAAAAAAAAGTACTAAAAATTGGAATATTGGCAAAATAGGGACGAGTATAGGAAAATTAGATTATAAAAGAGGATATTTAAGGATAAATCAAACAAGATTTGCAGTAAATAAAAATAGATTTAATTCCAAATTTAATTTTTCTAATCATTTTTTATACAAAAATACAGATCCCACAATTCTGAGTTGGGAGGTTTTAGGATGTAAAAAAATCCCAAAAAAAGTAATTAATGATGTTGAAAAAAAATCTTTAAAGTTAACATATAAGCACGAGTGGGAAATATCTGACTTGATTATGGTTGATAATAGAAGATTTATGCATGGCAGAACTGCATTAAATAAAAAAAACAAAAGGGATATATTAAATATTCAAACCTTAGAATCTAATTTTTAATATAAATCTAAAAGAATGCTAACTACTAAAAAAGATTTTGAAAGAATTTTTACTAAACTAAGTATCAGAAAAAAAGACAGTATCTCTGTAGTATCAAATTCTTTAGGAATTTTGCTATATAATAAAAAAAAAAAGAAAAAATTTAAAATTGAAAATATACTATTAGCTTTAAAAAAGATTGTTTCAATTCATGGATTAATAATGATTGATGCATTTAATTGGGATTTTTGTAAAAAAAAAATCTATGATTATAAAAATAGCACAAATTCGATTGGTGCGTTGGCTAAAAGCGCTTTAAATGATAACGAATTTAATAGATCAAACAATCCTATTTATTCTTTTTTAGTTTATGGAAAAAACAAAAAAAAAATATGTAATTTAAAACATGAAACTTGTTTTGGTATGGATACTCCATTTGGAAAAATGATAAAAAATAAAGGAAAATGTTTAATTATTGATCTTGATTTTAGAGCAAGCGCATATGTCCATGTCGCTGAACAATTAGCAAATGTAGAATATAGATTTTTTAAAAAATTTAAGGGAATAATGATTAAAGATGGTAAAAAAGAAAAAATTTCAACAAAAATGTTTTGCAGAGATTTAAGGAAAAAAGTTGATACATTTACACATCCTTCTTTTAAAGAGGTCCTTTTTAAAAATAAAGCTATTAAAGAAGTAAAAGTAAAGAATATTTTATTTACTTTAATAGAAATAGAAAAAGCACATAAATTAATTTTAAATGATCTAAAAAATAAGAGAGAATATACTTATCCAATTAGAATAAAATGAATTTATTTAATTTAAGTAAGTTTTGTAAGGAAAAGACTATTTTTATTGATTCAGAAACAAAAGAGGAAATTAAAGTAAAAAATTTAATAAATTACAAAAAAAATTTTAACTTAAATTTTAAACAAAAAAAATTAGCATTAATTTTTGCAGATAATTCTTTAAGTTTTTTTATTAATTATTATTTATTTATAGTTCATAATTATTTATTAATGCTTATTCCTGCATTAACAGATGAGAAAGAGATCAAAGAAATAATCAAAAAATTTAGACCGACCATAATCATTATTAAATCAAATATTGTTAATAAAAATTTGCGTTCATATAAAAAATTAAAAATTATTCGAGATCATCAAATTCTTAAAATCAAAAAACAAAACAAATATAAAATTAATAAAAATCTAAGTCTATTGTTAACTACATCTGGTTCTACAGGATTTAAAAAATTTGTAAAAATATCTAAACAAAATTTTTTATCTAATACAAAATCTATTATTAAGGAATTAAATATAAAAAAAAAAGATATTGCAATTACAACACTGCCCCCAGAGTATACTTATGGGCTTTCAATTATTAATACGCATTTATATGTTGGCGGTAAAATAGTTATAAACAACAGAAGTCTAATTGAAAAAAAATTTTGGGATAATTTATATAATTACAAAGTAACAAATTTTGGAGGTGTACCATTTACATATGAAATATTAAAAAAATTAAAATTTGAAAAATTAATAAGTAATTTAAAAAATTTAAATTATTTAACACAAGCAGGTGGAAAGCTTGCGAATTCAAGTCATAAGTATTTTTTGAATTTATTAAAAAAACACAAAAAGAAGTTTTATATTATGTATGGTGCAACTGAAGCGACATCCAGGATGTCCATATTGTCTGCTAATTCTAATAAGATAGGAAGCATAGGAAAGCCAATATACAAAACAGAAATGTGGTTAAAAAAAAATAATGAAGAAAATAACAATATAGGTGAAATTCAATTCAAAGGTAAAAATATTTTCAAAGGTTATGCCAAAAGCTTTAAAGATCTTAATACTTTAGAAAATGAAAAAATATTAAATACTGGAGATTTAGGAAGCAAAGATAAATCAGGTAATTTTTATATTGTAGGAAGAAAAACTAGAATTTTAAAAATAACAGGGAGAAGAATTAATTTAGATGAGTTAGAATCCAAACTTTCAAAAATTTTTAAAATAACTTTTAAAATAACTGGAATAGATGATAAAGTTAAGATTTTCTTTAAAGAAAAAGTTAAATTAGAGTTAATTAATAATTTTATCACAAACAAACTTAACATTAATAAAAATTTTTTTATTATAAAAAAAGTTAAAGAATATCCATTAACACACTCTGGAAAAATAGATTATAGTAAATTAAATGAAGATTAATCAAACTAAAAATTGGCCTTTAGAGTCTAAAAAGTTTTTTCTAAGAACAAGAAATGATAAAAATAATGAATATATTTATTTTTTTAAAAATAAAAAGATTAATAAAGTAAATTCTATTTTGGACATAGGTTGTGGAAATGGTCACATGTTGCACAAAATTAATCTTACTTTAAAAAATGTAAAAAAAATAGTTGGGGTTGAACCATCAGCATATGTAATTTCAAAACTAAATAACGATAATAAAATAAAAAAAATTAAATTTATTAAATCTTTTGCTCACGATTTACCTTTTAAAGATAATAGTTTTGAGCTTGTGTATCTTTGGAGCACATTACACTGGATAGATAGAAATCATTATCTACAAAGTATTGGTGAAGCAATTCGAGTTTCATCTAAATATATTGCAATTATGGATTTTTCACCTAAAAAAAATCATAAAACTAAATATCATCATAGAAAAAATTTTTTTACTTATAAAATGGACTTTGACAAAATCTTTTCAAATTCCGGCATCACAAGAAGGATTGTTAAAAAAATATGGTATTCAGATAAAAAGGGTCAAATAAAATCTATAAATGAAAGTAAACTTAAGCATAATAAAAATAAACTCATAAATTCTAAATTGAGAAAATACTGTCTATATCTAAAAGATAGTAATATTTTATCTCTTAAAAAATTTAAAAATTAATGAGTAGACTATTTGTTGTTGGAGCAGGCTTGTGGGGATGTTTGACTGCTTATAAATTAGCAAAGAAGTATCCAAAAAAAAAAATAATATTAATAGAAAATTCTAATAAAATTTTGTCCTCTTATAATCATATTAATTTAGGGAAAAAAAATTTAAATAATGGATTTCATGGAATAGAATTTCCTAGAGCATTAGATCTTTTAAAATTTCTAAAAACAGAATTTAAACTTAAATTTTATGAGAGGAAAAATGAAAGACATTTGTTAATTGACAAGTTTCTAGTTAGAGAAAATTTCTCAAAGAATAATGTTTCAAAAAGTTTATCAAAATTTTATTTAAAAAATAAATTAGTAGCAAAAAATCAAAATACATTTTTGAAAAATATTGATAAAAATTTAAAAAATTACTTTATTAAAATAAGTCAAAGATATTCTAAAAATTTTACTGATGTTTCACATCTATTCATACCTTGGTTTTTTCCTAAAGAATATTGTTTGAAAAATGAAAGTTTATATAAAACAAATGAAACAATAGATGAAGGTGCAGAATATAGAGATTTAGTAAAAGCAAATAAAATAAAAGCTTACTATGCATTTCCTAAAAAATTTTTATTTAGTAGTATGAGAAAACAAATTTATCAAAAGCTAAAAAAAGTAAAAAATATTCAAATTTTGTTCAATTCAAAAATAAAATTCATTAAAAATGGAATTTTATTAAACAAAAAAAAAATTGATTTAAAAAAAAATTTTGAACCATTTTATTTTTGCTTGTCTCCCATTATTTTACTTAAAGATTTGTATCCAAAAAATTTGTATAAGCTCATAGATAACCCAAAGTTTTTTGTTACTGCTTTAGTAAAAACAAAAAAAGATATTTCAAAAAATAATTTTACAGAAATAATTTGTTGTAATAAAAAATTACCTGAGCTAACTAGAATTAGCAAAATAACTAATACGGGAAACGAGAAATATTTATTACTTGAATTAGTTTTAAATTCATCAAATAAAACAAAGTTGGAATTGTTAAGAAAAAAAATAATAAAAAACTTTAATTTAATTTTTTATGGTTCAAATAAAAATCTTATAGAAATCGAGGAAATTAAAATAACAAGAAAAATATTTTTTCCATCAAAAATAAGTAGGCAATTAGCAAATAATAAAATTAACTTTTTTACAAAAAATAATAAAAATATTTATTTCAAGTCATTTTTTGGACCAATTAATATGTCTAAAGCATGGATTTATTCAGATGATTATATAAAAAATTATAAAAAAAATTATGTATAAAAAAATAAGAAATGAATTATTAAATTCGCAGGACATTTATTTCAAAAAACAGAAAAAAGCAGTTCCTTTTTTAAGAGGTATTAAATCTTTAATGAGTTATCATATTAAGAATTGTAAGCCCTTTAAGTTAATATTAAATTCAATTACAAATCCAAAAAATGATTATGGTGAAATATCCTTGGCTCCATTTATACCAGTAGATTTATTTAAATCTATAGATTTACTTAGTATAGAAAAAAAAAATATATCAAATAGATTAATTTCCTCTGGTACGTCAGGTTTAAATTCAAGAATTTACCTTGATAAAGAAAATGCACTAGTTCAATCTCGAATTTTACAAAAAATACTTGATTATGAATTTGGAAAACTGCGTTGCCCAATAATTTTTTTTGAAGAGGGAAAATTTGAAAGTAACAGTAATCTAATAGATGCTAAAAGAGCAGCAATTTCTGGGTTTTCATTGATGTCTAGTAAAAGATATTTTTTGCAGTCAGATGACTCCAAAGAAGTAAGAAATAAATTAATTAAAATTATTAAGAAACATAATAAGGAAAAGATAATAATTTTTGGATTTACATTTGATATTTGGAAAAGGTTTGTATTAAATAAAAGTTTAAATAATTTAAAGTTTACTAACTGCATACTCATACATGGTGGTGGTTGGAAAAAACTAGAAAAAATAAGAGTATCTGAAAAAAAATTTAAACAAATCCTTAAATCAAAATTTAATTTTAGTAAAATAGTTAATTATTATGGTTTAGTAGAACAAATTGGTTCTATTTTTTTTGAATGTAAAAAAGGCTATTTTCATACCACAAATTTTTCAGATATTATTATAAGAGATACTTTTTTAAAATCGCTACCTTTTAATAAAAGAGGAACTATTCAATTAATCTCATTAATCCCAACAAGCTACCCAGGCAACAGCATATTGACCCAAGATATTGGCGAAATAAAAGGAGAGGACGACTGTGAGTGTGGAAAAAAAGGTAAATATTTCAAAGTATACGGGAGAATGAAAAAATCTGAAATAAGGGGATGTAGTAATGTTTGATAAAAATCACAAAATTATTTTTGGTAATAAATTACCTAATGTGATTAGGGATGTCCCTTTTAGTAAAAAAAATTTAGATTTTCTAAGTGATTTATCTAAATTTATTTTTAAACAAAAAAAATTAATTAAATACCCAGAAATTATTTCTTTTGCTTATTGGTGTAGAAAAGCAAATCTGATTAGAATGAAATCCAATCACAATTCTAAGGAATTAAGATTTGGAAAAGGTCTGGTTTTTCATATTGTGCCATCAAATGTACCTATAAACTTTGCTTATTCTTTTGCTTTTGGACTTTTATCAGGTAATTCCAACATTTTAAGAATAAGTTCTAGAGAAGATAAATCAACTAAAGTGTTATGCGATTTAATTAAAATTTTAATCAAAAAGAAAAAGTATAAAAATTTATATAATTCAAATTGTATTTTGACATATGAGAAAGAGACACAAATTACTAAATTTTTAAGCGGTATATCAGACGTTAGAATGATTTGGGGAGGTGATAAAACCATTAATAAGATAAAATCTTTACCCAGTAAAAGTTCTTCAGTAGATATATCTTTTCCAGATAAATATTCAATTTCTATGATTAATTTAAATAAAATTAATAAAAATAATATAAAAAATTTAGTAAATAACTTTTTTAACGACTCATTTGTAATGGATCAAAATGCATGCTCTAGTCCTCATATGATAATCTGGCTGAATAAAAATAGTAAAAATGCTGGAAAAGTAGATTTCTTCTGGAGAAACTTATTAAATAAAGTAAATTCAAAATATATTTTTAGCGATGATATGATTTATAAAAAAATAACAAGAAATTATGAGAATATTGTCAAATTAAACAACTCTATTAAATCATCAAAAAATTATGGAGAAAAAATTAATGTAACAACTTTGAAAAAGATAACTAAAAATATCGATCAAATTAGAGGAATATTTGGTTCATTTTACCAATATTATTCAAATAATTTTAGTTGTTTGGGTGATATTAAGTCTGAAAAGTTGCAAACAATTAGTTATTTTGGAATGAATAAAAATAAGATTATAGAAATACTTTATAAGTATAATTTAAGTCAAATTTCAAGAGTAGTTCCAATAGGTAAGTCTTTAGAATTAAATTTAATTTGGGATGGTTATGATTTAATTGAATCAATGACCAATACTATTAAGATAGAATAAATAGTGAAACTTGATAAAAAAAAAATACTAAAATTTCAAAAAAATAAACCACCATATTTATTTGTAGATTGTGTAACTAAATTAATACCTGGAAAAATTGCAAATGGATTTAAAGTTCTTAGACCAAATGAGTGGTTTTTTAAAGTACATTGGCCCGGTGACCCAAATATGCCTGGTATGTTACAAATTGAGGCCTTAGTTCAACTAGCAGCATTAACAATACTCGGAAAAAAAAAAAATAGAGGAAAAATCGTATATTTAGTTTCTGTGGAAAAAGCTGAATTTAAAAGAAAAATTTTACCTGGTGATAAATTTATAATGACTTCAAAGCTTATTAAATATAATCGTGGTATAGGAGTGTGTGAAGCAGAAGGCCAAGTTTCAAAAAAAATAGCATGTAGAGCTAAATTTAAGATTGCTTTCCCAGAAGATATGGTAAAAATTTAAAATACAAAAAAACATTATTTACATAACTTAAAATTTAATATACAGAATTTAACGTAATGCCGATTGCTTCCTCACTACTAAAAAAACCTAGGTTAGTAAAAAAATTGAAGGACTTCTATGATTATGTACAAAAAAATAATGGACAAGTGGGAACAAAAACTAGAGGGATTGATCTAAATTTTAATAATGCATGTAACTTAAGATGTAAATATTGTTTCACCAACTCTCCAAAAGGTGATCACGTAAAAGAGTATCTTGATTATGATGCAATTGCGAGGTTGGCTGATGAAGCTGATGAGTTAGGATATTTTGAATTTGATTTGCAGGGTGGAGAATTATTATTACAGCCAAAAAAACTTTTCAAAGTCTTGGAAGCAATAAAGCCAGAGAGATTTTATTTATATTTAACAACCAATGGATATTATCTTGATGAAAAAATGGCAAAACGATTGGCAGAGGCAAATGTCAGTCGTGTATCTGTGAGTATCGATAGTATGGATGAAAAAATTCACGATGAAATTAGAGGAAGAAAAGAGTCTTGGAAGCGTGCGATAGCTGCTCTTGAACATGTAAAGAATGCTGGCATGGATCCATATTTAAATATTACAGTTGGCCATTACAATGCCAACACAGATCACTTTAAACAATTGTTGGATTACTCAAAGCAGAAAAGATATAAAACTCTTTTAAATGTTGCCGTGCCTGCTGGTATGTGGCAAAAAATGGATGATATAATTTGTGATGACAATGATAGGGAATATTTAAGAAAGATTAGAAAAGAATATAAAAATTTAGTTAGAAACGTATGGAACCCATTTGATAAGAATCATGAAAAAATTTTAGGGTGCACAACAGTTAACAGACTTTATATAA
>MDTG01415127.1_pt1 | contig 23322 bp, 30 predicted proteins | sample 811421 | NCBI WGS metagenome assembly MDTG01 (sample SAMN05326645, study PRJNA326480) | marine metagenome | isolation source: seawater | place: Pacific Ocean: South East | collected 2011
CATCCACCTGCTTTTTCTATAATGATCTCCTAGATATTTTATATTATCGTTACCAAGTACTCGTCCAAATTTGTAACCGTTTAGGTACATACTTGTATTACCAAAAGGATCAATCAACATAAACTTAGTACCATCTTCTTTTACACCCATTTCCATAGGTTTGTTTATATAATCAAAACCATTAATTTTAACCATATCACCATACTTTAATGAGACAAAGCTACCTCTAACTCCAAACGTAACTTGTTGCCTGTCGTATATATGTTTGTTTTCTTCCTTGACATAATCTACCCACGTATCATTAGTTTTCAACCAATAGCTCAACCTAGCTTCTGTTTGTGGATCAAAATTCCATGGATAAGCTGGACCATTACCTACAACAGCAGCTCCTTGTGTCAAAGCTGCTGATACGATATCAACAAAAGTCCAATCCTTAACTAATATATCATCCTGAATAAATAAAAGATGTGTGTTGGAGTCAAGTTCCTCTTTGAGTGAATTCCAAGCCTTATCATAAGCTCCCCACTCTAAACCAATATTGTCATACCTCTCATATCTAAAATTAGTTTCAATTATTTCTGGTGGGTCATTATGGCATGCATAAAAAACATCTACATCTTCTCTCTTATTTAATTCAATAAGACCTTCTATGTATTCTGTTTGATCTTCTTTGCCATCAAACTTATCAAAATACCAACCACATACTATAACCTGTTTTTTCATTTAGCCTCCTAATAATTTTATATCATTATCGACCATTCTATTTATCATTTCTTCAAATGTTGTCCTAGGACTCCATCCTAATTTTTCTCTAGCTTTAGTACTATTTCCACATAGCACTGCTACTTCTGCAGGTCTCATAAATCTTGGATCCTGTTTAATATAGTTTCCCCAATCAGATATACCTATACGATTGAATGCAACATCTAAAAACTCTGCAATAGAATGATCCTTACCAGTTGCTATAACGTAATCATCAGGACCTTCCTGTTGTAACATAAGCCACATAGATTCTACATAATCAGGTGAATAACCCCAATCTCGTTTACTATCTAAATTACCTAAGGTTATATAATCTTTAATTCCAAGAGCGATCTCTGCAACACCATTTGTAATTTTTCTTGTAACAAATTCTATTCCTCTTCTTTCAGACTCGTGATTAAACAGAATACCACTCACATTGAACATACCATAAGATTCTCTGTAATTTTTTGTTATCCAATGTCCATATAACTTTGCAACTCCATACGGACTTCGTGGATAAAAAGGTGTATCTTCGTTTGCTGGATTCTCTACCATTCGTCCAAACATTTCTGATGTAGACGCTTGGTAGAATTTCACTGATTGGCCATACTCTCTTATAGCTTCTAACATTCTAAGTGCACCCATTCCACTTACATCACCTGTCTGTTCAGGTGTGTTCCAACTTTCACCTACAAAGGACATTGCAGCTAAGTTGTATACCTCTGTTGGATTTGCCTCTTTCAAACATCTTACAAGTGAGTTTTGATCAGTGAGGTCTCCATTTACAAAAACTATTTTACCTTGTAAATGTTTTGTGTTTGTTCTATTTGGACTTGAAGTTCTTCGTTCCATACCAAATACCTTGTAACCTTTATCTAGTAAAAAATCAGCTAGATGGCTACCATCCATACCATTGATTCCTGTTATCAACGCTCTCATTATTTTCTCCTAGAATTTAAAAAAATCATTATAATCATCTTTATACAATACTGCTGTAAGATATAAGATTCCAGCAGTAATGATTAACCCTAAATATAACATATTACCTCCTTATACAGTTTGGTGATCCATCAATTATTGGTAGTGGCATTACCATATCATTTTGATCTTTATCAGGTAACCTACCATATTTCTTTACAAATTCCTGTAAACTATTTTGCTCTGCTTGTGCTAAATGAGCAGGTCTTTCTTTTAGATTATCATCAGGAAATCTACTTGCTCTCGAAGCAAAATGATATAACACTGATTGAGTAGTAAGAGCAAAATCAAAACCTTCATTCATCATTCTAATAAACAGATCAGCATCTTCCCAATAGGCTGGAGCAAACCTATCATCATTCCCACCTATGTAGTCCCAATGTTCCTTTTTCAGTAATCCACTGACACCTTCGGCTTTTCTAAACTGATGCATATTGAGTTCGGAGAACTCAGTTGCCCATTTATCAAAAAAACCCCAATCAAAATCATTATGATAAGCTCCAAACTGTTCTTCAGGAACAAAAGTAGTACCAACTCTTTGCACATCTCCTTCATTAAATATATCAGGTTGTACTCTGTGTGAAAATACTACCCATTTTTTATCGGGATCACGTTTAACATTTTCTTCATAACACTCAAACAATGCCTTATCCCAATTAGGAGCTGCATACAAATCTGCTTGTAAAAAATTTATAAATTCAGTCTCCGCTTTATCAGCACAGTAGTTCATACCACCACCTATGCCTCTTCTCGTTTTATTGCCTTCTTCAATGTATACAGTAAGATTATGTTTTTGTTTATTAGCTGCAAGCCACTCATTTGTACCGTCTGTACAATTTTCTGCATAAATAATAAACGGTGCTTTTTTATCAACACTATTTCTACGAACGCTTGCAATAGCATATCTCATGTAATCAAGATTGTTGTATACAGATAGTAAAAAAGATACTTCTCTCATGTCATTCTCCAAATTTATATCCAAATGTTTTAACATCTTTTATGAACAGTTTTTCAACAAATTCCCGCAGTTCATCATCATAGTAATCTACGTAATTTTTCTTACTTCTGGCAACAGAATTTTTCCGTGGTAACGTAACTTTTGGTAAATCATATTCAGTGCATAGTTTATCTACATCTTCCTCTAAATTTTCTAATTTTAATATTTCATTTACAAAAGGTTTATTGTTCCATAAAGTCAAAAAATCTATTTGTGGAAACCATTCCATGTACATAACATAATATAAGTGATGGTCTTTATATATTGCCTCTTGCATCATCTTTGTATCAGGTTGTCCTGGAACGTATGTAACATTTTGGTCTGAATAAGTAGTAGGTTTATTTGTTTCAACATTTATTGGTAAATTAGTCCATAGATCCCATTTCCAATAATGTCCCTGTCCTCTAGTTCGAGGGTCCATGACCCATTCTTTAAACGATAACTCAGTACCTTCTGGTGTAGTTTTATCTCCACCAAATACATTAGCTCCATTATAGCCATTATATAAATCATTATTCTTTTTTCGAAAGTGGTATAGACTTACAATTCTATCCCATGGATTTCTTACCACAGCAAACTTAGTATATTGAGCAAGTTCTATATGAGTAAAATATTGAGCTGTAGTAACAGCATCAACTATTGATCTATTTATCATACCACGAGCTTTTTTAAGACCAAAAGCTTCCATGATACTTTTACCTGCAGCTTTTGGTACATGTAAAAACATTAGTTTTAAATCTTCATTTGTATTCATAATTCTGTCCTAGGTATCAAATCTGTTGCTGGATTAGTATCTGATATAATATTAAGATTTATCTCATGTGACTGTAACCAGTTATATAATGCTGGTGTGCTATCTCTAACAACTTCTATTTCATATTTATTCATAGGTGTTGGTGCATATACTATGTTACTTTTACCTTCATATGAGTGATCTTGCCAAACATCTTCATAAGGATCGTTACCAAATTTTGATAAATCACCAATGTCCCAACCTAAGGTTGTAATATTCTTTACACCTAAGTGAACTGCTAGATGAATAACTGTTTCATACATTATACCAGGACCATACCACCTAGTTAATGTTTTATCTAAGGTCCATTTTTCAAAATTTTCCTTTGCAGCTTGAGTACCCTTCATCTTTTTGACTGTATCTGAACCATGATTGCCCTCAATTGGTAACATTATATCACATTTGATATTGTTTTCCATAATCATTTGTGGATGATAATGTTCGAACACTTCCCATACAACTATACTATCTTGATATCCAGTATATGGTTCATAATTTGTAAAATTTAAGCAGTGAAAGTCGGTAATGTCAAAATAGTCTTTGATGCTTTGTTTTATACAAATGACAACCTTATTACCTATTTTTTCCTTGATATAGTCAACTGGGTATTTTTTTAGTGAAGGTCCAGCTGCTAATATGAAACAATCTTCTCCTGAATATTTACCCCATAAGTAATCAACTCTATCTTGTATCTCTTCATACTTTCGTATCTCATTAGCAATAAACTGTGTTTTTTTATGCAAGTAATAACTCCTCAACTATTTCTACATCTTGAGGTGTATCGACTGCATGACTACTTGAACTAACTTTCACCATATGAACTGGATAATTCATTTCTACATATCTTAGGATTTCAATGTCTTCAAACCATTCTACAGGTGATTTATTTCTGCCACTGTACAATTCAAGCTCTTCTTTAGTAAAAACGTAAATACAGACCTGTTTGTATAAGTCATCTCCAATACCTGTTTTCGTACCTGGTATGGCTGATCTCGATGCATACATTAACTCACCGTTTTCTTTCATAACCATTTTTATGGTGTTAGGACTCAATGCTTCTTTCTCATATACAGAAGTAAAACAGTTTATAACTTTATTTTTATGTTTAATTTTAGCATCTATAGCTTTTTGTATGTCCTGTTGTTTTATTAACGGCTCATCACCTTGGATATTTACTATAAAATCATAACCTAGTTCGACAGCTGCTTCTGCAACCCTATCAGTACCTGTGAGACATTCATCACTTGTCATAATTACGTTTAAATTTAGTTGTTTACATACCTGTCTGATTTCATTATTTTCTGTTGCAACATAAACATTATCTCTTCCTACCACCTTAATTGCTGTGTCGGCTACGTGACTGATCATAGGACGTCCCAAAAGAGGTTGTAAAGGTTTACCAGGAAACCTAGAACTTTGATATCTTGCAGGTATCACTACACACACTTTAGGTTTGAGATATGTTTCAATTAAACTTGGATCGTAAGTTCGCTTTTGAATTGTACTTAATATTTTTGTAATGTTGGCATCTGATTGATGTGAGTTTATTAGGTTTTGTGCATAAGTTGGGTGTATTTTCTGTACAGCTGTTTGCATATAATGTTTATTCCATCCCCATCCATGCTTTGCTTTCAGAGGCTCGAAATATTTATCAATAACATGATGTAAACCTGTGATGTCTGTATTGCTGAAAGTTGAAAGGTACTGTTCTGTTTTTGCATTGCCAACACCTCTTCCCATACCAGTAACTGTAGTATCGTAAATGTGCCAATGAGATGCTTGTAAAACATTAGCATATGCTAACCCCATATTATCATGTGCATGAAAACCTATTTTACCTAACACTTTAAATGTATCTCTGTAGAAACCCATATGTTTTGGACGAATGGTACCAAATGAATCAGCTATATAAAAATAATCAACTTTGTTTTTAGACAACTTTAGAACTTCGATACATTCATAATAATCTTTTTTTTCTAATAAAGCTACTTGCATTAAATTAACACCTATAATATACTTTTTATTATGAAGTATATCTACACATTCATTAACGTGATGTATGTTAGCTTTTGTACATGCTATACGGACCATCTTAAACCAGCTAAATTTTGTATGGGCTATCATATCGTTGAGTAATGTTGTATCCAACTTATCATTATTGATAAACTCTTTGAGATCAATCATAAATGACAATTTAGCTGTTGGTCTTTTTTGTAGAACTGATCTTATATATTCTTCGTTACATTTTTTATACGGTCCTCCTTTACTAGGACTTTTGTAACCTATCTCGATATAATGTACTTGTTTTGTTTGATCTAATGCATGTACTGTATCATGAACCATTTGTTTATCAAATGTCCAATTAGTATAGTATCCACCATCTCTAAATGTACAATCTAATAATTCTTTCACTATAACCTCTTTATGAATTGATTTATCTCTTCCTGAAAAAGATTTTCAGCTTTATCAGCATGAGATTGTTTATAACCACTTACTGTTTCCTTTAATGATAAATAGTCTAAATAAGGCTCATAACTCTCAAATAATCTATTCTCACATACTAGTAAATTATCAAGAACATATTGTTTTACTGTATGACCTCTTTCATTAAGTATATTTGCACACTGTGCAACAAATGTATCGTCTCTACCATAAGGACCAAAACTGTCAGGTATGTCAATTTTATTAAGTAACTTAGTTTCAATCATGTTAAGCCATCCTCCTCCTATCTTAACATATGGTAACTCTTTGACAGAAATTTTATCTAGCTTTTCTAACACTAATTTATCTATGGTATAAGGATCTAATTTTAACCAAATTTTACTTTCTATACCCATATCAATATATTTTTGATTACTTATTATGTTCCAACTATCATCCCACAATCTAGGAATCTGACCACTAACAATATTATACTGATTAGCAACTGCTTTATCTCCTATCTGTTGTAGAAAATATAATGAATATATACTGAAATGTAGATCAGTATCTAAGTAAATAACAAAATCAGAATCACTTTGTCTTGCTGCTTTGCGTCTAACTGTATTGCAACCTACCTGTCCTTCATATACTATATCTGTATTAACATTTGGAAGTATATTACATAACCCTTCAAACTGTCTTACAAAAAAACCTGTAGTAAGTTCAGAAGTACTCCAATTGTAATAGTCACTACTAACGTTTAGTGTTATATCAAAATGCCAATTACCTTCATCAACAAATGATATACAACGTTTTAATTGTTCTGTTAGCCGTTGAAAATCATGCATTTCGTGAGCAAAAATATGCATTACAACTTCGTACTTTTTCATAGAACCTTAAGTGTCCCTTTGGTTATTAGATCATCTATTACAGTTCGTTCTAATAGAAAATTATGATCTGGTCTGTTTTTATTTTGCATGTCTTTCATTGTACGTTTATCAGTATGTTTGTAGAAATGGTAGTTTTCATACTTAAATCCTTCCTTGGTATTATTATCAAAACCTACAATAGTAACATCTTTATAATGAGAAATAAGATGTAGTAAACATTCTAAACCAGTAGTTGGCCAGCGTGAACCAAAACTATATTCCTGTTTAATTTTATCTTCAATATGTTTAGGTACTAGATTTATCCACTTGTTATTGTTCTGTAAACCTTCTCCAAAATTATATTTAAAATTTGGTACTACTAAGAATACAGTAGTAACAGTAGTATCGATAGACCTAGTATTAAACCATTCATTAGTACAAAATCCATCATGGATATAAAGGTAATCAGTTTTTGTACCAATAACATTTTTATACTTTTCAATACCTTCAAAATAACCCCTGTTTATTCTAGTGACTATATCATAACCACTAATTATATCAACTGATAACTTATCTACAACCGTTGGACCATTACCAATTACTAAAACACTTTTATCGGATGGATGAGTAAAACTCATTTTGTTTTTCTTGTCTGTCTATTGTTTTATGATGTAAGATTGCAAATTTTTCTTCCTGAGGTAACGCAGCATATGTTTTAAATCCATCCAAAGTTTCATGTACATTTCTATTCCAAAAAATATGAGATACGTTCTTATGTAACCTTGCTTGCCAATCAGGCCAATTTACATGACCCTTCTCATTTACATTCCAACCCCATTTCATTATATGTCTATCCGTTATACCTTCTACTGTGTTTATTCTAGGTACATAGAATAATTCAATCTCACTGTTATATTCGACAATGTTTTTTAAATTTTTTGCCAACAACTTATGTGGAATTTCATCTGCATCTATGTTAAAGATATAATCTTTTGTACACATTTGTCTAAGGTAATTTTTTTGTGATGCAAAGTCTCCCTTAAGATGTCTTCTTTCGAAAACAATATTATTTATAGAAACCATTGTATCCAAAATATCAATTGTCTTTTGGTTATCACTATAATCGTCCAATATTACTATTTCATCTTGACTATCTTTATTATCAACAAGATAATTTAGTAAATTGAGAAGACTATCAGTTTCATTATGTGTTAGTATGCTATAACTGATACTTATCATGTTTTATCCTCAACAACGTAACCAAAATAGTTATAATCCAATGGAACTATTTCCAGATTACTTATTTTATTAATGTTATATGTTCTATAAGAGTTAGTCAACATAGGATAAGTCTTAAGATTTCTATATATAAAATTGCCGTCTACAAAAGATGGTGTAAATTTAGATGATATAACTGCTCTGACATAAGGTTCTCTAGCACGTATTTTATTTTCCTTCACAGGATTAGTAAAGTTAAATAACCTAGTTAGTACAAGTTTAACATTATTTTCAGTTAGATATCTTAAATTATATCCATAATGATATTTATCGTCTGTATGAATTACAAATACAATAGGTGTTTTATCATAAGCTGTAGGAACGTTGTACAGAAAAGATATTGTCATTCCTGGTAAAACATTTTTATCAGCAATTTCAGCTCTGTCACCTGATAGGAACTTACCGTGATTATATTTTCTTCGGTATTTAGTTGCCATAATGGTTTTGTATTATATATCCAATTGCTTCACTAAACAAATTACAACTAAACACGTTTTTATTGTCAAGCATAACTTCATAATATAATTCACCTTCTTTATCAACAGGTGAGATTGAACCATTAGGCATTTGTACCTGTGAAGGTATCCACATACAATTGTCTATCCATTTTACATGTTTTTTTATATCTTCAAATAGTTCAGTATATTCTTGTGAATCTTCATTAAGATTTTTATATGATTCGGTTGTACAGTAGCCACAATGTTGACATTGTTTGGTACCATCAGAATAACTAAGGTTATGTGTTTCACATAGAGGACAATCTAATTTTACGTTCATACTGTAGCTAACTTAGGTAGTTTTATTTGCATAGGTTGTGGAATTTTGTCAGCATATTTATCAACCATCTGCAGTAAAAGTTTTGTCATTCTATCCATACTAAATTTTTCAATATTTTCCTTTCTAAGTTCTTCAGCTAATCTGTTCCACTTAGTATTTTTTTCATTATAGATACTTCGTAAGGCTTCATAGGCATTCATATCATCTACAGTAAACCATTGTGATTGTTCCAATATTATATTTTCCCATACAACTTCTTTAGGTACCTTACCAAGATTACCTGCTACGAGACAACATTTATCTTCAGGTAGAAAATCTAAGTGACCAGACCAGTTACTTGCACATACTGGTAATCCTGCAAATGTTGCTTCTAACAGTGGTCTGCCAAATCCTTCACCATGAGTAAAACTAACTAATCCAACTATCTTTTCATGATTGTACAATTGATTTAGTTCAGCTTCCGTTAATCTTGCATGCAATAAATAAATTGGAGGCAAAGTTATATCTTTAGGAAATAAATCGATAACATGTTTTATCTTACGTTTTGTTTCTACAAGGTCTAGATGTGATAATGTAGCACCATTGGTCTTTAAGACTAATCCAGGAGGATGAGATTTATTAGCATATGTTTCTACAAATAGTTTAATTAGTCTAGAGATATCCTTTCTATCGTTACCCATACCTCCTTGCGTCCACTGACCAACAAATAATAAACTTGGACGTTTAATAACACTGTTAAGAGAGTTTACAAATTTTTTATCAATTTCTTTTTTAGATAATTTTTTAAATACGTTAGGATCCATTCCCTCATGTAATACTTCTATAGGTTTTTCAACTTTTAACTCACCTATTTTTTGTTGTTTTCCTTGCTGTCCTGGAATGTCTTGAACTTTATCATATTTAGTATTCATAAATGAATCTTTACTGTGTTGAGAAGGAACTATTGTCATATCCATTCTATTCACTCCTTCAATCCAAGCTGAAGACACCATAGTAGTTTCAATACCTGCAGTTACTCCAATATTTACTTTTCCCATATTCATAAATTCATTAGGAATCCTGATATCAATGTAGATATCAGGTTGTTGTTTGATTTGTTCTGGAGTGACAAATTTGCTAAGTAGATCAGCTTCCTGAGTAATTTGAGCATTCAAATGATTACGAGGTGTATCACCCCATCTAACATCTAATACCTTTATGTCATATTTATCAGGTTGCGTTGCTAAAGAGTAATATATTGATCTAGCATGGTCACCATATCCAGATCTTGTATTAAAAGGTCCACACATAACTATTGATTTTTTCATGCTACTTGCTCCAAGATAAAATGTTGTTTTGGTTTCCAATGTGTAAAAGCATTGTCCATATCCTTAATAAATCTGTTTGCCATGTTTTGAGCTTCCATACCAATCGCTGGATCATTTACAAAAGCTCTTGCTTCTTTAGAAATAGTTTCACGTTGTTCAGGTGACAAATTATAAATGTTCATTATTTGATCTGCAGCATGAGTATATTTACATCGATCATCGAATATATACGGAGTAGGTGGTGATCCCTGTAATGATCTATTTGTAGGCCATACAGGAAAAGCCCAGCTACCATGTGTAAGATTCTCATTATCTTTCCATATTTCTTCCTCATGTAGTGATTCTATATCTAAATAATCCTCTTCAGTCAAGTACTTACCATTCAATTTGAACCCGCATTGATCTTGTAATCCTCCTGTTACGTTTACTAGAATGGGTTTACCTACCATTAATGCTTGTGCAGATCCCAATCCAAAACCTTCATTTGAAGCTAAATTTATATACATATCAGTTGCATTATATAGAAAGTTTAGTTGTTTATCATCAAATGGACCATTGTTTATTTTATAAGTAAATAATACATTACACTCAGGTAATAGATGCTTACACAATCTTGGAATATCTGTTCCGTTATCGTCTACTGGAGCTGTATGCCAAACTAAAACAACTTCCTTACGCTTATCCTCTGGTAAACTGTTAACGAATTCCTTATAGGCTAATGCTACATCTCCTGGTTGCTTTCGTCTAATGTTACGATTTAGATACAATATTTTAAATTTATATTTATCTAAACCAAACTGACTAACAAAATTTCTATACTCAACATTAACTTCACTAACGCAAAAAAACTTTTTGGTGTTTATGCCATGTGGAACATATGTTGTTTGCCACTCTTCAAGTTGTGGCGAAACTTTATTAACAATGTTATAAGATTGTTTTGATATTGCCATCATAAGATCGCATGAATTATAGTATCCTGAATTATACATTGGTGCAGGATAATCATCCCATATTGTGTAGAAAAATATTGGCATTTTTTGTCTCAATTCTTCTTCCATGTTATACAACCAAATCCAAAACCTAGGATCTGTGTAATGTAATATAGCATCAGGCTTTTCCATTTGAATAATTTCTCTAAGCAGATCTGGATTACCATAACCATCAGTAGGATAAATTTTTAGGTAACCATCTTTGATATTGAGTTCTTGTTCAACAGCAGGACGCATGTCAATTATTTTACCATTCTCTGGATGTTTTATTGCTCCACCTAACTGTACCCAGTCATAGTGCCGTAAACTTCCAAAAACTATCTCTTTTGACATGACAGCTACACCACTATGCATTCTGAGGTCATCAGACAATAATAAGATTTTTTTCTTCATTATAACCTTTGTTTTAACTAGTAAGCACTACCGCTTACATTAATAGAATCAATTTGTTTTTTAAAATCATCGTTTTGTGTATAAAGATGAAGAGCTCTATTTGTAAGTTTTTGTAATGTCATTTTATTGTCAAAACATAATATTTTAAACTTATTGTATAACTCATTCATAACTTTAACTGATGTTAATTTTGTTTGCACATTGCATCTCCATCATTTTATATATATAAATATATATATGTAAACTAATTAAAAATGATGGTTTTTTTGTTCAATTTAACTCCAACCTTAAGAGTATATCTACTTCCATTAGCAGGTTCAAGATCAGGAATGAATGCAACAATGACGTCACTAAAAATAGCTATTTGCTTATTTCTTTTAAAAAAATTAGACACTTTATACGGTTTTCCATATTGTTCTTCTGGAAATCTACAATATAAATTATGTTGATGATGCGCAGGAGGAAACTCCTCATACTGCAATCCTAATTCTAATGAATATTTTTTAGCATACTTGTCTGCTCCATCAGGACATCCTCCTGAGATTACAGTTGTATCTGTACCATATTTATTTTTAAGATGAAACACAAATTCTTTTATTTTGTTTCTATTTTCATATTTTCTAGAGCCTATTATAGCTACTCTAATTGATGAATCTTTTTCTTGCATCTTCTGAGTCAATAAGTTCTTCAAAATGTTTCAAACCCTTATAGTGATCACCTGTAAAACATAAACTATATCCTGTAACTAACTGACTTTCCTTTTTATTTTCTAGTATTAAGTAATAACAATGTTCCATTAAGTTTTTAGTAATCTTAGTACCTACAGTTAATAATTCGTTCTCATATTTCTTTACGAACTTAGCTAATGTAACATCATCAATATTTTTATTATAAAGAATAAGTTTTGCTGATCTCTTATACTTCTTAAGTATTTTAATAAGTTCTAATATTACCTTTTCGTTATCGATAACCTCATCTAAAATTATTCCTAGAAGTCTTAACATACACCCTCTGTACAATCATTAGTATTTAAAAATTCACAATATCTACAAGCCTTTTTACTAGGTGTAGCTATCATACTTTCAACTATAAATTTTCCTGCATCATCAAAGACTGTATTAACAAACTCCATCAAATCTTTTCTAGCTTTATTCATACTGACGCTACCATTAGCAGGCTTAAATATCTGTATCCGCTTTTGTGGAAAATCTGCTCGTTCATATAACTGACGTTTTAGTATCATAAACTCTATATCAATGTCATCAACATTAACGCTACGTTGTTGACCAAAAAACATTTTATAGAATAATAACTGCGCAGCTTTAACCTTATCTTTTTTTACATATTTGTTCCAACCCATAGTTGATGTCTTTAGATCTATGATCCTATATTGACCTGTATCACTTTTGAGTACAACATCTAAGAAACCTACTAACCTTACATTTTTTCTAACCTCAACGTTGATTGGTATCTCACATCCAACTAAAGTCCATCCTCTTTTACCAAAGTAATCAGCTCTCTTTTTAGTAAGAAACTTAAGTATCTCAACTCCATCAAGATAAAACTTTTCTATCTCCTCTCTAGTACAAGGTACCTGTTTATCTTTGGCTTCTGCATCTATAAATTCTTTAACTAGTTCTTCTTTGAGCATTGTATAAAGATCAAGTTGTTCTGCTTTGCGCACACTCTCTTTGTAAATACAATCTAACCATGTTTGTATAGTAGTATGCATTGCTTTACCAAATATCAAATGGATGTTATTAGTGAAAGTAGATAGTTTATCATAGTATCTAAGTTTGTATTGTTTTGGACAGTTTTTATATAAACTGTACTGTGAATATGATATTCTAGCCATCTACAATCTTTTTAATTTGTTTGTTAGTATACCCATACAACCCAACTATACCACTTAATTCCTCACGAGTCAACAGTTTTATATATTGTTTACTTTCAGAGTTACTTATTTCAAAATATCTACTTATTATCTTAACTAACTCAGTATTAACTTTAGTAGTTTTTCCTTTGATATATTTAGCAAATCTACTTTGTTTAGGTAACAGATGTCTGTAAGCGTTATACAACGTTTTTTTATTTGTAGTATTTAACATTTGTACTTCATTTACTAACACTATAAGTTCAGGATGCAAACTAAGATATCTGTTAATCATAAACGGAGTGAAGCTTTTCCAATCATCAGTTGTAAACTGTTTAGGATCACTCTTTTTAAAGTTGATTTCCTTTAGCCAATCAAATAATGTCATCAAAATTTGGAGTCTTAAGTAATTCACCACAATTTCCACAAGCATACAACTGAACTGGTACTGTCATTTCTTTACCTGTAGGTGATGTGAGTGGTGATAGTTTTTTGAGAATAAATGTATGAATGAAAGTAGCATTACCACAGCTAGCACATGTGATAGTAGTTGCTTTTTTTAGGTCAACATTCATTTGTAATTGATCTTGTTTCATTTTAGCTCCTTAAGTGCTATTAACAAAGCTGCAAAGTTTATCTCCTTATCAACTACCAAACTATCCTTATATTGATATTCGGCAATAGATAAAATTAACATCCCTGTATTTTTAGTTGTTATAGATTCAACATTTTCATACAAATAACTATACAGCTCAGAATAGTCTCTAACAGCGTTATCTGCAAGTACTTGCCTAATGTGAGTGACAGGTTTATCCTTCTCTATACATTCAAGTACCTGTTTTTTGAAATCTAAATTAATGAGACTAGTTTTATCTAACTGTAATTTACCATCTATTGAACACTTTTGTGCAGTATTAATAACTCTTCTCAAGTCAGGATAACTATTATCTACTATTTCTTTTACGTCCATAGGATCGTAAGTAATATTTTCATGTTTCATAATACTAGCTATCTTTTTTGCAGCTAGTGTTTTAGTTGGTATTGTAATGTAGAATACTTGACACCTTGACTGAATGGGATCTATAATTTTTTCAACATAGTTACATGTTAATATAAATCGTGTAGTAGAGCTGTAAGTCTCCATAAGGTTTCGAAGTGCAGCTTGAGCATTAGGAGTCAGAAAATCAGCTTCATCTAAAATAATAACCTTAAGATCATTGAATCCTGCGGAGGCTGCAAAAGCCTTTATTTTGAACCTGATTGCATCTACACTGTTTTCGTCACTTGCATTAACATAGAGATAGTCACATTCAATGTTTTTGACAAGTAATTTAGCTGCAGTTGTCTTTCCTGTACCTGCTTTTCCATATAATAACAAATGAGGAATGTCCTGTTGGTTTATGTAATCACTGACATTCTTTACAAAACCTTCTGATCCAACATAATCTGTTAAATTAGAAGGTCGATATTTTTCAACCCATAGTGAATTACTCATTTTCTATAGTCTTCAAATAATAAGTTGCAGTATAATCAGCTGTTGTATAGCTAATTCTAAGTAGTCCAGCGTCTGCAAGTTCAACTGTTGCTTTACTATCTTTGTTCACACTCAATATCTCCTTAAAAACATTAGCATTGATAGTTTTGTTTTGTAACAGGGGATCATCTAAAGTCACATCGTTAAGAGGTATTGAAATCCTATTAGTATTGACATTACTCATACCTAAAACTAATTTTGTTGCTTGTGAGTCAGGTACTATTGTAAACGTATCAGTCTCTGGTAAAGCTGTTTTAGATCTAGAATACATGTTGACAAATGGTTCATCAACTTTAAAAGTCAAACCAAATGGAGGTATTTTTTTCATATGAGGAACGTCTGAGATAACTGATAAGTCAGCTAACAGTGCAGTAACTTGTGTACCAGACTTACTCTGCATTTTCATGTTTACAGGTTTATCACCTACCTTAACTATATTTACTTCTATATCTGTATCGAGAACGTTTAACATTCGTACTAGTTGAGATGTATCAAATACACCAAACGTTGTATCTTCTATGTCAACATTATTGTAAGATATATGTCCTAAAGTTGATCTATCTTCAGTAATAAAGTCTGTTGTAATAGTCTTATCCTGAACGTGTATTTTTACTCCTTCAACAAGTCCGTTGAGATAATACTTTTGTATAAAATTATATAACCTATTTTTTTCCATTTTTATCCTTTTATTTTTCGAACCAAGTTTTACCTTCTTCTACATTATAATCACCTGTGTAAACTCCTTCACTATCTGAAGTAGCTAACAAAAATTGAGCTACACAAGTACCAGGTGTTAATGCAACATTACCAGCTATGTGATTATAAATCATACCACATATAGGACCTTTGAATCCACTATCATATAGTCCACTGTGTACAATAAGTCCGTTCCTGTTTAATGTACTTCTAGTATGTAACCAACCAACCATTCCTTGTGGCACTTCGATATATGTTTCAGAAGCAAAATCATACACACCAGTAAACAAATTCCATACTCCACTCTCATTCATACTCACTTCATTTCTATTTCTATGACGCTTACTAGTTATGTCTGCATCCATTTGTGCAACTTTCCATATTTTATCAGCAGTAATATCTATTGCATTTGGTTGTATGTTATTTTCATCAACATTTTTTATCCAACCCTCTTTGATACCTATTTTTGGATTAATAAACATGTTTCTGTTCTCCATTAAGTTAAACCTCCAGGCAAACCTTTCGACGTAACTGCTATAGCATTCCATGGATGAAGACTTTCTTCATGTGAAATAGCTATACTAAAATCTTTTATCCTACCTTGGTCATACCAATGATCCAAAGCACTGTGTAATATGCGAGCAACATCTTCACTAAAAAGTAAGTTACTACCATTTAGTTCAGCAAATGCTTGCTCGTCTTTTCTCTTAACAACTACCTGCACTTCAGTAGGAATATGTTTTCTACATAATTCTACTAAATCTTCTATCCATACAACTTTTGTAGGATCAAACTCAATAGTTACAGTTGCTATTGACCTTTGGCTATGAGCGTTAGCAGCAGCTTGTCTTTTAGTTCTTGCATCGTAAGCAAGTTCAAAGCTACATGGGCAGGTTGAGGAATATACATATTTGATACTAAGATAAAACCTATATCCTTTGTCTTCATTGTACTGTCCTTCTATAGTTGTCTGATAAGCTATATGTCCTTCTAAATTAGATCTTAATGATTTTTGACTCCATGGATATGTAAATCGCAATTTACAAAAAGCTTCTTTTGATCCTTGCTTTTCAGCTAGTTCTGACAGAGCTTCTTTTATTCCATCTAGTGATAGCTTATCTTTAATTTTTTCGTGCATTAATAAGTATAATCTAGATAAGTTTAACCCCTTAGCATTTGGATCATCCAAGGAACAGTACAAACTTGCTTTCGTTTGTAATTCCTGTGTTCCACCATTCCTTCTCAATAATTTAACAGGTAGATCAACAGGTGCAATACCAACCTTTTTTAAAGGTACGCGATCACCAGGTATAATAGGATCTATTTGAGGATCAGGCAATTGACCAGGAACATGTAAGTCATCATATGTAAAGACTAAGTCTGGCATTTTTTCTGAGTAATCAATTGACATGTAGCGTTCTCCAAGTTACAAAGTTATCATCTACTAATTGTAATTCATTATATGATAACTGTTTATTAAAATTAAGTTTATCCATTACAATGTTATCAACAATACCATTTTCTATTTTTTGTTGATTATAACCATACACAAAAGGCATTGAAGTATCATTTGATCTTATCCAATCATAATTCATACTATAATAATATTTTAATTCATTTACGCCAGCATTATCAGATCCTAGCAAATGTGTATACTTACCAAATTTATCAGGAGTCATATTATGTTCGACTAAGAATTCTATACATTTTATTCTACCTTCAGTACAGTTACCTGAATCAGTATGATTACCATAAAACGCTTCAGGTACTGAAAGTTTAGATAATCCTATCGTACTAATATGATCCATAGTTACTAATTTCTCATAACAGTCTAACCATTCATCACCTGTACGACCTTGAGGTATAGCCATAAAATGAGTAGTATCAAAATATATTTCATCTTTTCTTTTCATAAATCTAAGAAAATCTTTAACACTATCAACTGTATCTGCTCCATTAAATAATATATCTATAGCAGCGACCTCATCTGCATCTATTAACTTTGCAGCCTTATATACTTCTTCTTGAGGTACACCTCTACCTTCCTGCTCAAACTCAAACGCTGAGTTATCCATAATAACAAATTTGTTTGTATTTTTATAAAACCTAGCATATTCTTTATCTTGCAGTACCAAATGTGCCAATGCCATATGTCTATTTGATAGTGCTGCATGTGATTCTAAATGTGGTGTACTTGTTATAAAACAAATGTCAATCTTCAATTATTCCTCCTTGTATGTTATCTTCAAAGACAGATACCTTCCAGTTTCTATCTCCATATTTTTCTACTAATCTACTTAATACTTTTGAACCAAGCATTTCACAACTACTAGCACCAAATTTTTTTATATACTTTCCTGGATATTCAGTTTCAATAATTTTCATTAGATCTATTCGTAACATAATAAATTCTATTTCTCTATCATGATGCTCAACATCACATTCAACATAAAAATGAAAGTCATGATGATGTTCATGTTTTAGAAATCCAACCTCAGGAAAATGTTTATCAGCATTAGGCCAATTGTGAGTACCTAATACTACATGTTTTACTTTAATTCTAGCCATGTATAAACATTCCTTCTCTATCAACCATGTAATGTTCTACCTGTTCATATAAATCATTGAAGTTACCACAATTATCTATAAGAAAATCAGATTTCATAGCCGCCGTAGTGTTTACAAAATCCTCCGAAACGTGGTTACTTTGATCTTCTGTTAATCCACATCTTCCATCGACATATACAATACTACCACCATTATCTTTGATCCAATTAAATTCAATTTCAAATCTTACATCAGACACAACTATATTTGATTGTCCATTTGTACCTAACTCTTCTACCTTTTCTTTTATAGATCTCTCGAGCCAATATGTATCACTCACTCTATATCTCATATCCATACCATACAACTGTAAGAATCTTCTTATAGAGAACGATCCATAGTCTATAACATTATATTCACCTTGATCTACTAGTGATAATTCTTTATTTTTGATAGATTCTAGTGTTTCTAAATCCATGTCAAGATATCTACACAAATCTTCTTTCATGGCATCAGCAGCTGCTACTCTGTGATAACCATAATTCTTAACAAGATAATTTGCTATAGTATCCTTACCTGAACCACCCTTACCACATACACCTATAATATTCATTAGTCTGTATACTTCCCATGTTTTATTAAATGCCATAGTCTATGCAAGAATACTTGCAATACTAATAATATAAGATTATCATTTTCATAATAACCTTCTTCTACTTCTAATCTATATTTAGTTTCCATTACACCTCCCTATCTGTATCAAATGCTATTATATGATCTCTACCTGTCATTCTGTAACCTACTGCAGCGCATAACTCGAATACTTTAGGGTACATTTCAATTAACGTTTCTCTAGTATCACCTGCAGGCATTACATAGGTTTTGCTCTTTGGTATATTCATCTTGACTCTAAACTCTTCTATTTCATTTATATTTTGTTGTGTTCCATCCCAAACAGGTTTAAAGTGATAATCATCATTATAATCAATAAGTTCTCTCATAACATCCAAATTTAGCCTCGATCTATTATGTACGTCAACAAATTTTTGATCAACTATTTTACCCATAGGTGTCTCAACTCCTATAACAGGAACTGAATTACTAAACTTAGGACTTAAACTGACTAAATTAATTGGTACTTCAGGCTTTATTGCATGAGATCCTTCAGTTTCCATTGTTACAAATATACCTCTTTCCTTAGCAAATTTAGTTATTCTATCAACTAGTTTACTATGCATACTTGGAGATCCTCCTGTTAGCATCATTTCTTTAACATGAGGATTACTATCATATATTTCTACGATATCTTCCCAAGTATATTTTCCCTTTTCAGGATGAATACTTGTATACCAAGAATCACACCATCCTCCTTCACCAAAGTAACATCTATGAGTACACCCCGTTGTCCTTACAGCTATTGTTGGTATTCCAAACCTACTACCTTCAGACTGAACACATCTGTACAATTCTACGATTGGTAGAATTTTAGACATAAAATTCAGCCATGTTATCTTCATGTTCCCAACACTGTACTTTATGTACTTTTGCTCTACCATTAGTTTCTTTAGTAACTATTTTTTGCAAGTACTCGCCAACATATTGAGCAAATTTCTCACAGCCTACACCATTTTTAAATACTCTGAGATCGATTATATGACGATTATCCAATTCTATAAATAGTTCCAGTTCAGGATCATCAGCTGCTACGCAAGTAGTGTGATCAAACATATTCTTCATCCACTCTTTTACACCATTACGTTTAAAACATCCAAAATCTATTACCCAACCTTTATCATCAAGCTCGCCTTCAAACCATACTTTAAAACAAAATGCATATCCATGAATCATATTACAATGCGAATCAGCTTTCCACTGTCTAAAAGCAGTACTGTATCCTACAAATCTTTTGTAACTCTTATGCTTTGCCATTTTTTACAACCTCTCTTAACTTACCTAGATTAGCATGTTCCATATGCTTTAGATAATCTAATGCATCCTCTTTAGTCTCAGCTACAAATGAGTAACCTTCATCAGTAGTCCATTTTTTGTAATGATCGAACTGACCTTTTTTCTTTTTCATATAACTCCTTAAAAAAATGCTTCTAACGTGTTTGCACTATTAACTGGTAATGACCATTTTAGTGAAGTATAGAAAGCATCGATTTTATTATTAACTGCTTTATCAAAATTCTTATACGCATCTACATATTGTTTGATAAATTTCATTATCTGTTCTGGATTATTTTCCTTCTTGAAAGATATATTATTGAATCCATATGGATTTTTTTTCAAATAAACCCAAAATATCTTTTCGTTACTGTTAATTCTTTCAAACTTACTACTTAATTCAAACTGTTCCAACAAAAAATTATAATTAATTGCACCTCGTACATGAACAGGGCATCCTTTGGCTGGTTGTTTATCTTTAGTTGTGTACTTCTTAATATTTTTCACACCTGTTTGCATTGCTATCAGCTCTAAAGGATATACAGTAACCTTTTTCCTGTAATCTAGGATCTTTTTATCAACGACTTGTTTATCTTCTAATCTAAGTATCGTCATTAACACATCACTTAAAAGCGTCTTAAATCCTTCAGGAAAGTTAGATCTTACTATATCCATACCCTTCACATCAAGTTTATCAACTTTATGACCTTCCTTATCAACAAGATACATTCCATATCTTTTTTTTGTAATAAATAAACCAGATCTTCCAACAACTTCCTGTTTAAACATGAAGCCATGTTTATCGAGATTGCAGGCCCTCTTAGCAAATACATGTAAGCCATCATTAACATATTGTTGAAACTCTTTACATATATTAATAGTTTTGGATACCATGAGATCAACGTCATTTGTGTCGATGTTACTTTCTCGTTTTAAAACCAATGGTTTAGCAGAAAAGAATAATGAATCAGTGTCAATATAAATACAGTAATCATCTTTTATTCCTAATTCTTTAGTATAAAATTGGTTACCTGCTTTTTCTGCAAATTTGATCATTTCTTGACCTGTTGAAGTAACAGCTTGTGCATTTTCCATATCATGAAACCTAAATGTAGGTAACGCTTGAACTCCATACAAACTGTTTAATAATATTTTTTGTACATACTGTCTCCTATCATAAAATCCACCTTGTTTACTATCACCTTTATTGTACCACTCATCTCTTATTTTTTTATATCTAACTCGTTCTTCAAACCATTCAGATAAGATTGCACCAAGAATACCTTTATGTTCTTGTGAGTACATTACACCATTAGAACTTATACTATAGTTATTTTCTTCTAAATGTTGAGTAAGTTGATCACCAGTCATTTGTTTAGGTTTATTATTTACTTCCACTGTCCATGCTTTAACAGGATTAGAATATCGTTCATTAGCTGACCAATCAATAACTCTACCACGTTTTGTTTCTGGTGATATATTGAGTGACATAATAATGCTTGGATACATCGATGTTGCATCTATATCAAATACCCATTCATGTAATCCTGATTGTGGAGATTTAACAAAAGCACCACTGATCCTGTCTCTACCAGATCCTCTATAGTTTTCTATACCTGATAGTTTTTTTGATGGAGCTATTAGATCTCTTCGTTTTAGATAAGTTAACATAGCACCATCTAGGATATGACTTTGTGTATAGATACTTTCATAAGGTATATGTCCTTTGTGACATAATGCTCTAGCAGTATCTATATATCCCAACTTTTCATCTAGTTTTTTAAGTATTTCAACATCTCGAATATTATATTCGACATACTTTGTAATATCATTTTCATACAAGTCTTGTAGAGTTCCACTATACTCTATCTTTTTCATATCAACTTCTAAGGATCCTATAGCATCAAGTGCATAACTTGATCTATCCCCCATACTAAACTTTCTGTATAGCTTTAAATAATCAAGACTTGCTCTACCAGCTATTTTATATACATCTTGATTTTCATTGTGAAATACCTTGTTGATTGGACTTAAAGTATCAGCCATTTCTTTACCAAGAACTACAACCATTCTGTTATATAAATAAGGTATATCAAATAGATCACTGTTCCATCCACTTAGTATAGTAGGATCGCAAGTCTGTACCAAAAGAACAAATGCTTGAAGTAGTTCATACTCGGTATGAAAAACTTGGCATTGAGTCTTTTTATCTTTGATACCTTTGAATTGACCTTTTTCATCCCACAACAATACATGTGTTATATCTGTTGTTTTATCATAAGCTGATATAGAAGTAATTTTTTGTATAGGATTAGACTTATCTGGAAATCCTTTTTTCATTTCCGTCTCTATATCAAAAAACATAATCTTATGGCCTTCAGATGGTTCATCTGAGTCTTTGTATAGATCTATAAGAGTACGTGTTTCAGGGTTTAGATCAGCTTCGAAGAGATCTTCTATTTCATCTCTATCCCAATCAGTTATTTTCGATAACTTATCACCAAAAATACTAACATATGTACCATTTTTACTTTTTTGATATGCATACCTTTTATATGGTAGAATCATATAACCACGTTGATCGTCCCAAAGATGTATTTGTATACCTTTTTTAGTATATGCAGCAAATATATTCTGATACATTATATAACCTTATTAATGACCAAACTTACTATAAATAATTAAGCGAGTCAACATTAATTTGCATAATCTTGATCGTCATTATCTCCTGTAAATGATGGAACCTCGCAACTGTCATTATTACAAAATTTGTCAACTTCTGCTTCTTCATTTTTGATGGTTCCAAATGAGAGTCTACTTAAACCTGCTACCTTTTCTTCATACACTTCCTTTGTGATAGCTTCGTACGGCATTTGTTGATAAGCACCATAATCGTGTCTAGGAAGTAAACTTATACCTTTTAGATGATACTGATAGTAATTTAATGCTGGAGCTATTTGATTTGCTTCACTAGTTGGATCAAACGTGACTGTACAACTCACTTGATTATCAGCCCAATGCCTTTGCATAAATGCTGCTAAGCTAAATTGTTCCCAAATAGATAATTCTCCTACGGTTCGTATTCCTTCACCTACATCTACTGGTACTTCGACAACCATAGTTGTATCTTCAGATCCATATGCTGGCTCTATATGATAACCAGCTTTTTGCATAGGTTC
>MDTG01143011.1_pt1 | contig 23321 bp, 20 predicted proteins | sample 811421 | NCBI WGS metagenome assembly MDTG01 (sample SAMN05326645, study PRJNA326480) | marine metagenome | isolation source: seawater | place: Pacific Ocean: South East | collected 2011
CCCAGCACACCGATCTTGGCACCGGGATAGAACGAGAGATAGATATCGCGAAGGATATGTTTTTTCGGCGGGACGACTTTGCCCACGCCGTTCATGGTGTAGATGTATTGAGCCATAACGATGCGCGCAGCTTGAAATACGGGGCGCAATTCTAGCCCAATACCGGGGGCGCAACATCCTCGACAGGCCAGTACCGATACTAAATATATAACCAATCGATATTGAATCGACCGATGGAAATAACTTTTAAGCGTTTAAAATACGCCGCAACGAAGGCCGATCCAGCGGTCGTGGTTTGCGATGAGGAGTTGCTCATGAACGTCGATATTGAAAACGCCAACAAAGAACTTGCCGGCAAGCATCCGCAGGAGATCGTCAACTGGGCCGTCAGCCTGGGCAGCAAGCCGATCGTGACGACCAATTTCGGCCCTTATGAAGCCGTGATCCTGCATCTGGCGGTTCAGGCCAAGCCTGACATCGATGTGGTCTGGATCGACTCGGGCTATGCCACGCGCAAGACGTATCTCTTTGCGGAAAAGCTGATCACCGATCTGAACCTGAACCTGACCGTGTTCAATCCCCTGAGCTCGGCGGCGCGCCGCGATGCGCTGATGGGCATTCCCGACGTGGATGATCCGCAGCACGAAGAGTTCACTCGCCAGGTCAAGCTCGAGCCCTTCGGTCGAGCCATGCGTGAAATGGCCCCGGACGTCTGGCTCACGGCCGTGCGCCGGGATCAGACCGCCTTCCGTCAGGGCATGGATATCGTTTCTCAGGACACGCCGGAGGCCGTGGTCAAGGTGGCGCCGGTGCTGGAATGGACAGCCGCTGACATGGACCAGTACCTGAGCGAGCACGGTCTGCCCAACGAAACCAATTACTATGATCCGACCAAGGTGCTGGGCAATCGCGAGTGCGGGCTGCACAACCGTTTCACGGCCTAAGCACCCCATCGATTGACGCTCGAGCGCACGGGATCATCCCGTGTGCTTTTTCATGCGCTGAATCGGTATTCGTCGGCGGCCGGGCCGGCTGTTGTCAGAACACCGGTGCGGCGGCGGCGAGATCCGGCCGGGCGGTATCGTACAAACCCCGGGCCGGCGCCACCGCCAGCTTGTCGTCGTCGGCGACCTCGCGCCGATCACTCATCCAGCGCAGGATGTCGTAGTAGGCACGGATATTGCTCACATAGGCCAGGGCGATGTCGCCGTTGGCCAGGCCATAACGCAGGCTACGGGCATAGCGGGCGTCATCCAGGTCAGGCAGGGCATCGGCCATGTTGAACCAGATATCCGGATTTCTTCCGGCGCCGCTCAGAAGTCGTCGCGCATCCAGAACATGCCCCAAACCGAGGTTGTAGGCTGCCAGCGCGTACCACACGCGATCCGGGCGCTCGATCGCCTCGGGCAGGCGCTCCATGAGCTGGAGCAGATAACGCGTGCCGCCGTCGATGGACTGCTGCGGATTGCGCCGGTCGACGATATCCATGCGAGCGGCGGTGGATTCGGTGAGCATCATCATGCCGCGTACGTCGGTCGGGCTGCGGGCTGACGGGTCCCAGCGCGATTCCTGATAGGCGATCGCCGCGAGCAGCCGCCAGTCGATGCCGTAATCGCGGGCCGCACGCTTGAAATAGGGCCGCCAGCGCGCCAGGCGCGCCTTGACCTGGCGTGCGAACTCAGCGCCTCCGATAAAGCCCAGACGTGAGGCATGTCCGTAATAGCGCTCGTCCAGGCGGGTGAGCAGATTGCTGGTTCGGGCCGTGTGCAGGTAAGCGATCGTCTTGTTGTAGAGCGCATCGCGGCCGGCCGCGCGATCGGCCGGCGACAGGGCCCAGGCCAGGTGCCGCTCGCGCGCCTCCAGCTCGAAGGCCACACGCAGGCTCGGATGATAGCGCTGGTTCAGCGCCACCAAGTTGGCGGGCGCGACGGTCGTGCGCACGTGCCCGGTCGCGATCTGGGCCATGACGCCTTCGATATCGGTCCCGGCGGCCTGCTTGAAGGCCAGATTCGGCTGGACACGGCGCAGCCAGTCGGCCATGGCGGTATCGTGGGTGAGCGTCAACCGGCCCGACAGATCGGCCAGGTCGTGCGGGCGTGGCGTATAGCGCTTGTAGACGACGGCCAGCGGGATCGTCTTGTAGGCCGGCGTAAATCGCACTCGCCGGCGTCGGGGCTTGTTGATGGCCACTCCCACGCCAAGCTGGGCCCGATTGCTGGCCACGGCGGCCAGCACGGCCTCTCGATCGGCTACGGTGATGATCTTGAGCCGCGCGCCCAGCGTGTCGGCGAACCCGCGCACCAGATCATATTCATAGCCGCGTGCGCGCTCCGGCCCGGCGTAATAGGTATCCACGGCGTTGACGGTGGCCACGCGCAGCTCGCCGGTAGCGCGAATCTGCGCCAGGGCGCCGGGCCGGCGCTGGCAGGTGGCCAGCCCGGCGACAACGAGCAGGAGCAGGCCCAGCGCACACGCCCGCGCTATCCGCGGCGCCACCGGCATGCGTGAGACAGGGCGTTGCGTGACAGACATGAAATTAATCCCGTGGGCCTATTGGGTCGCGGCAAACATTGGTTTAAGATACGCGACTTCGTTGACGCCGGCAGACAGCCGGCCTCGATGAAAAGCGTCGGAGAGGTACCGAAGCGGTCATAACGGCACCGACTCGAAATCGGTTGGGGGCGAGAGCCCCACGTGGGTTCGAATCCCACCCTCTCCGCCATTAATTTCTTCCCGGTCTCGCTTCAATCGCCTATGGCCGACGCCGATTCCAAGCATCGTTTGTATCGTGTGTCGTTCCATAACCAGGGCGAGGTCTACGAGATCTATGCGCGCCAGATCGCCCAGGGCGGTCTGTTCGGCTTCGTGGAGATCGAGCAGCTCGTCTTTCACGAGCACACCACGGTATTGATCGATCCGGCCGAGGAAAAACTCGCCGACGAGTTTGCCGGCGTCACGCGCAGCTATATCCCCATGCACTCGATCATCCGCATCGACGAGGTCGATCGGCGTGGCCAGGCCAGGATCACGCCGGTCGAGGGCAAGAGCGAGTCCAAGGTGCGCCCGTTTCCGATTTATACACGCGGCGGGCCGAGCGGCTCGGATACGTGACCGGAATGGTGAATGCCGGTGCGCTGTCGTTTGCGCTGCTGGGCAGCGGCAGCCGCGGCAACGCCATGGTGGTGCAGTGCGCCACCACGCGCCTGCTGGTCGACTGCGGATTCTCGGCTCGTGAAATCGAGCGACGCCTGGCACGCCTCGAGCTCGTGCCGGCTGATATCGATGCCATTGTCATCACCCACGAGCACGACGATCACTGGAAAGGCGTATCGCGTTTTTCGCGGGCCCACGGCCTGCCGGTCTGGCTGACACCGGGCACGAAAGCAGCCAAGGCCGGCGACGCGCTGGCCGCCACCGAGCTGTACTCGCCGCACGAGTCGTTCGCCATTGGCGATCTCGAGCTTTTTCCTTATCCGGTGCCGCATGATGCCCGCGAGCCGGCGCAGCTGGTGATCGGCAACGGCGACAAGCGCCTGGGCGTGCTATCGGATATCGGCGTGGTCACCCCGCACGTGCGGGCCATGGTCGATGCCTGCGACGGCTTGGTCATCGAATCCAATCACGATCCGGACATGCTGGCCTCGGGCCCGTATCCGGCCGCACTCAAGGCACGGGTCGCCGGTCGGCTGGGGCATCTGAGCAATGCTCAGGCCGCGGCCCTGCTCACCGAGATCGATACACGCGACCTGCAGCACGTCGTGGTCGCGCATATGTCTGAATCCAACAATCGCCCGGAACTGGCCCAGGCCGCGCTTGCGAAAGCGCTGACCTGCGCGCCCGACTGGGTTCATGTCGCACACCAACGCGAGGGGCTGGCGTGGCGCAGTCTGAGCAACCGATGAATCGAACCGCGATCTATGCCGGCGAGCCGGCCCTGGCTGACTTCGAACGCGAGCGCCTGCGGGCCGGGCTGGCGGCGGCGGGCGTGGCAACGTCCGGCGTCACGGCCCAGGCAATCTATATCGCCGGTTTCGATGACACGGCCGATGACGAGAGCGCGAAGCGTCTGCAGGACGTGCTTGGTGTCAGCGGCCAGGCGCCGGAACAGACGGGTGTGTTGGTTCTGCCGCGGCTCGGCACGGTATCGGCCTGGTCGACCAAGGCCGAGGATATTGCTCGCAATGCCGGTGTGGCCGGGTTGCAGCGTCTGGACCGTGGCCTGGTCTATCGGTTTGACGGTACAGCCGCGGATCGCCGCACGCTGGCCGACAGCGGTGTCCTGCACGATGCGATGACCCAGACGCTGACCGATGACTGGTCGCTTCTGGCCACGATCTTTGCCGTGCCCAAGCCGCGAAAGCTGCGTCGCGTGCCGCTGGCCGACGAGGGCCAGCCAGCCCTGCATGCAGCCAACCGTGACTGGGGGTTGGCCCTAGATGACGACGAGATCGTCTATCTGGCTGAGCAGTACATGGCACTCGAGCGTGATCCGACCGATGTCGAGCTGATGATGTTCGGCCAGATCAACTCCGAGCATTGTCGCCACAAGATCTTCAACGCCGAGTTCGTGATCGACGGCGAGCCCCAGGCGGCCTCGCTGTTCGATATGATCCGGGCCTCCTACAAGGCCGCCCCCGAGGGCGTGCTGTCGGCCTATCGCGACAACGCTTCGGTCGTCGAAGGCCCGATCGCGACGCGCCTGGCCGTGGACGCCAAGCGCACGTACCGGCTCAACGAGGAGCCGGTTCATCTGTTGATGAAGGTCGAGACCCATAATCACCCGACGGCCATTGCGCCGGCACCGGGGGCGGCCACGGGCGCCGGCGGCGAGATCCGCGACGAGGCCGCGACCGGACGCGGCGGCAAGCCCAAGGCCGGGTTGGTCGGCTTCTCCGTGGCCGACCTGCGTATCCCCGGCCATGGTCAGCCCTGGGAAACCGATGCCGATGCGCCCGCGCATCTGGCCAGCGCGCTGGATATCATGCTCGAGGCCCCGGTCGGGGCCGCGCGCTATAACAACGAGTTCGGCCGACCGGCGCTGGGCGGGTATTTCCGTACCTTCCAGCACGACGAAGCGGCCACCGGTCTGCGCGGCTATCACAAGCCGATCATGATCGCCGGTGGTATGGGCAATGTCCGTCCGGGCCACGTTGAAAAACACCACGTACCGGTTGAAGCCTGCCTGATCGTGCTGGGCGGGCCGGCCATGCTGATCGGCCTGGGCGGCGGGGCGGCCTCCTCGATGGCCAGCGGCGCCGATTCGGCCGAGCTGGATTTTGCTTCCGTGCAGCGGGCCAATCCGGAGATGCAGCGCCGCGCGCAAGAGGTCATCGAGGGGTGTATTGCCCGCGGTCAGAATAACCCCATTGCATCGATTCATGACGTGGGCGCGGGCGGGTTGTCCAACGCACTGCCCGAGATCATCGATGCGGACGGGCGCGGCGGCTCGGTGCGCCTGCGTGATATCCAGTCGGCCGATCCCAGTCTCTCGCCGATGGAGATCTGGTCCAACGAGTCACAGGAGCGCTACGTGCTGGCAATTGCCGCCGAGGCGCTGCCGGTATTCGAGAAACTGGCCGCACGCGAGCGGTGTCCGTATGCGGTCGTCGGTCGAGCCACGGCCGATGCCCGGCTCGTGCTCGAGGACTGCGAGGCGACAAGTGCCGAAAACGCACGCCCCGTGGACATGCCGATGTCGGTGTTGCTGGGCCGTACGCCGCGCATGACGCGCCAAGCCAAGCGCAGCCCCGTGCGCCCGGCGGCTTTCGCGCATCGCGATCTGAACCTCGTCGAGGCGTTTGATCGCGTGCTGGCCCTGCCCACGGTGGCCAGCAAATCGTTTCTGATCACCATCGGCGATCGCAGCGTCGGCGGCATGACCGCCCGTGATCAGATGGTCGGGCCATGGCAGGTGCCGGTCGCCGATGTGGCGGTCACCACCACCGCCTTCACCGGGGATACCGGCGAGGCGATGGCCATGGGCGAACGCGCGCCCATCGCGCTCGTCGACGCGCCGGCCTCGGGCCGGATGGCCGTCGGCGAAGCGATCACGAACATCGCTGCCGCCCGTATCGCCAAGCTGGGCGACGTGCGTTTGTCGGCCAACTGGATGGCCGCCTGTGGCGATGAGGCCGAAGACGCACGGCTGTACGACACCGTACGGGCCGTTGGCGAGCAACTCTGTGCCGAGCTGGGCCTGGCGATTCCGGTGGGCAAGGATTCCCTGTCCATGCGGGCCAGCTGGTCGGGCGAGACCGGTCCGCGCACGATGACTGCCCCGGTTTCGCTGGTGGTCTCGGCGTTCGCGCCCACGACCTCGGCGCGGGGGACAGCCACGCCGCAGCTCGTGGCCAGCGATATCGCCGATACTCGCCTGATCCTGGCCGATCTGGGCCAGGGCCGGAACCGCCTCGGAGGTTCGGCGCTGGCCCAGGTCTATGGCGCGCTGGGCGATACCGCGCCCGATCTGGATACGCCGGCGCATTTGGCCGGCTTTTTTGCCGCGATTCAGGAGCTGGCCGCCGCCGAGCATCTGCTGGCCTATCATGATCGCAGTGACGGCGGCCTGGCCGCCTGTCTGGCCGAAATGTGTTTCGCCGGCCATGTGGGCATCGATATCCAGCTCTCTGCCCTGGATAGCGATGCCACCGCGGCCTTGTTCGCCGAAGAGTTGGGCGCCGTCGTGCAGGTCGACGTCGATGACGTCGAAACCACGCTGGCCAGCCTGCGCGAGGCGGGCGTGGCCGCCACGGAAATCGGCCGTGTGACCGGCGATGATCGTTTGACGATTCGTCACGGCGAAGACGTGGTGTTGGCCGCCGACCGGATCGATCTGCATCGGCGCTGGGCTGCGGTGAGCCATGCCATGGCGGCACGCCGCGATGCGCCCGCCGCGGCCGATGCCGAATACGATACCTTGCTGGATAGCCAGGATCCCGGTCTGCCGGGCGAGGCCAGCTTCGATACTGAAGACGACATCATCGCCCCCTATATCAACACCGCGCGACCGAAGGTGGCGATCCTGCGCGAGCAGGGGGTGAACGGCCATAACGAGATGGCCTTTGCCTTCACGCGCGCCGGCTTTGATGCGGTGGACGTGCACATGTCCGAGGTGCTGGCCGGCAAGGTGGATCTCACCGCCATGCAGGGCCTGGCGGCCTGTGGCGGGTTTTCGTATGGCGACGTGCTGGGCGCCGGGCAGGGCTGGGCCAAGTCCATCCTGTTCAACAAGCGCGCGCGGGCCGCGTTTGCCGATTTCTTTGCCCGCGAGGACACCTTCTCGCTAGGGGTATGCAACGGCTGTCAGATGCTCTCGGCACTGTCCGAGATCATTCCCGGTACCGACGGCTGGCCGACGTTCGTGGCCAATGCGTCGCGCCAGTTTGAGGCACGCACCAGCGGCGTGGAGATCATGGAGTCCAGGGCTGTGCTGCTGGAAGGCATGGCGGGCAGCCGCGTGCCGATTGCAGTGGCCCACGGCGAAGGTCGAGCCCGATTCACCGATGCGAGCGATATCGACCGGCTGGCCGCGGCCGGCCAGATCGGTCTGCGCTATACCGCGAATGCCGGGGGAGCGGCCGAGGGGTATCCGGCCAACCCCAATGGCTCGCCGGGCGGCGTGACCGGTCTGTGCAACGCCGACGGGCGTGTGTTCATCTGCATGCCGCACCCCGAGCGCGTCACGCGGACGGTCAACCTGTCGTGGGCGCCGACTCAATGGGGCGAGTCCAGTCCCTGGGCCCGGCTGTTTGCCAACGCACGACGTTTCGTCGGCTAGGCCAACGACTCAGCGCGGTGTTATCCGACAATCGTCGAACCGGGCGTCGTGATCGACGCGCGCCCGGTATTCTAGGCGCGACTGTTCTCTCGATCCGTTTTCCATGACCTTGATCGTTCATACGCCCGACAGCGATGCCGTGGCCGCCAGTCGGCTGGCCGATTATCTGGGCTGGCTGGACGTACGCGGCCAGGCGCCAACCACCGATGCCCGAGACTATGCGGCCCTGCATGCCTGGTCGATCGCCGACGACACCCCGTTCTGGGACACGCTCTGGGATTATCTCGGCGTCGTGGGCGAGCGGGGAGGGGCACCGGCCGTGGATCGCAACACGCTGCCCGGTGCGCGCTGGTTTACCGACGCCCGTCTGAACTACGCTGAAAATCTGCTGGCCCCGGCCTGGCAGGGCCGGGCCGACAAGACGGCCCTCGTGTGTCTGTCCGAAGGTCGGGCACGCGAGACCCATACCTACGGCGAGTTGCTGGCGGCAGTGGCCGCTTTCGAAGCCTGGCTGCGGGCACACGGCGTGGGCGAGGGCGACCGGGTGGCCGGCGTGGTCGCCCATACGGCCGAGCCCATCATCGCCATGCTGGCCTGTGCCAGCATCGGCGCGATCTGGGCCTCGGCCTCGCCGGACTTCGGTGTGTCCGGGCTGGTCGATCGGTTTGCACAGATCGAGCCCCGGGTGCTCGTCACGGTCGATGCCTATATCTATGGCGGCAAGCGATTCGACCGCCTGGAGCGGATCGAGGCACTCACCGCGGCCATGCCCTCGATCGCAGCGGTCGTGGTCATCGAGAACACGGACGAACCGGCCGATCTTTCGGGGCAGGCGGGCACCACGCGCTGGCGGGAGGCCATCGCCTCGGCCGAGCAAGGCCAGCGCGCGGCATTCACGCGCGGCGCCTTCGACCGACCGGTGGCGATCCTGTTTTCCTCGGGCACGACCGGCAAGCCCAAGTGCATCGTTCACGGTGCCGGCGGGATGCTGCTCCAGCACGGCAAGGAGCATGTGCTGCACGGGGATATCCGCTCTGATGACGTGTTCTTCTACTTCACCACCTGTGGCTGGATGATGTGGAACTGGCAAGTATCCGGTCTGGCGACCGGGGCCACGCTGGTGACCTATGACGGCAACCCCGGCACGCCGGATCTGGATGCGTTGTGGGCGATGGCCGAGCGCGAGGGCGTGACCCATTTCGGCACCAGCGCCAAATGGCTGGCGGCCTGTCGCAATGGCGATCTATCACCGGGCAGCCGGCACGATCTGTCGGCGCTGCGGGTCGTGTTCTCGACCGGCTCTCCCTTGCTGGATGTCGATTACGACTGGTTCTACGAAACGGTCGGCGGGCATGTCCTGCTCGGTTCGATCTCGGGCGGAACGGATATCGTTTCATCGTTTGTCGGCTGTGTGCCGAGCCTGCCCGTGCGCCGCGGCGAGATCCAGGCCCGGCTGCTGGGCGCCGATGTGGCGGCCTTCGACGATCACGGCCAGGCGCTGTCTGGTGACAAGGGCGAATTGGTCTGTCGCAAGCCGCTGCCGTCCATGCCGGTAGCTTTCTGGAACGATCCGGACGGAGCGCGCTATCACGCCGCCTATTTCGAGCGTTTTCCCGGTGTCTGGGCCCACGGCGACTATATTCGGTTCACGCCGTCCGGCGGGGCGATCATCCATGGCCGGTCGGATGCCACACTCAACGTCGGCGGCGTGCGGATCGGCACGGCCGAGATCTATCGCCAAATCGAGCCGATGAGTGAAATCGCCGATTGTCTGGTTGCGGCGCAAGGCGGCGGCGATGACGACCGCATGATGATGTTCGTGGTGTTGGCCGGGCAGGCCACGCTGGACGAGGCGCTGATCGCTCGGATCAAGCGTCGGCTCAAGACCGAGGCCAGCCCGCGCCACGTACCGGCCCATATCCTGGCTGTTTCGGCGCTGCCCTATACCCGCAGTGGCAAGAAGGTCGAAGTGGCCGTGGCCAGAATCCTCAATGGCCAGACGGTCGATAACACCGAGGCCCTGGTCAACCCAGAGGCCTTGGCCGCCATTGAAACCGTCTTGCAGGAGGCCGGGCTTCTAGGGTCGGCGCTGTAACCGGGCTCTGGGCGCGCCTTGTTTTCCGACCCGCCTATTTCGTGGACAGAGACTCGGCGCAGCTTCCAGATCACGGCGAATGCACGCCCGGTACACGACGCAACGCGTCTTGAATGACGGATGAGTGCGGGCAGCGGGATCATGCGTGAAAGCATGTCGGGATCCGCGAGGCCTGGCCGTGTCATTCACTGGGCGATAGGCGATGCATGCCGCCGAGTCGGCCCCAATGCGCTCGGCGAACGGCTCTGAAAAACCGAGCGCCGACGAAAAAGCCGGGCACTGGCCCGGCTTGAATCGATCACGCGATCGAGACCGACTTATGCTGCCCGAGAGCCGTCGTCGTTCAGAGCAATCACTTCGTCCAGGCCACAGAAACTGATGATGGCGCGCATCTGCTCCGGGGCGTTGATGAAGTTGAGTGTGGCACCTTCACGCTCGGCGTCCCGAATCCATTCGAGCAACAGGGCCACACCGGCACTGTCGGCCCGCGTCACGTCGGCCAGATCGATGACGGTCTCGCCCCCGTTTTCGAACCAGTCGGCAGAGCGTTTCAGGCGGGCCGGAACGTTGGCAACGTCCAGCTCGCCCTTCACCTCGACGCGGCGCGTCGTGTCGCTTCCATCGCTCACGATCAGTTCGGGTTGTAGCGTGCTTCCATCTGCGAGATCAGCTTCTCGAGGCTGTTGCGACGGATCTGGGAATTGAACTGGCCGCGATAGTTGGTCACGAATGACAGGTTGCCGACACTGCCGTCGAAGACCTTCCACTCGTTGTCGACCAGATGCAGCTGCAGGGTCACCGGGGTGTCCTGCCCGTTGTCGGAGTGGATCACGGCATTGAAGGTGACGTTTTCAGCGTCGTCGGCGGCCCGTACCGGCATGTATTCGATATCGACGTCATCGTTGAAACCGAGCAGGGCCGAGCCGTAGGTGCGAACCAGCATGTTCTTGAACGCTGTCTGGAAACGATCGCGTTGCTCGGGGGTGGCTTCGCGCCAGTAGCGGCCGAGCACCAGACGCGACATGTATGGCAGATCGATGAGCGGCACGAGATCGCGCTCGACCAGCTGATAGAGCGCCTGCGGGTTCTTGCGCAGTTCGTCGCGACGGCCGTCCATGTCGGAGAGCACTTTCTGCACGGTCTGTTTGGCCAGCTGCTGCGGCGGCGTCGGCTCGGCACAGGCAAGCCCGGGCAGCATCAGCGCAAGCGTCACGAAGGGAATGAAAGCACGGGTCAAGCGCATTGCCTTGAAGCCTATGTTGAGAAGAGATCAGTTGGCGCTAAGTCTGCGCCGCACGCCTGAATGTTGGCTTAAAGCGTACGGCTCGGGGCAGATCACGGCTGGGCGGCTGTGGCCTGATCGTTGTCGGCGGGAGCGCCGTCCAGGCCGTTGTCATGACCCGAGTCCCCCGAGCCGCTCGGACTGTCGGCGAACGAGGTCATGAACTGGCCGATCAGGTTTTCTAGCACGATCGCACTCTGGGTGAGGATGAACGAATCGCCATCCTCCATATTCTCCATCGAGCCCCCGGGGCCCACCCCGATGTACTGATCGCCCAGCAGACCGGAGGTCAGAATCGAGGCATCCGAGTCTTCGGGCACCTTGTAGGCCTCATCGATGCGCATGGTGGCCACGGCCCGATAGGTCTGTTGATTCAGTCGGATATCGGTCACGCGGCCGATGCGCACCCCGGCCAGCTCAACCGGCGCGCCGGTCTTCAAGCCGCCGATATCGTTGAAGGCCGCCGTGACCGTATAGCCCTCGGCGGCACTCTGGCCCGCCAGATCGCTCACGCGGTAGGTCAGGAGGAAGATCGCAGCGATGCCGAGACAGACAAACAGCCCGACCAACATTTCGACGGCTCTGGATTGCATAGATGACCTCTATCGACTTTGGGGCAGCGATCGCGATGCGCGCACAGACTGCACGAAAGATCGGTGGGTTCGGAAATAGGAAACGACGTGACGCGCGGTCATATCAGTTGCTGAACATGAACGCGGTCAGCATGAGGTTGGCCGCGAGTATCGCAAGCGATGCAATCACTACGGTGTTCGTGGTCGCTCTGGATACGCCCTCGGACGTCGGTGGGGCATAGTAGCCCTGGAATACGGCCACCCACGTGATGATCGCGCCGAATACGCCGCTCTTGATGAAGATATTGGCGATATCACGATCGAACTCGACGCTGGACTGGATGCCGTTCCAATACGCGCTGGCATCCACGCCCAGGATATCCACGCCGATGAAATAGCCGCCGCCGGCGCCGATGGCCATGACACAGAAGATCGAGGTCAGAAGAGGCATGACGATCAGCCCGGCCAGAAAACGCGGGGCCACGATGCGACGGATCGGATCGACCGCCATCATTTCCATGCCGGAGAGCTGATCGGTGGCTTTCATGAGGCCGATTTCCGCAGCCAGCGCGCTGCCGGCCCGGCCGGCAAACAACAGGCCCGTGACCACCGGCCCGAGCTCGCGCACGACCACCAGGGCCACCGAGGTGCCCAACGCATTCTCGGCACCGAAATCCGCCAGCGCGCGATAGCCCGACAGTGCCAGCACCATGCCCACGAACACACCCGCAACGACCACGATCAGCAACGAGAGCACGCCGACCGAGTAGATCTGTTCGATCAGCAGGCGCGGTTTGGTGACGAGCCGCGGCAAGGCGGCCAGTACGCGGCATAGAAAGATCGCGCTGCGCCCCAGCTTGGCCAGCCAGCCGAAGGTCTGCATGAATAGATTGCCCAGGGCGTTCATCGTGGCTCTGCTCCGAGAAGATCCTTGGCATAGGATGCGCCGGCATAATGAAACGGCACCGGGCCGTCGGCCGACGCCTGGATGAACTGCTGCACCCAGTCGGAGTCGGAATTGCGGATCTGGTCCGGGGTGCCGTGATCGATGACTTCGCCGTCGGAAATCACGTAGACATAATCGGCGATGCCCAATGTTTCTTTCACGTCGTGGCTGACCACGATAGACGTCAGTCCAAGCACATCGTTGAGACGACGAATCAGGCGTAACAACACGCCCATGGAAATCGGATCCTGACCGGCGAACGGCTCGTCGTACATGATCATCTCGGGATCCAGCGCGATGGCGCGGGCCAGGGCCACACGTCGCGCCATGCCGCCGGACAGCTGTGCTGGAAACAGATCGCGTGCCCCGCGCAGGCCCACGGCTTCAAGCTTCATGAGCACGATGTCGCGGATCAGACGGTCGGGCAGACGGGTATGTTCGCGCAGCGGAAAGGCCACGTTGTCATAGACCGATAGATCGGTCAGCAAGGCGCCGGACTGGAACAACATGCCCATGCGCTTGCGCAACGTGAACAGCTGGCGCTGAGAGAGTCTGGCAATACGCTGACCGTCAAAGTCGACGCTGCCGGACATGGCCCGCCACTGGCCGCTGATCAGGCGCAGTAGGGTGGTCTTGCCCGTGCCCGATGGACCCATGATGGCGGTGATCCGGCCCCGCGCGATATCGATATCCACGCCCTTGTAGATGACGCGCGTATCGATTGCATAGTGCAGATCGCGCACGGTGACGAGATTATCGGACGTATCGTCGGAATCGTGAGCCATTCGGTGGGTCACCGGGGAGATGTGGCGTTAGCCTATCAGACGCGACGGGGCGTCCTCGCATGAAGTCGGGGTCAGGCCCAGATGCCGTGCCAGCTGCCGTGAGAGGTCGCTCGCCACGGGGTCAAGACGACTCGGTCCGCCGCAGGCACTGACCTGGGTCATGGCCAGGCCGTGATAGCCACAGGGATCGATACGTAAAAAGGGCGACAGATCCATATCCACGTTCAATGCCAGGCCGTGAAAGCTGCAGCCGCGCGATACCCGCAACCCGATCGAGCCGATCTTGTCGGCCCCGACATAAACGCCCGGGGCATCGCGTTTGGCGTAGGCGGCGATATCGTAGCCGGCCAGCGTATCGACCATGGCCTGTTCGAGAATCGTAACCAGGCTGCGGATACCGATGCCCAGACGCTTGAGATCGAGCAGCACATAGACCATGAGCTGGCCCGGCCCGTGATAGGTCACCTGCCCGCCGCGATCAATGGGGACCACCTCGATATCGCCCGGTGCCAACAAGTGTTCGGGCCGCCCGTTGCGGCCCTGGGTGAACACGGGCGCGTGGTTGAGCAACCACAGCTGCTGTGGTGTCGTCTCGTCGCGTGTGCTGGTCAACCGTTGCATGGCCTGCCAGACCGGTCGATAAGGCTGTGGCTGCCACCCGAAGTGTCGTATATGCAGAGCAGGCGCGCTCACAGCGACATCAACACCGCGTCGCTGTCGGTCAGAGCCTCGTAGATCGAATCCAGCTGGGCCTTGCTGCGGGCCCGAATCGAGACCGTGACCGATAGATACTTGCCACCGCTGGACACCCGCGCGCGCAGATCGTTTTCTTCCAGTTCGGGCGCATGGGCCCGGACCAGACGGAAAACGGTCTGCTCGAAATCGACGCCCTGACGCCCGAAGGCCTTGATATCGAAATCGCAGGGAAACTCGAGCAGCGTATCGGGCTCATCACTCATAGGGGTCACGCACCGAAAAGATCACGGATGATCAAGCCATCCGTGCCTACTGAAACATCATCAGGATCTCATCCATCGCCTGGCGGATATAGCCGCCTTCGGCGATGGTCTTGCCGGCATACAGCGGCTCTTCCTTCAAGACCCGGTCGTTGTACTTGATCGCCAGCGTGCCCAGCCGCTCGCCTTTCTTGACCGGAGCCGACAGCGTGGCCGGCAGCTCGGCGCTGGTGGTCAGCTCGTCGCGCTTGCCGCGCGGATAGGCCACGTTGACAGCGCCCTGCGCCACCACCGGCACTTCAGTCTCTTCGCCTTTCCAGACACGGATCTGGGCGATCTGCTTGTCGGCGCCGAACAGCTCGGCTTCCTGATAGAAACGAAACGCATAGCTGATCAGCGCTTCGGCCTGGTTCTTGCGCGCGTTTTCGGAATTCGTGCCCGTGACCACCGAGATCACGCGCATACCCTCGGCCTTGGCCGAGGCGACCAGGTTATAGCCCGCACTTGCCGTGTGGCCGGTCTTGCCGCCATCGACACGATCATCCGACCACAACAGGCTGTTGCGGTTGTACTGCTGGATGCCGTTATAGGCGAATTTCTTGTTGTGAAAGTAGGTGTCGTAAAGCTTGGGGAACTCGCGCACGATCGCCGCATAAAGCGTGGCGATATCCCGCGCGCTCATGTAATGGCCGTCCTGAGGCAGGCCGTTCACATCCTGAAAATGACTGTTGTCCATGCCCAGCTGCTTGGCGTACTGGTTCATGTAATCGACAAAGGTCGACGTCGTTCCCGCAATGTACTCGGCCAGTGCGACTGCCGCATCGTTGCCCGAAGCGGTGATCAGGCCATGGATGAGCTTGTCGACCGAGACCTTGTCGCCCACCTTCAGAAACATCTGCGAGCCTTTCATCTCCCAGGCTTTCTCGCTCACCGTAACCATTTCTTCCGGCGAGAGATTGTTCTTGGCGATCTCGTCGAACACGATATAAGCCGTCATCAGCTTGGTCACGCTGGCCGGCTCGACACGCTGATCGGGGTTCTTTGCGGCCAGCGTCTGGCCAGAGCCGTAGTCGACCAGAATATACGTCTTGGCCCCCAGCGACGGAGCGCTCGGGATCGGCAGATCGGCGGCCATGACGGACATACTCGCCAACAGCGCACAGGTGGCCAGAACTAGACGTTTGATGTGGAGCATCGGTAACGGACTCGTGACTATTTGATGAAATACGGCGTGCCGCGGGAGTTTAGCGTCTGTCGGCATCGGCGGCGAACGAATCAGGGCCGAACAGGCTCGGCATGGCGGTTGGTATCAGCCGTCGACCTGGCGTACGGCCAGGCCACGAGCGATCAGTGTGCGGGCCGTGCGCCGCCGGGCCTCAATATCGGCAAACGGGCCGACCTGTACACGATACAGGCCCGAATGCCCGGCAGGCATGACGATCCGAACCGGCCCCAGCCCGGCGGCGATGAGTTTATCGTGCAGCCGCCGGGCGTTCCGGGCCACCGAAAACGCACCCACCTGTAGATACCCCAGGGCCACGGCCGACGTATTGTTGTTGGCCGCCGCGCGCAGCGGCGGGGCCGGCTCGGTCGATGTGGCCCGTGGCCGGCGATAATCCTCCGGCGTCACCGTACGAATACGCACTGGCGCGCTGCCTTGGGCCACCACACCCAGCCGCCGGGCCGCGACATATGACAGGTCGATGATGCGTCCGTCGTGGAACGGCCCGCGGTCGTTGACCTTGACCACGCAGTGTCGGCCGTTGGCCAGATTGGTCACCTCGACCCAGGTCGGTAACGGCAGGCGCTTGTGCGCCGCGGTCATCGAAAACATGTTGTAGGGCTCGCCCGATGAGGTGCGTTCGCCGTGAAACTGGCGCCCGTACCAGCTGGCGCGCCCGGTCTGGGTAAAGCCGGCGGCACTGTCGAGCACGTAATAACGCTTGCCGAGTGCGCTGTAGCTGGGCGGGTTGCCATACTTGGTGTGCGGCACGTTGCGCGGCACGGCATCGGGGATCTTCGAGAGATCGATGTCCTCGTCTTCCGGCGGGCCATCGTTTTGATAATACCCGCCGCCGTTCGTGGCGTTGCCGCCGCTCGGCGACTGCGAGGCACAACCGGCCACGACGAGCGCTGTTACAAGCATCGCCGTGCCGGCGCTCAACCGCATGAACGGCCAACCCGTCATATCAGGAGGCCGTACCCGCATCGAAAGCATGGATCATGCGACCCAGCTGGTAGACGGCCATCGCATATAGCGGGCTGGTGTTATACGTCGTGATGACGAAGAAATTGTGCTCGGCGATCCAGTATTCCGGCTGGTCGTGCGGGCCCACGAAAGCCAGCAGGCCGACCCGAGTCTCCCGAGTCGGCGAGTTCTCGGCCGATACGCCCATTTGCTTCAATTCGGCCCAGCGATACTTCGTATGCCGCGTGCTGGTGGTCAGCTCGTCGATCAGGCCCGGACGAGCCAGGGTGGCCGGTTGGGCGATCGGGGCGCCGCGTTGCCAGCCATTCTCGGCCAGATAATTGGCCACCGAGAAGATGATATCGGCCGGCTGGTTCCAGAGGTCGCGCTTGCCGTCGTTGTTGCCGTCCACGGCGTAGGCAGCGTAGCTCGACGGCATGAACTGGCCCAGACCCATCGCACCGGCATAGGAGCCGACGTCGTGGGTGCAGTCGAGTTTTTCATCCACACAAAGCCGGATGAAGGCCCCCAGTTCCTGGGTGAAAAACGTTGAACGCGGCGGATAATCGAAGGCCAGCGTCGACAGCGCGTCGATCACGCGATCCGAGCCGATGAAGCCGCCATAGCGTGTTTCCACGCCCAGAATGGCAGCTACGATGTATGCCGGTACGCCATAGCGTTGTTCCGCGGTCTCGAACAGATCGCGATGGGCGGCCAGATAATCCGCGCCCTGGCGTGCTCGCTCCGGTTCGACAAAGATCTGGCGATACCGCCCCCAGGTCATCGTCTTTTCCGCCGGGCGGGTCATCTTCTCGATGATCTCGGGCTGGTAGCGCGCCTGCTCGAGCAGGCGGCGCGTGGTGGCCCGGGGCACATCGTGCTCAGCGGCCAGTTTGTCGATCAGCGCCTTGCCGGCATCGCGTTCGGCGTAATGGCCGGTCGGTGTCGCGCCTGCCGGGGTCGAGCAGAGCAGAGCCAAGCCAAGCGGCAGGCAAACGAATAGCATTTTCATGTAACGAGCATTTTCCGGTGCGTATGGATCGACATCAGCACGCCGAAGGAGGCCAGCAGCATGACCATCGACGTGCCGCCAAACGAAATCAACGGCAGGGGAACGCCCACTACCGGCAGGAGGCCTGCCACCATGCCCATATTGACAAAGGCATAGAAAAAGAACGTAAGACTCAGGCTGGCCGCAGCCAGGCGCTGGAACGTGTCCTGGCTGGCCAGGGCAATGAACAGACCGCGTACCACCATGAAACCATAAAGAGCGACCAATCCAAGAACGCCGAACAGGCCGGTTTCCTCGGCGTATACGGCAAAGATGAAATCGGTATCGGATTCCGGCAGGAAATTCAGATGGGCCTGGGTGCCGTTGAGCCAGCCCTTGCCGAACAGACCGCCGGAGCCGATTGCGATCTTGGACTGAGTGATGTGGTAGCCCGCGCCCAGCGGGTCACTGGCCGGGTTGAGAAACGTCAACACGCGTTGCTGCTGATAATCGTGCAGGTTGAACCAGATCAGCGGTAGGGCCGCCGCGCCGACGGCAATGAGCAACAGGATGATGCGCCAGCGAAGCCCGGCAAAGAACAGCGTGAAGCTCCCGCCGGCAACGATCAGGAGCGCGGTGCCCAGATCCGGCTGCTGCACGATCAGGGCCACCGGGATCCCCATGATCAGCCCGGCAACCAGCACCTCGTGCAGACGTGGCGGCAGGGTGCGGTGATGAAAATAGGCCGCTACGGTCAGCGGCACGGCGAGTTTGGTGATCTCGGAGGGCTGAAAACGCACCACGCCCAGATCGAGCCAGCGCTTGGCCCCCATCGCGGCGTCGCCCAACACGAGCACGCCGACCAGCAGCAATATACTCAGACCATAGGCCCAGGGCGCGCCCAGGCGATACCAGTGCGGCGGCACTTGGGCCAACGTGATCATGCCGACCAGGCCGATGCCTAGACGAATCGCCTGATCGATGACGATGGCTTGAGAGCGGCCCGAGGCACTGTAGAGCACGAACAGACTCAGCAGCCCGCAACATACCAGTGCTACGGCCAGTGGCAGATCGATACGCCGGTAGGTCAGCCAGCCCGAGAGCGTGGTTGGTGTGTCGTGTTCGGTCGTGCTGCTCATGAATCTGCCGCGACCCGGCGCGGTACGCCCTCGGTTTTCGCGGTGATCGGACCACGGGGCTCGCCCTGCAGGCTATCCAGATAGCTGTCGATCACCTCGCGGGCGATCGGCCCGGCCACGCTCGAGCCGCCCCCACCGTGCTCGACCACGACTGCCACGGCGATCTTGGGATCCTCGATCGGTGCGAAAGCGATGAATAACGCATGCTCACGCAGCTGGTAGGGAATACTGGACAGATCCGGGGCCACCTCGTTCTGGGGCAGACCGGCGACCTGTGCACTGCCGGACTTGCCGGCGATCGGATATTTGAGATTCATGCCCACGTAATGATGTGCGGTGCCGCGCGGATCGTTGATCACGCCTTTCATGGCATTGATCACGGTCTTCCAGTGGCGCTCATCGGTCAGCTGGATCGGCGATAGTGCTTCGGGGGCGACCGGCGTCGTGGCCCCGGTCTGGGGATCCCGGCGGGCCTTCAATACGTGAGGCTCATAGGCATGGCCGCGTTCGGCAATCTGGGATGCCACCACGGCCAGCTGTAGCGGGGTCGCCGTCATATAGCCTTGACCGATGACGGTGATCAGCGTTTCGCCCGGATACCAGGGCTGGCTGCGGTGACCGTGCTTCCATTCACGTGAGGGCATGATGCCGGCATTCTCGCGCGGCAGATCAATGCCGGTCTTGTGGCCCAGACCGAATAACGTGCCGTAACGGTGGATATTGTCGATGCCGAGCTTCATGCCCAGCTTGTAGAAATACACGTCCGAACTGCGCTCGATGGCCTGGGTAAGATTGATCCAGCCGTGGCCCGAGCGTTTCCAGTCACGATAATGATGATCCGAGCCGGGCAGCGTGATGTAGCCCGGGCACCAAACGCGTTTATCCGGATCGATGACGCCGGCCTCCAGCGCGCCAATGGCCATGACCGGTTTGATCGTCGACCCGGGCGGATACTGGCCCTGCAGCGCACGGTTATAGAGCGGCTTGTGCGGATTGTTGAGCAGCCGGGCATAATTCTTGTGGCTGATGCCGTCCACGAAAAGATCGCTGTTGTAGCCCGGCTTGCTCACCAGAGCCAGCACCCCGCCGTCTTCGGGATCAAGCGCCACGATGGCACCGTCCTTGTCGCCCAAGGCGTCATAGGCGGCTCGTTGCAGGCGTGCATCCAGCGTCAGAACCAGACTCTGTCCGGCTTCGGCCGGTGATTCGTCGAGCTGGCGCAGCGCGCGGCCGCTGGCATTGGTCTCGATCACGCGCGAGCCGGGATAGCCGTGCAATGCCGACTCATACGACAACTCCACCCCGGCCTTGCCGATATGCGAGGCCCCGCGATAGCGCTTGCGATCGATGGTGGACAGGTCACGCTCGGTGATGCCGCCGACATAACCCACCACATGGGCAGCATATCGGCCCATCGGATAGTGGCGTGTCAGCCCGGCACGGATATTCACACCGGGAAACTGTTCGCGATTGACCTCGAATCGCGCGACTTCGCGCTGTGTCAGGCTCAGCTTGATCGGTGTGCCTCGAAACGAGGGCGTCTGGCGCAGGCGGGCCTGGAACCGTGAGCGATCCGCCTCGGTGATGGTTACGATCTCGTCGAGGCGATCGAGCGTGCTCTTGACACTTTCGGCGACCTGTTCGGGCACGATCTCCAGCTGGTAGGCCGGCTGGTTGTTGGCCAGCAGCTGTCCGTGGCGGCTGTAGATCAGCCCGCGAACCGGCGGGACGACCTCGACCCGCATGCGATTATCCTGCGAGCGGGTCTCGTAGTAACCATGCTTGGCCACTTGCAGATAATAGATGCGGGCCAGAAGCAAGCCCACGAGCACGAGCAATATGACGCCGGCTGCGATCGTACGTCGCAGAAACAGACGCCGTTCGGCGCCGTGATTCTTGATCGCGTCATCGCCGCTCATGGTGCGTTAAAGACTCCTTGAGGGATGGCTCGTGACACCGCCCGTTCTGTCCCCGTGCAGGGCCGTCGGCGACCGGTCATCAGCCCGTGTGCCGGGTTTCTGCACGAGCGATGCGTTCGAGCAGATATGCCCACGCCGGCCATAATAGCGTTGACGAGACCACGGGCAGCCAACGATACCAGGGGTTGACATCCAGCCCGGCCACGCCGTCGATCCAGAACAGCACGAACTCGTAAATCAGCAGAACCGGGGCGACAAATATCGTCTGCTGAATCAAGGGCAGGCCCCATAGCCATTCGCGGATCTTGATCATGCCGTAGGCGGCAACCGCCATGGCGAGACCGTGCTCGGCCAGCGGCGTGCCATAGATCACATCGATCATCAGCCCGGCCAGCCAGGCTGCGAGCAGGCCGAAACGATCGGGCTGATTCATGACCCAGAACAACACCGTTATCGTATAGAAGGCCGGGCGCGCACTGGCAATTGCCGGTGGCACCGGAACGAGTGTCAGAACGAGCGCGGCAGCCAGTGTGGCGATCATCATCAGCGCGCTGATGCGTACGCCGACAATCACGGCCGATCGGCCTCGGCCTCGTCGGACTCGCCGGACAGGCCGTCGGCGGGCGATGGTGTGTTCTTGGCAGCCGGGCCGGGTTCGGGCGTGTTCCAGACCAGCAAGGCCTCGCGCCCGCGTTCGAGTTCAGCGGCCGGCGCGGCGCCCACGTCCAGAAATTCACCGCCCGGACGATGTCGTACCGAGGTTATCCTGGCGACCGGATAATCGGCCGGATAGCGCCCACCGAGGCCCGAGGAAACCAGCAGATCGCCGACCTTAACATCCGCATTGTTGGGCAAGAACGGCAGCGTCAGCGTTTCGGCGTGGCCGGTGCCCTGGGCGATGGTCTGCAGGCCCGTGCGATTGACCTCGACCGGGACGCCGTTGTTCGGGTCAGAGATCAGGATCGCCCGTGAACCCAGCGGGGTGACATCGGTGACTTGGCCCATGATGCCGTGGGCATCGATCAGCGCCTGGCCGACGAATACGCCGTCGGTGCTGCCCTTGTTGAGTTTGACGTACTGGCGATATGGATCCGGGCTGACAGACATGATGCGTGCGATCAACACGTTCTGATCAAGCACGCTGGCCGAGGCCAGCAGCGCCCGGATACGTTCGTTCTCGGCTTCGAGTGCGGCCAGGCGTTGCAGCCGGCCCTGCAAGAGCAGATTGTTCTGCCGCAGACGCTCGTTTTCGCGCAGCAGCGCCCCTCGGTCGAAGTAGCGATCCAGCGTGTCCAGCGTCTGGCCGGGCCATTCCGCGGCCATCTCGATCGGCTGGGCCATCACCGACAACACGTCACGCACGGGCGAAAGCTTCTCGCCGGCATCGTCGACGATCATCAGCCCGATCGAGACGATCGCGATCAGTACGACAGCAAGCCCTGGCGCGATACGCCGTGTGAGGACGTGGTTGTCGTTATCGAGTTTCACGCGTGGCGCACGCGCGCCGAGGCACGCCGGGCCGGGCCGTCAAGAACAGACACGAACAGACCGCCCACGGACAACAAACCAGCCGTCATGCGAGAACCCGCCGATCGCCCCGTGCATGTCTTACTCGAGCGCGAACAGGGCGCCCGATTTGCGATCGATCATCTCGAGCAGGATACCGCCGCCGCGGGCCACGCAGGTCAACGGATCATCGGCCACGATGACCGGCAGGCCGGTCTCCTCGGAGATCAGCTTGTCCAGATCGGCCAGCAGCGCGCCACCCCCGGTCAGCACGATACCGCGCTCGGCCACGTCCGAACCCAACTCCGGCGGGGTGGATTCCAGCGCCAGGCGCACAGCGCTGGTGATGTTGGCCAACGGCTCGGTCAGCGCATCGAGTATCTCGTTGGAGTTGAGCGTGAACCGGCGTGGCACACCGGCCGACATATGCCGGCCCACGACCTCGATCTCCTTGATCTCGTGACCGGGAAACGCCGTACCGATCTGGTGCTTGATCGCTTCGGCCGTGGCCTCGCCAATCAGCATGTTGTACTGGCGGCGTACGTAGTTGACGATCGCCTCGTCGAACTTGTCGCCGCCGGTACGCACCGATTCGGCATAGACGATGCCGTTGAGCGAGATGACTGCGACCTCCGACGTGCCACCGCCGATATCCAGCACCATCGAACCACGTGCCTCCGAAATCGGGATACCGGCCCCCACGGCCGCGGCGACCGGCTCCTCGACCAGGTAGACACGCCGGGCGCCCGCACTCGAGGCCGACTCCCGGATCGCGTTGCGTTCGACCTGGGTCGAGCCATAGGGCACACAGATGAGCACCCGGGTCATGGGCCGCAGGAAGCGTTTCTGATGCACCTTGCGGATGAAGTGCTGGAGCATCTTCTGGGTGATCTTGAAATCGGCGATGACGCCGTCTTTCAGTGGCCGGATCGTGCTGATCTGGGCCGGCGTGCGCCCGAGCATCCGCTTGGCGTCGGTGCCCACGGCCTCGATACGCTTGCCCCCGCGCCCATCCATGCGGATCGCAACGACCGAGGGCTCGTTGAGCACGATGCCCTGGTCGCGTGCATAGACCAGCGTATTGGCAGTGCCAAGATCGATTGATAGATCGTTGACGAACAGGCCACGAAAGTTTTCCAACATGATGCTCACCGAGCGAAAGCGG
>MDTG01043797.1_pt1 | contig 23314 bp, 22 predicted proteins | sample 811421 | NCBI WGS metagenome assembly MDTG01 (sample SAMN05326645, study PRJNA326480) | marine metagenome | isolation source: seawater | place: Pacific Ocean: South East | collected 2011
AGATGATGAATTTTTAAAAATTCTCTTATCAATTGATGTCCCACTTGGTGATACAATTATTTTTTTTTCTATTACATTATAATTTTCTTTGTAGTGATTTTTTACGCTATCAGTAATGGCCACAAGTTTTACAAGTTTATTAGAATTAAAAAAATTTGTATTTTTTACGATAAATCTTACAAATCTTCCCTCTACTTCAATTCCATGATGTAGTTCTAAAATATTTTTTTTTCCCAAAAGAGTTAATAAAAAAGAAGTAAAATAATTTCTGGTAATATATATATCTGGCTTAAATTTTAAGCTTTCTAAAATAGATTTAATCGAGAACAAATAATATTTAAATCCCAAAGGGAAGGTTTGAAATTTTTTGAGTTTTTTAATTTTGAATTTAGAATTTACGTTATAAAAATCAAAAACTTTTTTCTCCGAAGCGTTTGTTGTTATCAGTAAAACTTCATGATTCAGTTTAGAAAATCCTTCACACATTTTTACTATTTGAATAGAACTAGCATTAGTTGATGGTATAGCGCTGTTTGCTAAATAACAAATTTTCATTAATTATTTAATTTAAATTTTATTGAGGTTGAAAAAAAATAATTTTTTATATCTAAAACAAAAGATTTTAAGCTTACTAAATTTAAATTAAAATCTTTCAAGTTCATTAAAATTATCTCATCCAATCTTAAAGGTCTAAATCCATTATTTTCTAAAATTCTTTCTAAACTTTTTTTTGAAAAACAATTTAAATGTTCCATTGGTTGGATTGGCCCTTTATTTATAACTGAAACTTTTTCTTTTTTAATTATGGAGGCTCCATCTGGAACTGAAATAAAAAAAATGCAATCTTTCTTTCCTAATCTTTTAATCATTTTCAATATCTCACCAGGTTCATCCAAATGTTCTAAAACTTGATCTAATCTGATATAATGAAAAAAATTTTCATATGTATTTATTTTATCAAAATTAATAATGTTTATTTCGTTTGAAATTAAGAATTTAATTCTAGTGGGTGATAATTCAAATGCAAAAGGTTTATAATTAAGGCCTGATCCTGACATTAACCAGTGACCCCAACCTGCTCCAAAGTCGAGAATATTTATTGTTTCTTTATTAAAATGATTAATAATTTTTTTAATTTCTTTGAAATAACTTTTTTTTTGATTACTAAATTTTAATTTGCTTTTTTTTAAACTCTCATCATTATCTATAATATTTTCGTACAAATCTATGCTTAGATTTTTGTTAGGTGTGTATTTTTGCCAAATAAAATTACAATCATCACATTTTAATAATTCGTAATTAGCATTTTCAATTTTACTTTTGAAGTTTTGATATTTTTTTTCACCATAATAATTAGTGAAAAATATTTTTAAACTTTCGCTATTATAATTTTCAGAATGTATACTTTTGCCAGATTTGTCACATATCTTGCATTTTGGCGACTGATAAAAATCTACCACGACTTATTTTACTCCGTTCACAAATTTATATATCAATTCTTTTAAATAATTTAATATATAAATAAATTTATTTTTAATCAAAAATATACTCACCCAATTTATTTTCAATAATTTGAAGTTCATTTTGAGAAATAAGCTGTTTAAACTTACCAATATTTTTTTTAGACTCGTCAGGCTGATATGTAGACGATTTATTTAGAGGAAGATTTAAGTGATTGCATAATAATTGTGAAAATTTTTTATTTTTTAGAACAAAATCTTCAAATTTAATAAATAAAACTTTTGGGTCATCAATTAATTTAAGACGTCTTTGCATTTCTTTATACCAATCTACAAAACCCTCAATGGAAGTTCCTTTTTTATAATGTTTTATTTCAGCAAATTGATCACGTGGATCTCTAGTAACTAGCACATTTTTACAAGCTGAATAATATTTTGTCGACTCTAAGGGATTCCAGCCTGAGCCACCTTGATCTAAAATTACCGCTCTTCCGTTAGCTCCAGAAAAAAACATTCTATCATGCATATTTTGGGAAGCTAATATTAAGTCTTTTTGAGATACTAAAAGTCTTGTTTGAGATATTTTTTTTTTTGATCCAAACCGTCTCTTGAATTTACCTAAAATTCGATCAGCAGTAGACTGCATAAGTTCATCTCTCCAAAGTAATCTCATAGGATAATCAACTGAACTTATTTCATGAATAAATTCTTCAATTTCTTTTTTAAATAAAGGTATTTTCTTAATTAGTTTTTTACCATTTGTTGTTGAAGTCCAATAATTCATTAGCTTATTTGCAATAGATTTAAATTGAGATAATGCATATTCAGCTGTTGCTGGATCAAAAGCTCTATCGGAAACAGATTCTAAAGCCATTAAGCCATTGGGAAGTATTGGTAAAAGATATTCTTCACCAAATAAAGGATCATAAACATCTCCACGACCATTTAAATAATCAAATACTGCCCTTGAGCCAGAAAAAGTTGTTCCAAGAACAATTATATATTTCGTTTTATCTAAATTATCTTTCATTTTTGTTTTTGTTTAAATGGTTTCCAAGCCTACTACTTAAAGCACAGATTGTCATAGTAGGATTTACACTCCCAGAAGTTGGAAATATCGCGCTGCTACAAACATATATTTTTTTTAATCCTAAAATTCTTAAGTTTTTATCAATTACAGATAAATCTTTATTATTATCAAATCTTAACCCTCCCATATGGTGTGAGGCTCCTTCAAATCTTTTTAATTTATCTTTAAATTTAAGGCTAGTTTCTTTTTCAGGCTTTAAGCTAAAATATTCTCTCACCTTTTTTGATAATAAATTTATTGTTTTATAGTCTATTTGACTTGGTCTCAAAATAACTAATGTTTTATTTTTTTTTGAAATTATAGAATTATTTATATTTGGCATCATTTCAGTAAATAATCTGACCCTATAGATTTTTTTAGTACTTAAAATATTCTTAATAATTGGAATATTTAATTTATCTATTAATCTTGATATTCTGTTATTTGTTTTTTCAAATCTTATGTATGTATTTAATAATTTGTTTTTAGCTTGTATATTTTTTTTTAATGAAATTCCATAATACGAAATTAAATTATCTTTTTTAACTAATTCAATTTTATTAATAATATCTATTTTAGGGTATTTAATATAGCCAAGGTCAAATTTAGGATGATCCATAAAAAATTTACCAACTAATTTTTTATTTTTTATACTTTTTAATTTTTTATTTAAAAGAGATTTTTGAACTAACTTTACGCTCTCAATACCTCCACAACAAATTATAATTTTTTTTGCAATAAATTTAATTTTTTTATCTATTGAATAAGCAATTGATATTTTTTTATTTTCATCGATTGTATCTACCCTGAAATTGTAAATAAAATCGATTTGATTAAAATTTATAAATTTTTTAAAATTGATAGGTTTAGTAGTTGCATAAAAAGGTCTTACTTCAAAAGGAATTGATATTCTTTTTTTTTTAAAACGATTAAAAAAAAATTGATATTTTTTATCCAAATTTTTATATTCTCTTAACAAGGAATTGTGACTAATTGGCCATAAATTTATTTGCTTTTTTTTCCACCTAGACTTCATTTCAAATTCTTCAAAATATGATGAAATATTAGCCCAAATGCTAGAAGTTCCACCAACTGTAAACGCTCTAGATTTTAAATTTATTTTTAAATGCTTACTTTGTACCTTTTTAAAATTTTTTTTAAAAAGATCTCCTTCCTCTAGAATTAAAATTTTTGATTTTTTTTTTTTTGATAAAATCGTTTTATATAAAGTTACAGCTGCTGGTCCTGATCCAATTATTATATAATCATACAATTTTTTTTCAAAAGAAAAGTTTTTAATTTGCTCTTTTGACTGAGCATAATCAATTTTCATATTTTTTTTATTAAATCTAAATTGTTTTTAATTTTCTTATTACTTAAGTTTATTATTTCTTTTAAATCAAAAAAATATAATTGATCTCTATCATCGTTAGATTTTTCAAATACCTTTTCTATTTTTGGTTCATTTGTATAAAGAAGTTCCAGAAACTTATTTGGATCATGAAAATTGTCATCAGCATCTAATATAGGCCAATTATACTTAACAATATTAAATTTGTTTTTAAGCTTATCTAAAGAAGTATTTAAATCACAAAAAAAAGGTATACCATAATGGAATCCACCTAAGTTTTCATAATTATCAATTTTAGGAACATAAAAATTTTTCAAACCCCTCAAATTTTCATAAATTATTTTTACCTTTTCTCTAATTATCTTATTTCTCTTATTTAGAATTTTGATGTCACTTAATGCTGTAATAGCTCCAAGAGGATTCATTCGACCTTTACCAATAAATCCAATTTTAGATAATAAATTCAAATTTTTATTTTCTGAGGTTTTTCTATTTAAATGTGACAAGTAGATAAGTCTATTATAGACATTGTTATTATTTGTTAAAACAATACCACCCTCTCCAGCATTAATTGCTTTATCACCTTGCATGCTCATAAATGATCCCTCACCAAGTGTTCCAACAATTAAATCTCTAGTTCTTGCTCCTTGAGCATGACTTATATCTTCAATTAAAATCATCTTTTTATTCAAATTTTGGATAGATCTTATATTTTCAATATCTTGGGGTAATCCATAAGCGTGGGTAATTAAAAAAAAATCTGCTCCTAATATTTTGTCTTTGTTGATATTTTCTTTGATTTGAAAATTCTTATCAAAATCTAAATAAATTGGTATCGCACCAATTCTCAAGATAGAGGAAATTACTGAAGGAAAGGTAAGTTTTGAAATAATTATTTTACTATTTTTCTTTACTCCAACAGAATATAGTAAAGCATTACAGGCTGTTGTTCCATTCGAAAAAGACACTGCGTAATTAGCTCTAAAATAATTACCCACTTCTTTTTCAAATCTTAATAAATATTTTGGATATCTAGTGTTTTGTTTTAAAAAACTATAAAATAAAATTTTTAAAGAGGAAATAATATTACTTAAGTTTAAACAATTTTTTAAATATATTAATATATTAATAATTTTCATTACAATCAATAATCACAATTTTTGAATTAAGATAGTTTTTTCAGATAAAAGTTTTAATTCAATTTTTTCACTTAGACCAAGGATATGTTGAAACTTTTTAATTCTTTTACTAATATCATTTTCATTTAATTTTGAAAACTTAGAATTTTTATTTACAGAAATATACTTATTTGGGATAAAATTACCTACAATTTTTTTTATTGTCTTTTTTAATACATTTTGTCTTAAAGAAGTTTCATATCTTTTCAAATTAAAAGGTTTGGATAAATTATCATTATCAATATTTTCCCATATATTAATTATTTTTTCAGCTGCCAGTTCATTATTAGAAAAAATTTTTTTCGATATAATTTCAGGCAATGTTTCAGAAGAATTTTGATCATAACTGCTTAGCTTGCTTGAATCAAATATGTTATTAACTTTTTTTGTTAACTCCTCTGGGGACTTTACAGGAAATCCTAGTTCATTAGCTAATTGGGGAGAATATTTCTGTCCAGGAAGAATATATGTTATGACTGGTTTTTTTGAAATTGTTGCCTCTAAAGCAGTCGTGCAGGAATTATGCATCACAGCAAAGGCATTTTTAACCCATCCATCAATTGAACCTTCACGAATTACATGTACATTAGGTATTCCATTTAAAATGATTTTCCATGCTTCTATGTCTTCTGCTGGATGTGGCCGAAAAACGATATCATAACCATTATTATTTGTTGACAAATATTTTACCGCTTCAAAATAAGCTAACATTTTATTAAAATCCTCAGCATATCTGCCCATAGTCATTTCGAGATGACCAGGATTGCTTTGATAGCGACCCATTTCATTTTCAAATTTTATTAATTTTCCAAATGAATTAACATTGTTTGAATAGCCAGTATTACATGATATTAGCAAAAAGGGTTTTTTGGGAATTTGCGACGGAACATTCCAATAATTTGCAAATAAAGGTTTCCAAAGGTCAGCCCTAGGTGAGCCTGTTTTATAAATTTTGTGAGAATATTTTGGATAAATTTCTTTTAAAGTTTCTACGTCATCTGTTCCCCAGCCAAAAACTGCAGTAGATTGTTCAATTGTTTTGTTTGAAAATCTTGTTTTCGCATCGCCCTCATAACCATGGTCGTTAAGATTACCTTCTTCATCCATACTTGTTATCAAAAAACCTTTATCTATCATTCTTTGATGCCTAGCAATTTTATCTTTATGTGCAGACAAAGATTTTGTGTGAAATATTCCGGGCGAGAGAACACCATTATTTACACCTTTTTCAATTCCAACTAAGTCTGAGACTATCATTCGATGACCTCTAGATGCTGCTAAAGTAGCTAAAAGAAGCTTACTATCGAGCTCACGAGATGATATCTCTACATGAAGATAAATATTCATTTATTCTCTATTTTCTTAAAGCCTTCACTATTTTCAATTAATTCCTCATAAGTTCCTTGGGCTTTAATCTCTCCTTTTTCTAAATAAAAAATTATATCACATTTTTTCACAGTGCTTAAACGATGAGCAATCATTATTATAGTTTTGTTGCTGCTAGTTTTGTGAATTTCTTGCATTACTAGTTGTTCAGTTAAATTATCTAATGCACTTGTAGCTTCATCTAAAATTAATATTTTAGGATTACTATATAGAGCTCTCGCAATTCCAATTCTTTGTCGTTCACCTCCAGATAATCTTACACCTCGCTCTCCGACTGTAGTTTGGTATTTTAAAGGTAATTTATCTATAAAATCATGAATATTAGCAATTTTAGCAGCTAATTGAACATGGTTTTTATTAATGTTTTTTTTGTCAACTCCGAAAGCAATATTAGCATCAAGAGTATCGTCTGCTATAAAAATATCTTGAGGAACATAACCAATTGATTGCTGCCAAGCAACAATGTTATTTTCATCAATTGTAATATCATCTACTTTTAACGTTCCTTTCTGCGCTTGCAATAAACCAAGAATAATATCAACGACTGTGGTTTTACCGCTTCCAGTGCTTCCCACTATACCCACAGTAGAGTTAGCGGGTATATTAAGATTAATATCTTTAATTGTTGTCTTTAAAGAATTTGGATATTGATAATATAAATCATTTATTGTTATTCCTCTAGTTAACGAAATTAAATTATCAATTCTTTTAGGAGTATTTGGATCCAAACTTTTATAATCTTTATGTGTTGCATTAAGTGACGGACTCACAAAACGTAACATAGTTATAGACGCATAAATTTGCTGCAATGCAGGTATTAAGCGATATCCCGCAAAAACATAAAGTGCTATTAATGGTAAAACACTATTAAAGGTATTTTGTCCCATTAAAAAAAGTATTAATAACAGCATGCCACCAAATGCGATTATCTCAAGTGCATAACGAGGTAATTGACTTATACTTCCAGCAATTGCAGAATATTTTGCAAGATTTTTTGCGGGAATGGAAAATCTTTCAAGAAAAGCTCGCTCTAGGTTTCCGACTTTTAGTTCTTTTGCAGCATTAAAAGCCTCTGTTACAACCATGAAGCGGTCCTGAACAGCTTTTACACGCTCATGCCCTATTCGCATTAAAAAATTTCGGGTTAATCTATAGATTAAAAAATATGTTAAACTTAATGAAGTGCAGGCTATTAAAGAAAATTTTGGCTCATTAAATATTAATAATATTAATATAGCAAAAGCTACTGTTCCATGTGTGATTATATTCAATATCGGTTTTAAACCTTTAGTGACAATTATACCAACTTCAGAAAGAACTGTTTTGCCTATCTCAGCACTATGACGGCTCAAAAACCAACTGTAAGGTTGATTAAGATATCTTTCCATTAGTCTCTTACTTAATCCATATTGGCACATTGCGCTAAATCGAAGTTGGGAATAAGCTAATAAGGCTTTGAAGGCTAGTGAAAAGACCAATAAAAAAAATACTAAGACACCCAAAGAAAATAAAAATTGCTCATTTGTTTTGACGCCAAACAAATTAGAGTAATTATAAAGCTTATTAATTAGTACATTGCTTTCTATGAGATCTGGATTTGTTAATACAGCTATGAAAGGCATAATAGAAGCTATTCCTATGACATCAAGTAATGCCATAAATAAAATCATTATTAATAAATAGAAAACTTGTTTGCGCTCTTGATGCGACAGAAGGTCAAAAATTTTTTTAAACGTTTTCATTCAAATATTGAACTTATCTGTTGAACTATAAATTTTGAACTTTGAAAATATTGTTAATTTAAATTTAAATTGTTTGGTTTATATGCTTTAATTAAGTCAATTTTAAGATAAAAATTATTACTTTTTAATCAATAAATTCTCAACTTGCTCAAATATAAAATGCCCTAAAAAGATATGACATTCTTGAATTCTAGCTGTAGATTTATTAGGCACTATTAATTTTATATCACAAAATTTCTTACATTTTCCTCCTGATCCTCCTAAGAAACCAACTGTGGTAATTTTTTTTGCTCGAGCTTCCTTTAATACCTTAACAACATTTAAAGAATTTCCTGAAGTTGAAATTGCTATTAATATATCGTTTTTTTTAGCTAATGCTTGGAAGGGCCTTCTAAAAACATCTGAGAAATCATAATCGTTACTACATGCAGTTAAGGTTGAAGTATCTTGAGCTAGACTAATTGCGGGTATTGGCTTTCTATTAACGTTAGGTCTCAATCTAACAAGGTACTCTGCAGATAAATGCTGAGCATCCCCAGCAGAACCACCATTTCCACATAGCATTAATTTACCACCTAATTTAATTTTCTTATGTATAATAGTAATAGCTTTTTCAATATCAGGTAACAAACTTTCTAATTGAAAATGCGTCTCAATATTTATGTTCAATTGTTTTAAAAAAACTTCATTTAATTTCATTATTTCAACTTTATATGCGCTCTGAGTTTTTCTGCTACAGGTTTTTCTTCATCTATAATTATTTTGTCTTTTCTACCTATTAAAGCATTTTCTAAAGTCCTGATATCATTTATCAGAGATTTAAAACCGTGAGGAGTAATAGAAGCTGCCTGATCACTACCATACATAGTTCTGTCTAAAGTTAAATGTCTTTCTATTGATGTAGATCCCAAACAAACTGCTGCAAGAGATATTAGTTTACCACCTTTTTCATGCCCGGAGTACCCAACATTACAATTATATCTTTTCTGTAATATATTTATCATATTTAAATTTGCTTTTTCATTTTCAAATGGATATGCAGATATACAGTGCATTAATTCAAAAGAACAATTATTCGATTTAAATATTTCTACTGCTTTATCTATCATAGCAAAATTTGACATCCCCGTACTTATAAAAGTATGTTTTTTTCTTTTTGCAACTTCACCCAAAAAAACTTCATCAACCAACATTGCAGAAGCAATTTTGTTATATTGAAGGTCATATTTATCTAAAAATTTTAAACTATTAATATCCCATGCTGATGAGAACCAAATAATTTTTTTTTTTATGCAATAATCATTTATTTCATCATATTCTTTTTCATTAAATTCTAACCCCTCTTTTTGCTCCCTTTCAGTTGTTCCAAATGGACTTGTTCTTGGTTTTTTTAGTTGTTCTTCTGAATAGACTTTTTCTATGTCTCTTTTTTGAAATTTTACTGCATCAGCTCCAGCTTGTGCTGATTTATCGATCATTTTTTTTGCTATGTCTAAATCTCCATTATGATTTATTCCAATTTCAGAGATTATGAAAATTTTGCTCATAGAAATATTCACACTATTAACAAGAATTTAAATTTAAGCAATTCATATATTAAAACTTCTATATTTTACTTAAAATAAATTAAGTATTGATTAATAGTTTTGTTTTCAGTCCTTTTTATTATAAAAATAATAATATTTAAAAAAATATTTAATTTTATTAAGTCCGCTTTACCTAATGAAAGAAAAAATTTATAGTAATTTTTTATATCTATTGCATGTTTTGGTATTTATTTCTTGTCACTTAAAATCACCCAAATTATGCGCTTTTTTTATAAAGATTTCTTTGTTTAAACAAAAAAGTCTTAAAAAGAGGACTAAAAACAAAAAAATTACAATTGTACTTTATAGAGCAATCGGTGAGAGAGATGTTCGAATAGTCCAAAAAGCATCAAGTAAATTTCCTCAAATACTTTATATGAGAAGATCAATAGTAAAATTAATTTTTTATTTTTTTTCAGGCAAAAGAAAATTTTTTTTTAATTATTTAAAGCCAGGCTTATATTTTAATCAAAATGATTATTTTAATCAAAACGAAGAGGATAAAAAAAAACTAGAGTTATTTTGGAGTGAAGTAATATTTAATTTAAAAAACTTTTACAAAAACGAAATTTCGAATATTGTAACTTTTAATTCTAGTTATTTTGCTGAGATTGCGTTATATGCCGCATGTAATAAAAATAATCTTCCAGTCAAATTATGGTTTAAAGAATGTTTTAGATCTGATCCAGCAATTGAGTACTATATTAAGGAAAACAAGTATAGCCACGTATTTCAACTTATAAAAAAAATATCAGTTTACAACGAGTCTATGAAAAAAGCTCTCATAGCAATTGATAAATCTAATCGTAAAAAAATTTTTGTGAATGGATGCCCAAGAATATATGATTATACAAATAAAAAAAAATATTTTAAAAAAATTAAAGATATTTTATTTCTCTCTTTTCATCTAAAAGGTGGAATTTCGCCTAGTAAAAATAATAAAAGCATCAATTGGAATTTAAGTTATGACAAAACTATAAAAATCTTAAATGAACTCTCAAATAACGAAAATTTAAACATAATTATCAAACGAAAAAAAAGCCGTAAAATAAAAACAAAGTATAAAATAGATAAAAAAATTAAAATTTTTAATGAAGGCTCTGCCCAAAAATATATACATCAAGCTGATGTAATTATTGGACATAACTCAGCGGCAACAATTGAAGCTTTGATTAATGGAAAACATGTTTTAATTCCTTTTTTTGAGAATAAAAAAAAACTGGAAAAGTATTTATTTGATTTTAATAAAGAAATTATTTTTAAATCTGAAAAAAGAATGAAAAATAAAATTCTAAGTTTAATAAATAAAAATTCTATGTTTCCATTAAGAAATGCAAAAAATGCAAAAACAATAAAAAAATATTACGGAAGTTCAGAAAATATAATAAAAAAGTACGAAAATTTTTTAAATAATTAGAAATTTTTTTTTCTAAATAATCTATTAATTAATAATTATAATGATATTACGTTAGGATTGTCTTCTTTAATAATTCCTCTAGTATCTACTAATAAATTTGAATATTTTATTAAAGTTTTATAATTCAATTTATCGTGGTCAGTTACTAAAATTACAACGTCGAACTTCTTAATTTTTTTTCGATTAATTTTTATACTTCTCATTGAAAAATTATAATTTCTTAAATTTTTTATAACTGGAACATATGGATCATGATATTCAACTGATGCTTTGTATTTACTTTTTAATATTTTTATAATTTCAAACGCAGGAGACTCTCTTGTATCATTTATATTTTTTTTATAAGCCACACCTAAAATTAAAATTTTTTTTTTGTTAAGTGTTTTTCTTTTTTTTTTAAATATATTTGATATTTTACTAATAACCCACGATGGCATTGATCTATTAATTTTACCTGCTAAACTTATGAATTCAGCGTCTAAGTTATACTTTTTCGCCCTCCAGGATAAATAAAAAGGATCAATTGGTATACAATGCCCCCCAAGACCTGGCCCTGGTAAAAATTTAAAAAAACCATAAGGCTTTGTTGAAGCTGCATCAATTATTTCATGAATATTTAAATTCATTTTATAACAAATTTTTTTCATTTCATTTACTAGGCCAATATTAATAGATCTAAATACATTTTCGAATAATTTAGTGATCTCTGCAGTTTGGATATCACTTGTTGAAATTAATTTTTGAAAAATTTTTTTGTAAATGGCTTTAGCTATAATTAAGCATTTTTTTGTTTTTCCGCTTATCAGTCTCGGAACATAGAAATTCTTGATATTATTTCCAGGATCATCTCTTTCAGGGGAATATACTAGATAAAAATTTTTACCAATTTTAAATCTTTTGCTCAAAACTGGAAATATTACTTCATCTGTTGTGCCTGGGTATGTTGTTGACTCTAAACAAAGTGCTTGATTTTTTTTCAAGTATGGAAAAATATTTTTTAATGTTTCTTTTATATAACTTAAGTCAGGTTTAAATTTTTTAGTTAGGGGAGTGGGTAAACAAAAAATAATTATATCAACTTGAGAAACGTATTTATATTCTGTAGTACAAAATAAATTTTTTTTTCGGTTTTTTTTAATTAATTTTAAACTTACATTACTTAAGTAAGAAATTCCTTTTTTTAATTTTTCTATTTTTTTTTTATCCTTATCAAAACCAATTACTTTAAAGCCAGAATTTAAGAATTGGATAGCTCTTGGCAAACCTATATAGCCTAAACCAAATATTCCAATTTTTGCTTTTTTTTTATTTATCAAAAGCGAAAGATTGTCATTTTTGACCATTATTTCAAATAATTTAATTTTTTGTTTATTGTAAAATTAGTCTTCAAGAGTATCTTTGCAATTTTTTTACCTGCATCACCTGATCCATAAATGAATGACTTTTTAAATTTTTTATTTACCTGACTCAATATTGTTTTTAATATTTCATTCCTTTTATAACCAACGTCTTTAACATTCGAACCTCTTTCTCTATCTGATTGTCTAGATCCAATATTAACTGATGGAACTCCTAAAAATGATGCCTCTCTTATCCCTGATGATGAATTTCCAACAATACATTTTGAATTTTTCATTACTTTTGCATAGTCCTCTGGATTAAAATTTTTAATAAATCTAACATAATCCGGGTTTGTATTTTGAAACATTCTTATTTTTTTTGAAAAAGTATCAGAACCAGCATCAATGTTAGGCCAAAGCCAAATAACTTTATAGTTTGTTTTTTTACAGAAGAGTTTAACAGCTTCAATAGTCTCTTCAATCTGAACATCAGCGTTATCAAACTCCGTAGTAACAGGGTGTTGAATTACCAAAATATAGTTGTCACTTGGATAAACTATACCTCCTGAGCCATATCTTACAAAAAAATTTTTAGGAAGATTAAAATTTAAATTTTTTAACAGATCAATTGAAGGGCAGCCAGTTAAAAAAACTTTAGATTTTAACTCTCCCATTCTAACTACAAAATCTTTAGCTCTTTTTGTCGAAACAAAATGCAAATCTGACAATTTTGTTATTGCATGTCTTACTTTTTCATCTATAGAGCCAGTAGTTTCCCCTCCTTGTATATGAGCAACTGGAATATTCATATAACTTGCGGATATGGCTATAGATAAGTTTTCGTACCTATCTGCAATTGCTACAACAAGATCTGGTTTATTATTTTTTAATATATTTGACAGTTCAATTATTGATAAGCCAGTTGTTTTTGGCATCGCAATTAAATCGTTTCCCTCAACAACCGAAAAGAGCTTATCAATTATTTTAAAATGATCCTTACGCATTACCCTATCAACAGCACCAAATCTATATAATGTGGCAGATGCACCAAGAACCAGAATTAGCTTGAGCTTTTTACTTTTGCTAATTTCTACTAATAAACTTTTAATTCTAGCATAGTTCGCTCTACTGTTAACTACAACACAAATTTTTTTTATTTTATTATTCAAAATCACCTCTCATTAAAATTCTTTTTGAAGATAAATTTTTCTTAGCAATCTTATTTACTATCTTTTTTAAAAATTTTTCACTAAATCCTGTACCTGGTTTTTTTAAAGTAAGATTTGAAATACATATTTTTTCACCTTTAATCAAATCTTTTTTAATAGCAATACTTTTTCCAAAAATATTTTTATATTTTTTTTGATTTAAACTTAAAATATTTTTATTTACAGGATTCTGGTACATTTGAAATATTGAATTTCTTGCTAAAGATATAGTTTTTAAATCATCAAAAGTTATTGAGGCATTAATATCAAGACCTTTAAGTTTTTTTGATGTACAAACATGAACTTCAACAACTTTAGCACCCAAACTTAAGGCAGCAATTGCCGGAAATATTGAGCCGGTATGATCAGAAAGACCTATATTGCATTTAAATTTTTTTTTCATCTCTGTTATTATATTCAAACCCACTTTTTGAAAACTATTTGGATATTCAGACGTGCATTGAAGTATTGCAAAATTATTACCTTTTTTTGATTTTATTAATTCATAATTTTTTTTTAAATCTGTCCATGTAGACATTCCAGAACTTACAATAAGACTCTCATTTTTTTTTTTTAAAACTTCTTTTATTATCCAATCAGAAAAAACTTCTCCTGATCCTATTTTCCAATTTCTGCAACCTAAATTTCTCATAATTTTTACCGCTTCAACTGAGAAAGGAGAAGTTGCAAAAATAATATTTACTTTTTTACAAAATTGAATAATTTTTTTCCATTGAATTTTTGTAAACTCAGTTTTTTTCCAATAATCGTATCTATTTTTATATTTGTTTGAAACTTTTATTCTAAAAGGTTCATCAAAAGTAGATTCAAATTCTGCAAAATGTGTTTGAAATTTTACAATATCAGCGCCATTCTTTTTAGAAAGATGTATTAACTTTAAAGCCTTTTTTAAATTTCCATTATGTGATAAACCGATCTCGGCAATAATAAGTGGTTTATGAAATTTTAACATTTTTTGATTTTTTCAATAAATATTTTGCAAGTTCTAAATCGTAGTTCTCATCAATATTAATACTCAATTTTCTTGGCATAATCATCGATAATGATCTTTTTCCTTTTATAGTATTTTTATCTAAATTTTTTTTTTTAAATAGATAAATTGCACCATTTTTAATGTATGCATCTCTTAATTCTTGTCTATTTTGACCCTCTTTTTTTTCTGAAAATATTGGGTCTATTATATATTTTTTTTTATTCAAATATTTTACCCTAGCTGGATGGTTTCCACCTACTGAACAAACACTAATTACTGAATCACATCTATTTTTCTTAAATAAATTTATTGCATCATTTATATCAGTTGATCGTCTCATTGGTGCAGTTGGCTGCAAAATCATTATTGCATCAAAAGTATAATATTTTTCTAAATCATTTTTTAAATATTTATATAACTCAACTGATCTAGTTTCATCTAAAGAATATTTTTTAGGTCTTAAAAATAATTTTTTTGCTCCATATTTTTTTGCTATATTTAATATCTTTTTACTATCGGAGCTGACAATATAATCTTTTAACTTTGATTTTTTTACAGCTTGAATAGTATAATAAATAAGTGGTTTGCCATTTATATTTACAATATTTTTATTTTTTATGCCTTTTGAACCAGCTCTAGCAGGGATAATTCCGATAATTTTCATTCTAATATTTAAGAAAGTGCATTTACACTCAAATTTTTAAATTTACCTTTTAAATATTTTTTATCTGATACTTTAGAATATGCTTCTATACTCAACCCTTTAAATTTACCTTTAGAATAATTTTTAATTGAACTTAACTTATAAACATCTGAAATTTCATCCTCATATCTTTCACATAAATTTTTTAAACGTCTTAAATGTTTCTCACTTATATTATCGAAAATTATATTTGCTTTTTTTGAAAATGTAGCATTATCTTTTTTTCTAGGAAAGTTAGCTTTAATCATTTCTTTACTGGTAAATTTAGTTTTACTAGTGCCAAGAAAATTTTCAAATATCTTAATATATTTTTTTGTTTCAACACAATAATTTTCAAATGGAACTAAGCACGAATTTTTAGAATATAATAAATCTGAATTCATATATCCTGTTAATTGTTTTTCAATGAATAAAAAACTTTTCTCTAAAGGGTTTGCTGAAGTATATTTTTCAGGCGTATCAAGCATTGCTTGAGGTATATTATCAAACTTTTTAATTTTAAAAGCAGGTTTATTATATCGGGCATCAATTCCAAGTCTGGTTGTTCTTCCGCTAAGAAAGTACGAAAAAACTAAGTCTAGTGGATGCCTCATAACGATAATATATTTAAATTTTTTATTAATTTCATTTAAAACCGAGCTTACAGTTATCAAATCATCACCACTCATAAATGGAAAAATCAGGTTTTTCTTATTTATCTCTTTAATTATCTCATTAAATATATTGGTCGTATCCTTTCTATTTGCACGAGCGATATATTCTTTATGCCTTGGGGAACTGATAATACTGGATATATCATGCAGATTGGTGTTCATTTCTCTACCCATCATCCTATACCAAACGTCCTTTTTTAATTCACCTTCAAATAAATATTTAAACCCTTGTTTATTTAAATCACCAGATTTATAGAGCGCTAAAAACTGATTATAACTATGATTCATAATGAAATGCTCTGTTCTTTTAAAAGAACTTATTATAGGGCCAATCGAAGATTTTCCAGATGTATTGGGACCATCAATAAAAACATAACTGGCATCAAATATTTGGTTTTTTTTAATTTTATGAGGTAGACGCACTTTTTGTTTCATTTAAACAAGTAAATTCAATAGCATGTTTTATTAGTAAAGCAACTTTTATATTAAGTTGTTTGATATAATTAATTAATTAATTTAGACATATATTTTCAAATCAATTAAGAAAAATTAATTAATACAAAATAATGATCTTAGGATTAATACCAGCAAGGCTAAACTCACAAAGACTACCTGGAAAACCTTTAATTAAGATAGATGGTTTACCTTTGGTAATTCACGTATTAAAAAGATCTTTACTTTGTAAAAAGTTAGATAGGGTTATCGTTTGTGCGGATGACAAATCTATAATTCAGGTCGTAAAAAAATTTGGCGGTGAAGCTATTTTAACATCAAATAGACACAAAAATGGAACAGAAAGAATATGTGAGGTAGCAAAAAAATTTAAATCACAAATGATAATCGATATACAGTGTGACGAAGTTTTCTTAAACCCAAAACACTTAGATGAACTTATTGATTTTCATAAAAAAAACAAGAAATTTGATATTATAATACCTCACTCTAGAACATTTACATTTGGAAATAAAAATATCGTAAAAGTGCTAGATAATGATAAAGGAAAAATTATATACTTAAGTAGGGCGGATATCCCCTTTTACTTTAGAGAAAAAAAATCATTTTTAAAAAAACATTTAGATTTTATATCTTTTAAAAAAGAATCTTTAATAAGATATTGCAAATTAAGTAAATCAAAAAATGAAAAGATAGAGTCTGTGGAACTATTAAGGGCAATAGATAACAATCTTAATCTAGGAACAATTAAAATCAACACTGATGTTTTTTCAATAAACACGAGATTAGATTTAAAAAAGGCAAAAATAATAATGAAAAAATGCAAGATAAGAAAAATGTATTAAATGAAAAAATTTTCACATTTTATTTTTGATATAGATGGTGTGATTTTAGATTCAAAAAGTAACATGAAGTTTTCATGGAAAGAAACTAATAACAAATTTAATCTAAAAAAAAAATTTTCGAAATATTTTAACAATATCGGATTACCTTTTAGAGAAATATTAAAAAAAATTGGTATTACAGATAATCATAAAAAAATTGAAATTGAGTATAAAAAAAATTCAATTAAATATTCAAAAAAAATAAAAATTTATAAAAAGATAAAAGATTTTTTTTTATACTTGCATGTAAAAAAAATTGATTATTATGTTGTTACCTCTAAAGATTTAGAAAGAACAAAAAAATTTTTAAATAAGTATAAGATTTATCCTAAATCAATTCATTCACCCTCTAATAAACTTAAAGGCAAACCACATCCAGATTTATTGAATTATTGCATAAAGATTAATAAAATTGATAAAAAAAAGTGTTGTTATGTTGGTGATACTGAATTTGACTATTTTGCAGCAAAAAATGCTAAAATTGATTTTATCTTTGCTAAGTATGGATATGGCAAATTTAAAACAAAATATAATTTTGTAATTCACACACCTAAAGATCTATTTAGTTATTTAGAATAAAATTCTTGATTATTAACTAAGAAAAATGTTTAATTTTTTATTAATAATTCATTAGATTGATATCAATAATATTTAAGTACTACTTTATGCATAATTTCATATAATACAAAAAAATGAATTCCAAATTTAAAGATCTTAAAAACAAAAATATAGTAATTACTGGAGGAAATGGCTTTTTAGGAAAACAGCTCTGTGATGCTTTTTTGAGTCAAGGTTCGAAAGTTTTAATTTTAGATATAAAAAAATCAAATTCTAAAAAAAACTTAATTCAATTTAAAACCGATATTACTAAAGAAAATGAATTAAAGAAATTCTTATTTTTTTTAAAAAAAAAAAAAATTAAAATTGATGTTTTAATAAATTGTGCTGCCAAAGATTATGTTCCAACTAAAAAAAAAGAAAAAGACGAAAAACTTGGTTTAGAAAATTTTTCCGAAAAATTATGGGCAGAAGATTTGAATATTGGTTTAAAGGGTAGTTTTTTAACAACAAAGATATTAGGTTCTTATATGGCCAAGGTGAAAAAAAATGCTGTTATCTTAAATATTTCATCTGACCTTGGTATAATTGCACCAAATCAAAATATATACAAAAAAAATAATTTTATTAAACCTGTTTCTTATTCAGTTGTAAAACATGGGATTATAGGTTTAACAAAATATACTGCGAGCTACTGGGCAAAAAATAATATAAGGTGCAATGCAATTGCACCTGGTGGAATTTTTAATAATCAGGAAAATACATTCATCAAAGAAATCAATAAATTAATTCCCATGGGAAGAATGGCTAAGAAAAAAGAATACAATGGGTTGGTCTTATTTCTATGTAGCGATCTTTCATCTTACATAACAGGAAGTGTTATTGTTGCTGATGGAGGTAGATCTATAATCTAATAATTATATTCTTTGGATTTAAAATTTTTAATTAAGATTTGTTGTTTTTACGTGTATAAGAATTAAAATCAGCTACTTTTCGAAAAACAGGTTTAACGGGTGTGCCTTTAATCATCCCTCTTAATTTTAAATTATTTTTAACTACACGTTTAAAAAGACTCATTACCTCGTCATATGCTGTTAAGGTTTTTTTTATATCTTTATCTTTATGAGACCACGAAAGTGCATGATATGCAGCCCAAAGTACACCTCTACGTATTAACTCTTGCTGAAAATAAGATTTTATTTCTAGATCATTGTATTTTCCTTGCCCATTAAATGAAATAATTGATCGACACGGATAACCTATACATTCGACAAATTCTTGTAAGTTATGTTTTTCTGCTAACTTGTTAAATCCCTCTTTAAGTTTTGTTCCCACTGTATTTAGATGCCCAGCAACATTCTCTTTTTCTAGTTTTGGAATACAAGCTTTTGCGGCAGCAAGTCCTATGCAATCTCCTCCATAAGTGAATGAAAAAAAAGTATTTGAAAGTGATGACATATACTCTTTTTTACCCACAATTGCTGATAAAGGAATTGCATTCGATATTGCTTTCGCAAAAGTTGCTAGATCTGGTGTTACATTTGTCAATTCTTGAGCTCCTCCAAGAGAGAAACGAAAGCCTGATATTATCTCATCAAAAATAAGCAGTGCACCGTAATGATGAGCCATTTTTTTCACTTCTGATAGAAAATTTTTTTCACAAAAATTTTTAGAAACTCCTTTTTTACACTTTTTTAAACAATAACAAGCTGGCTCAAGAATTGTAAGCGGCTCCATAATTACACAAGCAACTTTTCCAGAATTTTTTTTAAATATTTTTTCTAGGCTGTCTAAATCATTATACTTAAAACTGTGAGCTAATTTTTGATTAAACTTAGGTATTCCTCTATTTAAGTCTGTATTAGCTATATACCAATCATGCCACCCATGGTATCCACAATAAGCAATATGATCTCTTCCTGTAACAGATCTCGCGACTCTAACTGCAATCGTATTTACATCAGCTCCATTCTTGCCAAAACGAGCAGACTCTGCACAAGGAATTTTATCAATTAACAACTCTGTAACATCTAATTCTAATTTATTCATTAAGGAAAAAGTTGAGCCTAATTCTAATTGTCTAGTAACTGCTTTGTTTACATCAGGATCTGCGTAACCAAGAATAATTGGCTGACAGCCCATTACATAATCCAAATATTTATTTTGGTCTACATCCCAAACATAAGCACCTTTGCCTCGATGTAAATATTTTGGAGCAAAACCTTCTACAAACTGAGTTACACCCTTACTAAAAGTTTGGCTACCCCCTGGTATAATTTTATTAGCTTTTTTATACAATTTATTAGAGTTGGTTATTTTTGGTTTTTTCATTTTTTATTCATTTCTTTAAATCTTTTTAATTCTTCATATGTATCAATTTCAATTAATTTTTTGGAAGTTTTATTATTTAGTAAAATTGGAAAAGTGTTTTGAAAAATTAATTCATTATTAAGCTTTTTTAAATATTTTACATCAAATCCACAAATATAGTGGTGATGAGAAAAAGCTTTAGGAAAATCTTGCCTTCTACAAAAATCATTTTTAATAAATTGAGAAGGTCTATTTTTTTTGATGTACCAACAACTCATTGGATGTGTCTCTGCTTTTTTAAAAGCACAAATCGATTTAAGCTTCTTTTTTTCAACTATCTTTAAAGAATTTTTAAAATCATTTATATTCTTGTAAACTATAGGTATATAAAAAAGCCAAATAAAAGTTTTATTTGAAAATTTTAACTTGTTATTCATATCTGTAAAAACCGATTTAATACAAGTTTTATCCATTGCTAATTTTTTTTTTCTTTTAAAAAAATTAAAACCATATTTTTTTGCTAAAATTTTTAAATGAGGATCATCTGAATTTACATAAACTTTATCAAACAATTTATTTCCTTTTAAAAATTTTGCCGTAAAATTGAATAAAAATCTATTTTTAAATGGAAGAGATCTGCTATTTTTTCTTGCTGGTATCACCGCTATATGTTGAAAATAATTACTCATTTACCTCTCTTAAGTTTGGATTTTTCATTTCCCATTCAACAAGTTTCCATGATTGACCATTTTTATTAAAAGTTTTTTTTAATTTATTATTAAGAACAAAGCCAGCTTTTTTATATAACCGCATTGCAGGTAAATGTTCTTCCACAACTGGAAATACTATTTGTTTAAGTTTAAGATGTTTAAACCCAAATTCTTTAACTAATTTAATTACCTCTGTACCTATGCCGCATCCACGATTATTTTTATTACCTATTAATATACCAAAATTACTTTTCATTAATTTAAAATCTATTGGACCAAGTCGAACATTACCCACATGTTGAAAATTTTTTTTTAATAAAATTGCAAAAAAATAATCTACTTTGCTAGATGTCATCTCATTTGCAAAAAGATGGAGATCTTCTATGGAAGTTTTTTTTTTTGCTTTTTGAATAAATTTAGTTGTTTCCTCATCATTCATCCATGACAAATAATTATCATTTATAAATTTTTTTGAAAAAGGCTCTAGTAAAATCTTACTTCCTTCAATACGCTCAATTTTTTCCATTTTAATTTTTAAAATTATTTAAAAACCAAGTCAGTTGATCTTTAAAGATTTTAACTCCTTCATCATCTCGATATGCCTGAAAAATCATAATTCCTCGGTACTCATATTTTGTTAAAAGATCAAAAATTTTTGAAAAATCAGCATTTCCAGTCCCTAGTGGTACTGATCTTCCTCCTAGTAATCGATCCTTTATGTGTAAATCTGTAATCCTGTGTCCGTAAGCTTTGAATTCTTCAATTGGATCATATCCCAATGCAGCGCTATTCCCTATATCATAATTAACAGTTACATTTTTTGATCCAATTGAATCTAACATATTTGCAAAAACTTTTGGCTCTAAATCTGTTTCAAGACAAATATTTATTCCTGAAGTTTCTGCTGTTTTAATAATTGATCTAATATTGTGTATTAAATTATCTATTTTTTTTTTATTAATTAAACTAGATTGATCAACACATGGTATAACTATATCTTTTACTTTTATTAAGGATGCTTTTTTTATTAAATCCTCAAGAACAGCTAAACTTTTTTCAACAACATCAAAATTATCACTATGTAGTGGCGCTTCCATAAAATAATCGGCACAAATCGACAATACTTTTACTCCACTGTCTTGCTCAATTTTTCTAATTTCTTTAAGCCCGTCAAAATTAAGAAGTGGATTTTTATCAGACTCGTAATAGTCAAAGATAAATTCAATGCAACCAAGACCTAGCTGATTTGCTAATTGAAATTCCTGTTGCCAATTTCCAATAGGATGTGCTTGATACTTGCCTTGATACTTTGGCAATAACCTTCCTTGCATAATGCCAGTATTTTTTTGTAATTTCACAATTTGATACGATAATATTAATGATTATAAAATTTAACTTGTAACTTATTATATTTTCCCAATATTTGATCTTTTAATAAGAAAATATGTTGATCAGATTTTTTATCATTCACATACTTCCAATTTCTTTGAAAATTATCTTTTAAAAATTTTGCATTTGCACCTCTTCCATCACAGACAATTATAGTTCCAGGAGTATAGTAATGTTCTAATCTAAGAATGTCTGCAACCATTGGCATCATATCTTTATGCCTCGTGCTTATTCCATTAATATCTTTTTTTACGTTAAATTGAGATGGTCCATCTAAATATATAAAATCTGGATTACATAATGGCAATTTTTTGTATTGAGTGCAAATTCTATCATTAAAAGTTGACATTTCCACATCAGTCAAATTAAAATTGATTTTAATTGGATTTTTAATTCTTAAATATTTGTTAAATTTTTGAATTCTGTTTCTTGTAATATTTAAATATTTTTTTTCATTCTCAATTACAAATAATTCAAAAGGATTATTTCTTCTTAATTTTTTAATATCATTAGAAAATTTATTCTTTAATTCCTTGAGTGCCAAACTAAAAATGAGGGTTGACCATCCAGATCCAAATTCAAGAACGGTTGTTCTTTTATTCAGCAAGATATATTGATATAAATTATATAGATCATCTAACTCTGGCATAGTGGGCTCTACCAGTCTCATCTCGTTCACCGAGGGTTTTATTTTTTTTGATTGGTCAACTAAAAACTTCAAACCTTTTTTTATAAAAAAATTTTCAAGATATTTATTATTTTTTGGAGTAGGTCTTTTTAATTTAATCATTATATGATTTATTATATTCAGTTGTTTCAATATCTAAACTTTAAAAAAAATTTTTTTCAGTGCATAAATCAAGCCAATTGAGCTATTAGTACTGGTCAGCTGCACGCATTACTGCGCTTCCACATCCAGCCTA
>MDTG01224600.1_pt1 | contig 23307 bp, 18 predicted proteins | sample 811421 | NCBI WGS metagenome assembly MDTG01 (sample SAMN05326645, study PRJNA326480) | marine metagenome | isolation source: seawater | place: Pacific Ocean: South East | collected 2011
ATTCTTTATGATGGGCGATTATTTTCAGAAATGGGCTATCAAAATAAAAAAGAAATCCGAAAGGAAGTAGGAATGTTATTTCAAGGTTCAGCATTATTTGATTTCAAATCTGTCTTGGAAAATGTAATGTTTCCCTTAACTATATTTTCAGATAAATCCCAAGAGGAAATCAAGGAGAGAGCATTATTTTGCTTGAGGCGGGTTAATATCGAGGAACAAGATAATCATCTTTTTCCCGCTGAAATATCAGGAGGTATGAAAAAAAGAGTGGCAATTGCAAGAGCAATTGCCTTACAACCACGTTATTTATTTTGTGATGAACCCAACTCAGGTCTAGATCCGCAAACTTCGATTGTAATCGATAACTTAATTAAGGAAATTACCTTGGAATTTGATATTACAACAGTTGTTATATCGCATGACATGAATAGTGTTATGGAAATTTCGGATTTTATTTCATTTATTCATCAAGGAAGAAAGTGGTGGGAAGGATCAAGAGACGATATATTAACTAGCGACAATGAGGAAGTTGTTGATTTTGTATATGCATCCAATTTTATGAAAGCAGTTAGAGAAAATTTTAAGAAACGATAATATTCGACTATATTTTTTTTCCGTTTTCGAGATCAAAATTTAAAGAATCAGCAAATATATTTTTCACCCGTTCTACTTCTGCTTTCGTTATCTCAGCGGAAAAGGAAAGTCTAAAAGAGCAAAAACAATTCTCTTTAGAAATTCCCATTGCAGTGAGCACTTCAGAGGGATTTAGATTTTCAGAAGTGCAAGCAGATCCTAACGAGTAACTTAAATATCTAGTTTTTTTTATTAGATTATTAGCTTTTATTCCGGGAAGAGTTATATTCAATATATGATTACTAGTATATTTCTTTGATTCATTAAATTTAGCATTATACGAAAAGAAAAAATCCTTAAGCTCATTTTTAATAATTTCCAATCGCTTTGCGTTCTCATCCAATTCATTTATTGCCAATTCAATAGCTTCGCCAAGTCCTACAATTCCTGGTGTATTTAGTGTCCCAGCTCTAAGTTTATTCTCTTGACCTCCTCCTGTGATTAAAGGAGCAATAGTAATTCGTGGATTTTTTCTCCTTATATATAAAGCTCCTACTCCCTTTGGTCCATTAAATTTATGCGCTGAAATTGGAAATACGCCAATTTTATTATCTTGCATATCTATGTGTAATTTACCAATAGCTTGAGTTCCATCACACAAAAATGGAATGTTTTTTTCGTAAGCTTTTTCTGAGAGTTCTTTTACATTTTGGATAACACCAGTTTCGTTATTTACCCACATAATTGCAACTAAAACAGTTGTACTCTTTAAGGAATTTACAAAATCAGAGCTATTTATTAGACCTTCAGAATTGACGTCTAAATAAGTTACTTCAGCCCCTTTTTTTTCCAAATCACGAACTGTATCTAAAACCGCTTTGTGTTCGGTTTTTGATACAACAATATGGTTCCCTTTTTTGTGATAGAGTTGATAAATAGCTCGAATAGCCTGGTTAATTCCTTCGGTAGCACCAGAGGTGAAAATGATTTCGGATTCCTCACAGTTTATTGCCTTTGCAACTTGCTTCCGCGCTCTTTTTATTGCGCCATTAGCATACCAGCCATGCTGGTGTGTAGCACTACTAGAATTTCCAAAGTGATGGGTAAAAAACGGCAACATTTTTTCAAGCACCTTTTCTGAAACAGGAGTTGATGATGCATAATCTAAATATATACTCTTTATATCCACTCGAAGACCAAAGGTAATAAAAACAATTACGTTTCTGGAGTTTTGAACTTGTATTCACTTGAAATACTATCTGGATTAAATTCATCTTTCCTTGCCGACGAGGACTTACAATTCCGTCGTGAAGCAATTAAATACGGCTCATTTGGTAAAAAATGATGAAAACTCCTGTTAAACAAAGGTAAAACTCTATAAAAGCAAATTGGTTTTGTTTATTTTTGATTAAAGTCTACTTGAATGTCAAAAAGCAATTGGAAATATTGCAATGATTATGTGAACTACTCCAGGTTCTTAACCAGGGAAGTTTATATTGGCGATGTAACCCTAGGGGGTAATAATCCAATACGTATTCAAAGTATGACAACAACAGATACTATGGATACTATTGGGACAGTTGAGCAAACCATCCGAATGGTTGAATCAGGCTGTGAATATATTCGAATAACTGCACCAACAAAAAAAAGCGCTCAAAATCTTGGTGAGATTAAAAATGAACTAAAAAAGAGAGGTTATAACGTACCGCTCATTGCAGACATCCATTATACACCAAATGCAGCTGAAATTGCTGCACGTCTTATTGAAAAAGTCCGTGTTAATCCAGGAAACTACGCGGATAAAAAAAGATTCCAGCAAATTGATTACACAGAGTCAGAGTATGCTGCTGAATTAGATAGAATTCGTCAAAAATTCACTCCTCTTGTAAAGATTTGTAAAGAGTACGGCACAGCTATACGAATAGGTACAAATCATGGTTCCTTGTCGGATAGAATCTTAAGTAGGTATGGGGATACTCCGATAGGTATGGTGGAGTCAGCAATGGAATTTTTACGAATATCTGAAGATTTAAATTTTCATAATTTAGTTCTCTCTATGAAAGCGAGTAACCCAAAAGTTATGGTCCATGCCTACAGGCTCTTGGTAAATAAAATGATGGAGGCTGGAATGAATTATCCACTTCATTTAGGAGTTACAGAGGCTGGAGATGGTGAAGACGGAAGAATAAAAAGTGCTGCCGGAATAGGGACACTCTTGGAGGACGGAATAGGAGATACTATTCGTGTTTCATTAACAGAGGATCCAGAATATGAAGCTCCAGTTGCAAAAGCTCTTGCGGAGAGGTACTCTTTAAGAATGAATGCGCCTAAATTGCCCAAAGTGGATAAAATTGTAATTAATCCTTTTGAATATAAAAAAAGGACAACAATTAAAGTTGAAAATTTAGGTGGATCAGAAGTCCCTAGAGTTATTGTTGACATTAGTAATTTTGATGAAATAAAACCTTCTCATTTATATCCATTTGGTTATGTATACAATGTCAGCGATGACAAATGGACAATTCAGGATGTTTCAGTAGATTATTTGTACGTCGGTGATAAATCAATTGATTTTGATATTCCGGGAACCCTAGGTGTTATTCAAAATAGAAGTAATTGGGAACGAAAAGATAGACATTATCCGGTGTATGAATATGGAGAAGATATTGAGGTAAAAGGGTTGTGCTTCATAGAGGCTAAAACAGAAGAAGTAATCAATGAGGTAAATTTACTTCCGACGAACGCTGTTTTAATTCTTACAACTACACATGCTCATGGGATGGCCGATCATCGAAGAGTTTTCAATAAGTTTTTTGATGAGGGCATTCAGAATCCGATTGTCGTTAAGAGGTTATATAACGGACTTTCTGACGATACTTTTCAACTTCACGCATCTACTGATTTTGGAGCTTTATTAATCGATGGTTTAAGTGATGGTGTTTGGGTTGAATCGGACTTACCATCTCGGAGAATTATGGCAACAATTTTTGGCTTTTTCCAAGCCACCAGAACAAGAATTTCAAAAACGGAATATATATCCTGTCCCAGTTGCGGAAGAACCTTATTTGATTTACAAGAAACTACTCAATTGATTCGGTCAAGGACTTCTCATTTAAAGGGTGTTAAAATAGGTATCATGGGATGTATTGTCAATGGTCCTGGAGAGATGGCGGATGCTGATTATGGTTACGTCGGTTCAGGACATGGACGCATTACATTGTACAAAGGACAAGAGGTTGTTGAGAAAGCTATTCCATCAGCTGAGGCAGTAGATAAGCTTATTGAACTTATCCGAGAATATGGAGATTGGGTTGAAAAATAACCTACAAAATTAACTTAATTTGAAATTATCAGCGTCTAAATGCGCTGGGAATTTGACCCGATACTCTCTTAAAGAATTAATATTTAGGCTAATATTATCAACCGTAAATTTAGTGGGTTCAGTAGCAGATATTTTTGCTCCTAAATAATTGTAAACAGCCGAATCCCCCGAGTAATTTATTCCATTACCATCGCAACCAATCCTGTTAACACCAACAACATAAGATTGATTTTCTATGGCTCTAGCCTTTAATAGGGTTATCCAGTGATTTGTTCGATTTTCAGGCCAGTTTGCAATATATACAGCGATGTCATATTTGAGTTTCAAATTTCTACACCAAACTGGAAATCTCAGATCATAACATATAAAAAAAGCTATTTTAACACCTTTAATATTTAAAATCAATTCTTTATTTCCAGGCGAATAGTGTTGATTTTCGTTTGCATAACTAAACAAGTGTTTTTTGTTATAATAATTAATTTCTCCACTTGGAGAGGCTACAATTAGCCGGTTAAAAAAACGGTTATTTTCTTTTATAATTAGACTTCCAACAAGATACTTTTCAGTATCTTCTGCTTTAGCTTTCATCCAATTAACAGATGGCCCATCCATTACCTCCGACAGATTTTCTGTGCTCATTGAGAACCCTGTGGTAAACATTTCTGGAAGCACAATAATACTAGACTTTTCGGAGGCTCGTTGAATTGCTTCGGCAAAGAGTTCGTAATTTGCTTCTTTATTTTCCCAGTGTAAATCTGCTTGTATAGTAGTAATTGAAAATTCCACCTCATCAAAGTATGGATTTTATTGATAATAAAAAAGTCCTCATAAACATGAGGACTCTGTTAACGTACTTTTTTGATTATTTTATCGCCCTATTCGGTAATCAGTTGCACCTTGGAAACCGCCATTAGTGGTGGGTGTTTCGGCCTTTTCAGGAAGCCCTAATTCCAAGCGGACTAATTTTGTAATATCTTCACCTCCAGCAAACAAGGTAGCCTCTTTACTTAAAATGTAAGTAAATGAATTTTCTTTTGCTATTTTTTCAATCGCTTTGGTGATTTTTTCTTCAATTGGCGATAGGTAAAACAATTCTCTATTTTTAAAACTATTCTGCATTTGAGGGAGTGTCTCTTCTTGAAAACGCTTACTATCGTTCATTAGACCCTGGTATCTTTGATTAAAAATTTCAGTGGGTAAGGAATCTTTTAATCTTTCTAATTCAAGCTGTTCATTGTAAAGTTTGGATTGGATTCTTCTTGATTCCTCTTCTAGCATTTTCTGAAATTCAATTAATTTAAATTGAACGGAATCTTTTATATACAAAGATTGCATGATATTTTGGGTATTAACATGCCCTATTTTTTGTTTTTGACCAAAAACCATAAAGGTACCTAAACCAAGAACTAGCAACAAAATGCTTTTTTTCATAATCATATCTTTTAAAGAGGAACAAAAATACTATAAATATCCTAGATTCTTGAGAACAGCATCTGTTTTATCGTACTTATCACTGTAATACAGCACCGCTATTTCAGAGGACGAGTCTAACACGAAAGCAAACCTTCCAGAGTCGGCCATTTCTTGAATAGCCTTATACACTCTATCTTGTATTGGTTTTACCATTTTTTGTCGTTCTTTAAACAAATTTCCTTTAGGGCCAAAATATTTTTTTCTTAATTCGGAGAGCTCAAGTTCTGCCTTATCAACTTCTTCACTTCTTTTAATACGCATTGATTTTGAAAGCAAAATTTTATCAGCTTGAAAGGAAGCATTTAGTTTATTTATGGCATCTTGCTTTTCTTCTATTTCTTTTTGGTATTGGAGTGCTAAAGCATCTAATTTTTCTTGAGCACTTTTATACTCAGGAATTTTCTCTAAAATTTTGTCAGTATTAACAAAAGCTATTTTTTGTGCCTGACTTGATAGAGCAAACAATATACCAAACAATAAAATTATCTTTTTCATACTATTTTATTTTACCATCCACTAATATTCCCCCCAAAGGTAAACGTAAATTGGCCAGGAGTCAAAAAATTAAATGAGCGATCTAAAGAACTGTTGGCGGCATCGAAAGGAAATCCGTAGTCAAATCCTAACATTCCAAGCATTGGAAGATATAATCGGATACCCATTCCTGCAGCCTTTTTTACATCAAATGGATCAAATTGTCGCAAGGATGCAAATGTATTTCCTGCCTCAGCAAATGCTAGTGCGTAAATTGTAGCCTGCTGCTCTAAACTGATTGGATATCTCAGTTCAAACGTATACTTAATTGCCCCTACACCTCCATTAACCCCATCTCCTTCAAAAACAACGTTGTTCGAGTTGGCCTCTGCAAAACCCCTTAAAGGGATAATTTCTCTTCCATCTATATTAAATCCAGTTAAACCAGAACCACCCATGTAAAATCTCTCAAAGGGAGAAATTGGGATGTTTTTATTGTAAGAGGCCAAAATTCCAAAATTGACCTTTGAATATAGAACTAAATTATCTACTATTTTATTATACCAACCAGCATGAAATTTATATTTGTGGTACTCAATCCATGTGTATTGATCCACTTCATTCATTCCTTTTATAGCGTTACCAGAATTTAATAATGAAATAAAAGGAGCAGTGAGTTGAGCAATCAAATTGAATTCTGAACCAGATCGGGGATACAAGGGCTGATCAATACTACTTCTAGAAATTTTAAATTTTGTGTTTAATTTGTTAAAGTTTCCTGGTTCATCAGTAGCAATATTTAATCCAGCATAATTAAATACGTTATACCGTTGATAGCCAAGAGAGTACTGAACTCTAAAAAAATTATCTGGCCACTTAAGCCTTTTTCCTAGTCCTAATGTTGATCCAGTGATGTATTGATAACCTCCTGTTGAATTACTCTGAAGTCTTGTATGGTAAACAGATGTACTTAAAGCATTTGGTTTTTTACCACGAAACCAAGGTTCGATAAAACTAAAATTATAGGATTGAAACCAAGGTCCGGAGGACTGAGCCCTTAGTGTTAGGGTCTGTCCATCTCCTGAAGGAACAGGTGTCCAGTATTTTCTTTTCCAAAATCGTTTTGTAGAAAAATTATTGAAACTGAGCCCTAATGTTCCAACCACCCTTCCAGCTCCAAATCCACCTTGCAATTCAAATTGATCAGAAGGTTGTTCTTCGACAACAAACTCAATATCAACAGTTCCATTAGCAGGATTAGGTCTTGGATTAACTTGTAGTTTTTCAGGAGCAAAATATCGAAGAGCATTTAAAGCTTGTTGGGAACGGATGATATCTGATCTTTTGAACAAATCTCCAGGACGCATAAAGATTTCTCTGAGAATGACATGATCACTTGTTTTTGTATTCCCTATGATTGAAATTTGTCCTACAATTGCCTGTTTCCCTTCAAAAATCTGAATTTCCAAATCAACAGAATCATTTTCTATTTTTACTTCTTTGGTATTAAGATTGAAAAACAAATATCCATCGTCAAGATATAATGAACTAATATCAGTTTGCCTAGGATCCATAGATAATCGTTGTTGCAGTAATTGCTCATTATACACATCACCCTTTTGAATATCAAGATATTTTGTTAAAAATTCACTTGTATATTTTGTATTTCCTGAAAATTTTATCTTTCGAAAATAGTATCGTTTTCCCTCATCAACTTTTATGAGAAGTTTAACCTTATTATCTTCAGTTTTAATAACTGAATCATTAACTACCTTCATGTCTCTAAAACCATATTGTAAATAAGCTGCTTTTAAAAGCTTTAAATCTTCAGTATACTCTGACTCAACAAGTTTTGCTCCTCTAATAAAATTCCACCATATTTTTCTTTTTGTTTCCTTCATTGCCTTTCTCAATTTAGAATCAGGAAGAGCCCTATTTCCTTTAAAAACAATGTCTTCTATTTTGACTTTAGGACCTTCGTCAATTTCAAAAAAAAGAATTAATTTGTTGTTTTTCGTTGTGTCGTTTTTTGTGTAATGAGTGATTTTTGGATATAATTTTCCTTCCTCAGAATAGTATCTTTCAATAATTTCTGTTGCTCTAAAAACTACGTTCGGGTTATATGAATGATATGTGAGATTTTTTAAATTACCCTCAAGATCTTCCCGTTCGCTTTTGGATGGATTTTTTCCTCTTTCAGATTTCACTACCCTTATTTTACCTATTTGAGGAGTTTCTTTGAATTTAAAAAGAAGTGTTATTTCTTCTCCGTCGATTTTTTTTACATAGAGTTTAACATCTATGAATAGCTTTGATTCCCATAGTTTTCTTATTGCCTCGCGAGTAATCTCACTTGGAATTTTAACTTTATCTCCTTCTGCTAAACCACTTCTTATTAAAACTGCACTTTTAATTCTGGTTGTGCCTTGAAGTTCAATTTTTTTAATCGTATAGACCTTACCTTTCTCAATAGTAATAATTTCCTCTCTTGAAAAAGGTGATTGTAATTGATTAGAATCAATTAAATTAGAAACAGAGTCTGATTGTGCAAAAACTGAAACTTTTAAGAGAAAAAAGAAATATACAAGTAGGTTATGTCTCATTAATTTGATTCAGTAATTTGTTCACTTGTTTTCCCAAAACGTCTTTCTCTTTTTTGAAAACTCAATAAAGCCTCGTACAAATCTTTTTCTCTAAAGTCGGGCCATAGTTTGGGTGTAAAATAGAGTTCCGCATAAGCCAATTGCCAGAGCAGAAAGTTACTTACCCGATGCTCTCCTGAAGTCCTGATCATTAATTCAGGGTCTGGAATACCTATTGTCGATAAGGATTTGTTTATTAGACCTTCGTTGATTTGCTCGGTAGATATTTCTCCTGATTTAACTCTATTAGATATTTCTTTAACCGCATTAATAATTTCCCATCTGGAGGAATAGCTTAGAGCCAAAATCAAAGTCATACGACCATTTTGGGCAGTTTCATGGATAGCATTATCTAACTTTTCTTTTGCTTTTTTAGGGAGCGTATTCAAATCGCCAATTGCCTGTAAGCGAATTTTATTTTTATTTAGAGTGTTGATTTCTTTCTGAATGGTATCCACCAATAATTCCATTAATGCATTTACCTCAAATTTAGGTCTATTCCAATTTTCAGTGGAAAATGCGTAAAGGGTAATGTATTGGATACCAATTTTTGCAGCTCCTTCAATTGTAGATTGGACAGCTTTCACACCATTTCTATGTCCAAAGACGCGAAGTTTACCTTTTTGGGTAGCCCATCGTCCATTCCCGTCCATAATAATTGCAACATGCTTAGGAATATTCTTTTTATTAACTTCGTTGAATTCAGCCATTAACTACTTATTCTAGCTATTAATCCTCAAAAGTAAGCTTTTAATTACATTTTTCTGCATACCTCTTCAGTAGTTAGATTCACAAAAATTGTTAACCCAGTGAAAACATACCAGTCTTTATTGTACTGGTCACCTCGCTTGATGTGAGCTACATTTTCATATTGAGTAGTATTTGCAATATTTATTTGACCAGAAGAGTTAGATGCGTCCGTAAAATTGGTGCTGACATCGTCTAAATAATCAGAGTTGGTTTTTCTAATCCCCCAACTGAACTCAAAACTATATCTATTTGTCCTCATCTTGTAGCCAATTCCAATAGGTATGGAAAGGATATTTTTTTTAAAATTTACACCTTCAGTTTGTAATCCTTGTGTACTCAATAAAATTCCATTTAATTGTGCTTTGGGACTGTGTTTTGTGAATCCAATACCTAAAAATAAGTATGGAGTTGCTAATTTTGACTTGCTATCAAGAGCAGAATAGGGCAAGAAATTAAATTCTCCAACTAAGGCTCCCTCAATGAGTTGTGAAGTGAAAGCAAAATTTCTATCTCTGTTAAAAGAGTTACTGCTATTGGCGTCATCGGCGCTAATTTCGCCAATAGTTAATAATCCTTTTAACCCAATTCTTTGATCAAAATTATAGCGCAAACGAGGGCCAAAAGAGAGATTAAGGGGCTGGAAGTGAGTTTGATTAAGGTCGCCTAAATAATAAGATTCTCCACCATATATTCCTAATTCCCAGCTGGAATATGGTGTTTGACCAAGCCCTGATAACGTAAATGCTAAAAAGATAAGTATGTGATGAAGTTTACTTTTCATAAAAGACAAAACCTAAACGCTGAGTTTAGGTTTTTAGTGTTTTGGATTATTAAACAATTCTATCTACGTCCCCATTTGGGAAAACCAGCTCTTGTTGTTTTTAGTTTGTAATTTGCACTTATTATTAAAAACATAAAGGAATCATTATTTGTTGGGTCACCACGCTGTTGATAGGATTGTGAACCTATCCAGGACCCCTCAGTTGGGTCTGCTGCCAGTGCGGCAACGGATCCTACCTCAGATAAAATAACGTCATTGGGGTAGTATGTTGAACTAACATCGTCAATGTAATCCGTGAATGTTTTTCGTATACCATATTCAATACTTATCAACCATCTTCTATCAACAGCATACTTGATACCAACTCCGAGAGGAATTGCCACTTGCACTAAACTGTATGGTTCTCTTGACGGTGATAAACCTTGACCCTCTGTCTTGAGAGGTTTTAACCACTTCCAATCTCCTCCAACTTTACCTTGAGGCGAAAAAAAGAAACTTGAAATTCCAAAGAAGCCATAAGGGTATAACCCCATATTTCTGATACCTCGAACCCCTCTTAATTTAAAACGGTGACCGCGTTTTTCTTTTTTCAAATAAAATTCGAAATTATATCCTAGTTCAAAAATCGGAGCTCTGAAGTTTAAGTTTCTTAAGCTTCTGTAATATTCTGTAGTCCAAGAATCATTACCTGAGACCATTCCTAGTGTTAAATTGGCTTTATGAGAAATTTGTTGAGTTTGTTTGAAACGCATTCCTACCATAATAGCTGGTCTTGTTGCTTTCCAGTCATAATCTTTCATGTAATTGGTACCAACTTGATTGGCTCCTCCAAGCTCACCAAGAAAATTAGACACGCCAATTCCATAAATAGTTTCCCATCTAAATCTTTTCCAACGTTGGGCGTCGGAACTAAAAAAGGTTCCTAATAAAACTGCAAGCAAAAGTAATTTTGTTCTCATTTCTAGTCGTTTAGAACACTACAGGTTAGCAAATATATAAATTTCAAGGTTTTAGTCGACAACATGCATAAATTAATTTTTAGTTTCTGCTATCCAATCCCCAGTTTAACTTATTGCGTATAGTTGAAAAGAAAGAGTGATTGGGAGTCCTAACTACATTCATGTAAAATTCACCGTGTTCAATTATAAGTTCTTCATTAATTCTTATGGGTTCACTTCTAGCATCCAAAGCAACAAGAAATTCATCATCTCGTCCCTCTAATTTAAGTGTTATCTTCTTGTTATCGGGAATTATTAATGGTCTGACGTTTAAATTGTGAGGAGCAATTGGAGTGATAATAAATACCTCACTTCCCGGCATTATGATTGGTCCAGAACAACTGAGATTATAACCAGTTGAACCTGTTGGAGTAGAAACAATTAGACCGTCTGCCCAATAGGAATTTAAATACTCATCATCCACATAGGTGTGAATCGTCATCATTGATGATGAGTCTTTCTTTTGAACAGTTACTTCATTCAGGGCATAGTTAATATCACCAAAATGATTTGATTTTGTAGACAATTTTAAAATACTTCGGCGATCATATTTCAATTTTCCAGAAAGTATTTTATCCAATGGTTTTTTAACCTCCTCAGACGCTACACTTGATAGGAAGCCTAATCGACCAGTATTTATTCCAAAAACAGGAACGTTTGAACTTCGAACTATTGATAAAGAATCTAAAATTGAACCATCTCCACCTAAACATATCAGTAAATCATATATTTTAATTTCATCTGAATAAGAAAAAGTATCAAAGCCCTCAATGTCATTCACATTACCAATTAATTGTTTATATAAACCTGAATATATGGATATTTTATTTTTGTCCAGCTTTGTTTTTAAATAGGTAAACAAATTTTGAAAAGTACTTAGTTTATCGGGATTAAACTTTATTCCGTATACGCCTATTTTCATAGTTTTTTCAATATGGTTCTAATTTACAAATAAATGGTTGATGAGGTTACAACAAATATAGGTTAAAGTGGTGACACAAAACTGATGTTAAAGTTAGTGTTACCAAATTGGTTAATAGAGTATTCTGTCCGAATCACAACATCATAATACGTGACCCAATCTATCCCAGACCCACCACCAATTAAAAATTGATTGACTAGAGTATTACTTGGTGAGTTTGGATTTGGTAGATGCACATAACCAATGTCTAAATTGCAATTCCAGTATGCAGCAAAATGAATTTTACTAAATTTTTTAATTTTTTTAATCATTGGAATTGTAAAGGCTTTTGATTTCAAAAGTTTAGTTTTAAAATTAGTTTTTACTAGGCCCGAGGTTTTTCCATAAATAATGTAAGGTTCAAATCCTCTAACATAGCTACTAAAGCCTAATCCGCCTTGTAAATAAAATGGTGTGCTTTGATTAAAATAATGGTTCAGGTAAGCGCCTCCTGCAAAGAAGTATCGATGGTTTATTTTCCAATATTTTCGATAACTGGAAAGTAGTCGTGTAACAAAAATAGTTGATTTATCCACGTTGCCTAATCCAAATTGGTCAAGCTGAACGTCAAAAAAGTATCCATTTAGAGGGTAGTTTTGACTAAATCGTTTATCAAATTTATATCGATAACTCAAATTAATGAACTGCAAAGAAGAATTCGAATTTCCAAAATAAGTTTCCGAAAGAGGGCTTAATATATCCCAGCCTTTGAGTTTTACAAATCTGACATTGAAAAATTGTGTTTGGTAAAATCCAGTTCGTCTGAAATATTCTAATTGAAATTTTAATGCGGATTGAATGGGAATAGAGTCGTTTTTAATGTAAACCATTTCATCGTTATCAATTTTTACAAAAACTTCATTTTGTGTTGCATATTCTGCAGAAATTTTAAATCCGTCTTTTAATGTTTTGTTAAAATAGGGGACTTTATATTGGAATCCGAAGCTCTCTGTGAATCCCAAATATGAATTCGCTTGAAGGGTTTGGTTTAACCCAAAAAAATTTAGTTTATTTAAGTGAAAACCAAAATCTACTCTTGATAAATTTTTATTTTTCCACCATTCTGCAAAGTTCCTTTCTTGAAATTTTACAATTACTTCTGGCCATAAATACCATCTTTCTTGAAGCTCAACAAGAACTACCCAATTTCCCAGAGAGTCCTTAAAGTTTATCTTAGTGAAGTTGAAAAGTGACGTATTGAATAAGTTATTTTCAGACTTTATCTTATGCTCTGTTGTATCATTAGCTATGATAGTCTCTCCAACAGAAAAGGACAACTCTCTTACTATGATTTTTTTCTTTGTAGTTTTATTTCCAATTATATCTATACGCTGAACGACCTGACTTTGACTTTCAAGAAGAGTAAAAAAAAGGAGTATTCCAGTCCAATAACCTCGCACGGAAATTAGATGTTTAAATATCTTAAAAATTGGTCATATCGACTTTGCAAATCCTCTTCATCAGAATTTTCATGAAAAGAGGCCTTAATCGTGTAATTGAAACGATCAAAGCTTGCAATGAGAGGAGATAAATTAGACTTATTAATTTTAAGAACTAGGTCCATTTTCAGCGAGTTTTCATGAGTACTGGTGTATGCAGATAGGATTTTAGCACCTTCACTTTCAATGATTTGGGCTACCTGAACCATGGAGTAATCTCTTGTGTTTAATCCCAGTACAATTACACCACCGGGTTCATTTGCATTCGTTATTTTTCGAAGCGCCTTGACGACCTGTTCTTGGCCAATAACACCTAGGTACTTATCATTATTATCTAAAACTGGCAGGGCAGTAATATTGTTTTCAGCGAATATTCCCAATATGTCATAAATATAGTCATACTGTTTAACCGAAGGATTAATTAGTACGGGTTTTAACTTGTTAATAGGAACAAAAGTATCGTCCAAATCATAAATTTCAGTATCTGAAATTAATCCATGATATACTCCATTATCAACAACAGCAAGATGAGAAACACGATTTTCATCCATGATTAACAATGCCTTTTCTCCATCATCATTTCGAGATATTGAGGGGATATGGATAGATATTAATTCTTTTGCTATCAATGTTATTTAGTATTTTACACTTTATGCATGAATAATTTTTAATTTCGAGATGTATGAATTTAAAATTGGTTTTAAATTCAAGTCATAAAAGTAGTATTTTTTTAGCTTTGTGCTGGATTTATAAATAAAAGTAATGACTTTACTCAGTGTAAACATAAACAAGATTGCCACACTTCGAAATTCTCGAGGGGGTGATGTTCCTAATTTGGTAAAGGTTGCCAAAGATTGTGAGCGATTTGGCGCTCAAGGAATAACGGTTCATCCTCGTCCCGATGAGAGGCATATAAAATACCAAGACGTAAGAGAATTAAAGCCTATCCTGTCAACAGAATTCAATATAGAGGGATATCCAGGGGATGGTTTTGTTGAATTGGTAAATCAAAATTTACCAGCACAAGTTACACTTGTTCCTGACCCACCAGATGCAATTACAAGTAATGCAGGATGGGACGCTAGGAGTAACTTTGAATTTTTATCAGAAATTGTTGGAGAATTTAAAAATAGTGGAATTCGAGTTTCAATTTTTATCGATCCAGTTTTAGACCAAATTGAATGGGCAAAAAAAACAGGAGCGAATCGAGTAGAGTTATATACTGAGGAGTTCGCTCTCCAATTTGCAAAAGGCAATAAAAAAGGAATCCAACCATATAAAGAGGCAGCGAAATTTGCAAAGCAAATAGGTTTGGGGTTGAACGCAGGTCATGATTTGAACTTGAATAATTTAAATTTTTGGGCAAGTGAGATTCCTGAAGTCGACGAAGTAAGTATAGGACATGCTTTGATTTCGGATGCCCTGTACCTAGGATTAGAAAACACGATTCAATTATATCGAAGGGCCCTAGGCAGTAAACATGGAACTGAACTATAAAAAATATGGCGAAGAGAGTGATAATTTGGTGATTCTTCACGGATTGTTTGGTTCCCTGGACAATTGGCAATCGCTTGGGAAAAAATTTGGAAATTATTTTACAACCTATATTATTGATCAAAGAAATCACGGAAAATCGCCTCATTTTGATGAGCATAATTATTCCGTTATGGCCTCTGACTTAAAAGAGTTTTTGCAGCAACATGGTATTGAGAAAACGCATTTAATAGGGCATTCAATGGGCGGAAAAACAGTTATGCAGTTTTCCATTCAAGAACCCCAGTTTATTAAAAAAATGGTGGTTGCTGATATTGCTCCAAAATATTACCCTCCTCACCATCAAGATGTAATATCTGCCTTAGAGTCAGTTGATTTTTTAGTCCACAAGGACAGAAAAAAAGTGCAAGCTAAAATAGAGGAGACAATTAATAATCCAGAAATTGTTCAGTTTTTAATGAAAGGATTAACATGGATTAATAAAAGACAACTGGGTTGGAAGTTTAACCTGAAGGTATTGGCTGAAAAAATTGAAAACATTGGTGAGGAGCTTGAGGGATTTGCCTATTTTACAAACCCTACACTTTTCATAAGAGGAGAGAATTCTGATTACATAACTTTTGAAGATATTGATACTATCGAAGAGATATTTCCAATGGCTCAGTACTCAACAGTTGAAAATTCTGGACATTGGATGCATGCGGAAAATCCAAAACATTTTTTTGACGAGGTATTAAATTTTCTTAAATAAATTATCCTTTTGAATTTTATAATTAAATTGGTGCACTTTGAAAATGTCGGATACCTTAATAATCATACCAACATATAATGAAATTGACAATATCGAGGAGATTCTTCGGGTTGTATTTGCTTTAGAAAAAGCGTACCATGTTTTAATTGTAGATGATGGTTCTCCAGATGGAACTGCCGATGCTGTTAAAAGCATGCAAAGCGAATTTCCTGAACAACTTCATATTGAAGAAAGAACAGGTAAATTAGGTTTGGGAACAGCGTATATTCATGGCTTTGAGTGGTCCTTAAAAAGAGGTTATAATTATATAATTGAAATGGATGCTGATTTTTCGCATCCGCCTACATCCCTAATTGAACTTTATGATGCTTGTGTAAAAGGTGGAGCAGATGTATCAGTAGGCTCAAGATATGTAAGTGGAGTTAATGTTGTCAACTGGCCAATGAGTAGAGTGCTCATGAGTTATTTTGCCTCTATTTATGTTCGCTGGGTTACTCGCATGCCCGTTCGAGACACGACTGCAGGTTTTGTATGTTATCACCGTTCTGTTTTGGAAAGAATTCACCTAGATAAAATAAATTTCGTGGGGTATGCTTTTCAAATTGAAATGAAATTCACCGCTTGGCGGTTAGGATTTACCATAAAAGAAGTCCCGATAATTTTTACTGATCGTAGGAAAGGTCAGTCAAAAATGAGTTCATCAATTTTTAAAGAAGCTATTTTAGGAGTTTTGTTTATGAAAATTAAATCTTGGTTCAAGAAATATTAATTTTCATAAGTATATTTAGGAGTATACTCTTTAAAGTTGTTTTTGGCAGTTTTTAAAGTCTTATTTTTGTACCCTAAAAGTCAAATTATGTCCAAACTAATTATCAAAAATGCAACAATCGTCAATGAGGGAGAAGAATTTATAGGAAATGTTGTTGTTGAGAAGGGTAAAATCAAAGACGTAATTAAAGGAGACTACACTTTTTCCGATGAAAATGCGGAGATATTTGATGCAATTGGACTTCATCTTTTGCCTGGAATGATTGATGACCAAGTTCATTTCCGTGAACCAGGTTTAACGCACAAGGGAAATATCCGAACAGAAAGTAGAGCGGCTGTTGCAGGCGGGATTACTTCTTTCATGGAAATGCCCAATACAAATCCCCAAACCACCTCCCATTCTCAATTAGAAAATAAATTCGAAATTGCATCTAAAGATGCTTTAGCCAATCATTCATTTTTCTTTGGTGCTACCAATGAAAATATCAATGAGGTACTGGCAGTTGATGGTAAAAATGTTTGTGGAATCAAAATATTTATGGGCTCATCCACTGGAAACATGTTAGTTGATAATCGAGAAACTCTGAGGGAAATTTTTGGGAAGTGTGACTTACTCATTGCTACTCATTGCGAAGATGAGGCAACTGTTCGCGGAAATGAGGCAAAATTCAAAGCTCAATTTGGTGAAAATTTACCCATAAAATATCATCCGATTATCAGAGATGTAGAAGCGTGTTATAAATCATCAAGTATGGCTGTTGAGTTGGCCAAAAAATTGGACACAAGATTACATATTTTGCATATATCTACAGCTAAGGAAACTAACCTTTTCAGGAATGATATTCCGCTCAGGGATAAAAGAATAACTGCTGAGGCATGTATTCATCACTTGTGGTTCTCAGATAAAGATTATGAAACCAAAGGAACTCATATTAAATGGAATCCATCAGTGAAAACTTCATCTGATAGAGAAGGAGTACTTCAGGCTGTTTTAGATAACAGAATTGATATTATTGCCACAGATCATGCACCGCATACTTTGGATGAAAAAAATAACAACTATTTTTCGGCACCATCCGGAGGGCCATTAGTTCAGCATGCAATGGTAAGTGTTTTGGAATTAGTAAGGCAAGGAAAAATCACATTAACAAAAGCAATCGAGAAAATGTGTCATGCGCCTGCTGAGTTGTTTCAAATTCCAAATCGAGGATATATAAAAAAAGGCTTTCAAGCAGATATGGTTTTAGTAAGTCTTAATAATCCTTGGGTGGTTTCAAAATCAAATATTATGTACAAATGTGGCTGGTCTCCATTTGAGGGACAAGAATTTTCTACACAAATTAAGACTACTTTTGTAAATGGTGTAAAAGTATATGATGATGGCAAAATTATTGAGCCCTCTTCAAATCCATCCCAAAAATTAATTTTTGCAAGATAATGGCTTAAAAAAGTACAAGTAGTCCTATGTGTTGTGCCTTTGGTTGTTATTTAATGTATTTTTACATTTATGAAGAATATTAGAAACTTCTGTATAATTGCTCACATTGACCACGGAAAGTCGACTTTAGCGGATAGATTATTACAAGAAACCAATACAGTATCCGATAGAGAACTTGGAGAACAAACCCTTGACGATATGGATTTGGAGAAAGAAAGGGGAATTACCATAAAGTCGCATGCTATTCAAATGGATTATGAGCAAGATGGGGAGCACTACGTCCTCAACTTAATTGATACTCCGGGTCATGTTGATTTTTCATATGAAGTTTCAAGAAGTATAGCAGCCTGTGAGGGGGCATTGTTGATTGTTGACGCAGCACAAGGGATTCAGGCTCAAACAATATCCAATCTTTATTTAGCATTAGAAAACGATTTAGAAATTATTCCAATCTTAAATAAAATGGACCTTCCTGGTGCACAGCCTGAGGAAGTAAAGGATCAAATAGTTGATTTAATTGGATGTGAACACGATAAAATTATTCCTGCATCAGGAAAAACAGGATTAGGAGTCACAAATATTTTAAGAGCAATTGTTGCTGATGTGCCTCATCCAGAAGGTCAGTCTGACGCACCTTTACAGGCTATGATTTTCGATTCTGTTTTCAATCCCTTTCGTGGTATTATCGCTTATTACAGAGTATTAAATGGCTCTATCAAAAAAGGTGATAAGGTAAAGTTTTTTAATACAGGTAAGAGTTATAATGCAGATGAAATTGGTATCCTCCGTTTGGATATGGAAACACGGAAGGAAGTTAAAACGGGTGATGTAGGGTATATTATATCTGGAATTAAAAGCGCTGCAGATGTAAAAGTTGGAGATACCATAACCAATTTTGAAAATCCATGTTCCGATGCGGTTGAAGGATTTGAAGATGTAAAACCAATGGTTTTTGCAGGGTTATATCCAGTGGTAACAGAGGATTATGAAGATTTGCGGGCTGCAATGGAAAAGTTACAGTTAAATGATGCTTCATTAACTTTTGAGCCTGAAAGTTCTGCAGCGTTGGGATTTGGCTTTCGTTGTGGATTTTTGGGTATGTTGCACATGGAAATTATAACAGAAAGATTAGAGAGAGAATTTGAAATGGATGTTATAACTACGGTTCCGAATGTATCTTACATGGCGTATACTAAAAAAGGAGATGAAATTTTAGTAAACAATCCTTCGGAATTACCCGATCCATCCTTTATTGATTGGATCGAAGAACCTTACATAAAAGCTCAGGTTATCACTAAGTCTAATTACGTTGGATCCGTCATGACATTAGCAATTGAGAAAAGAGGGGAATTGAGTAATCAAGTGTATTTAAGTGCTGACAGAGTTGAGCTTTCTTTTGAAATGCCTTTAGCTGAGATTGTATTTGATTTTTATGATAGACTAAAGTCAGTATCTAAAGGATACGCATCATTTGATTATTATTCATCAGGAATGCGTCAATCTAACTTGAAGAAAATGGACATTTTGTTAAATGGGGACCATGTTGATGCTCTTTCTGCCTTAATTCACGCAGATAATGCGTTTACGCTTGGTAAAAAAATATGTAAAAAGTTGAAAGATTTAATTCCTCGTCAACAATTTGTAATTGCTATCCAGGCTGCTATTGGTTCAAAAATTATTGCCAGAGAAACTATTTCAGCATTGCGGAAAGATGTTACTGCAAAGTGCTATGGTGGTGATATTTCCAGAAAGCGAAAACTGCTGGAAAAGCAAAAAGCAGGTAAGAAAAAAATGCGGCAAATTGGCTCTGTAGAAATACCACAGAGTGCCTTTTTAGCCGTTTTGAAGTTAAACGATTGAATTTCGAAGTAAATTATTACTTTTCAAGGAATTATAGAAACAGGAATACTACTTTACAGGTAGCTTGTTTAGCAACAATTTGTCATGCAGAAACCCAGTTTTCATGCCGATTTTACCGGGATTTAGTTTAAATTTACACTTAGCATTCTTTTTGATAAGTATGTTTAATCAACACTAGAAATTAATACCCAATGATAGGTTCAATAGGAAATGTGATTACCAAGCTTTTTGGAAAAAAAAGTGATAAGGACGTTAAAGATATTTCACCACTTGTAAATCAGGTTTTACTTGAACAAGAAAAATTAAAGGATGTTACATCTGACGAGTTAAGAGCGAATTCGGATAAATTTCGTTTAGAAATTCAAGAATACATAAAGTCTGATGAAGATCATATTTTAAAAATTAAGACAAATGCGGATAAACCAGGTGTTCCCGTGAAAGAAAAAGAAGGTCTCTACAAACAAATTGATGAGATAAATAAAGAAATTGATGAAAAAATAGAAGAGGTTCTGAATAAAATTTTACCTAAAGCATTTGCTAATATTCGAGAAACGGCAAGAAGATTTAAGGACAATGAAACTATTGAAGTTACTGCTTCTGAATTTGAAAAAAGTATCGCTCATTTGAGAGATAATTTTGAAATCCTAGGAGACAAGGCCATATATTCAACTACTTGGGAAGCTGGTGGTAATGAGATAAAATGGGATATGGAGCATTATCAAGTCCAATTGGTAGGAGGAATTGTTTTACACTCTGGTAAAATCGGTGAAATGGCTACGGGAGAAGGTAAAACGTTAGTAGCAACACTTCCAGTTTATTTGAATGCTCTAGCTAACAGAGGAGTTCATTTAGTAACAGTGAATGATTACTTAGCAACCCGAGACTGTGATTGGATGCGGCCACTTTTTGAGTTTCACAACCTTTCCATTGATTGTATTGATAAGTATCAACCCAATAGTGAAGAGAGAAGGGCAGCTTATAATTGCGATGTTACTTATGGTACAAATAATGAATTTGGATTTGATTATTTGAGAGACAATATGGCTAGCGATGTTGATGATTTAGTTCAAAGAAAACATCACTATGCTATAGTTGATGAGGTAGATTCCGTTTTAATTGACGACGCTAGGACCCCATTAATTATTTCTGGTCAGATGACACGGAAAACCAATATGGAGTTTGACAAGTTAAAACCTTTTGTTAACCAATTGGTTCAAGCTCAACGTCAGTTTGTAACTAAAAAGTTAGCTGATGCAAAAAAGTTATTCCATGATGAAAATTCCAAGGAAGCGGGTATTGAAATTTTAAGAGCTTTTCGAGGATTACCAAAAAATAAAGCGTTAATCAAGTTTTTATCTCAACCCGGCGCTAAGCAATTGCTTCAAAAAACCGAAAATCACTACATGCAAGAGCAGGGAAAGCATATGCACGTTGTGGATGACGAACTATTCTTTGTGATTGATGAAAAAGCAAATTCAATTGAATTAAAAGATAAGGGCGTTGATTTGATTTCTCAATCTATTGAGGACAAGGATTTCTTTGTAATGCCTGATTTAGGTAGTTTACTTGCCGAAGTTGATCAAATGAATGGAACAGATCAAGAAAAAGCTCAAGCTAAAACAAAAGTTACTCAAGAATATAGCATTAAAGTAGAGCGTTTGCATACCATGCAGCAATTGTTAAAAGCATTTACACTTTTTGAAAAGGAGAAAGATTATGTTGTAATGGACAATGCAGTTAAAATTGTTGATGAGTCGACAGGCCGAATAATGGAGGGAAGAAGGTGGAGTGATGGGTTACACCAAGCGGTAGAGGCAAAGGAAGGTGTTAAAATAGAGGCCGCCTCCCAAACTTATGCTTCTGTTACCTTACAAAATTACTTTAGAATGTACCACAAATTGTGTGGTATGACAGGTACAGCAATTACTGAAGCTGCAGAATTTTGGGATATTTACAAGTTGGATGTTGTTGAAATCCCCACCAATAGACCTATCGTAAGAGATGATCGAAACGATAAGGTATACAAAACACAAAGAGAAAAATTTAATGCAGTTATTGAAGAAATTGGTGAAATAACAAAACAAGGACGTCCAGTTCTTGTAGGTACTACTTCAGTTGAAATATCTGAATTGTTGAGCAGAACATTAAAAATGCGTGGTATCAAGCACAATGTCCTTAATGCGAAAAGGCATGGTCAGGAAGCTCAAATTGTTCGGGAGGCCGGGCAAGCTAATATGGTGACAATCGCAACAAATATGGCAGGTAGAGGAACTGATATTAAACTTTCTGATTCAGTTAAAGAAAAGGGTGGTTTGGCGATAATCGCTACTGAGCGTCACGAATCTCGTAGGGTTGACCGTCAGTTAAGAGGTCGCTCAGGACGTCAAGGAGACCCTGGTTCCTCTCAATTCTTTGTAGCGCTAGAGGATCCTCTAATGAGATTATTTGGCTCGGAACGAATTTCGAAATTAATGGATAGAATGGGCCTAAAAGAAGGAGAAGTCATACAGCACTCCATGATTTCAAAATCAATAGAGAGGGCACAAAAGAAAGTCGAGGAAAATAACTTTGGAATGCGAAAGCGTTTGTTAGAGTATGATGACATTTTAAATGCTCAAAGGGAGGTTATTTATACGAAGAGAAGAAATGCGCTTTATGGTGATCGCTTATCTGTAGATGTATCTAATATGTTTATGGACGCAATAGAGGCTTTAGTGCTGAAATATTCGTACGGAAAAGATTTTGAAGCATTCAAGGTAGATTTAATAACACAGCTAGGCATCGAAAGTCCATTTTCAAGTGATGAATTTGAAAATTCCTCTGACAAAATAATATTTGAGGCAGTTGCAAAAAAAGTTTCTGAATCTTACAAGGCAAAAAAAGATGGTTTAGCACTTACAACGTTACCGTTTATAAAAGATGTGTATCAAAATCAAGGTGGTCAATATTCATCTATGAATATTCCTTTCACCAATGGTAAAAAGATTTTAAATATATCTGTAAACCTTGAAAAAGCCTATGATTCTCAAGGTCAAGAAGTTGTTAAACAATTTGAACGAGGAATAACTCTAGCTATCATAGATGCGGAATGGAAAGAGCATTTAAGAGAGATGGATGATTTAAGAACGAACGTCCAGAATGCATCTGTTGAACAAAAAGACCCTCTACTTATTTACAAAAGGGAGTCCTATGATGTTTTCTTAGTTATGATGGATAAAATCAATAGCGAGGTTGCGTCTTTCCTTATGAAGGCCGGTATTTTACAACAAGATCCAAGTCAGCAAAAATCTACATCTTTTACTTCTGCGCCAAAAACAGCACCAACTCCAAAAGTAATTGCATCAAGAGGTGATGTAAATGGATCGATTGGTGAAGATTCGAGAAAACCAGTTATAGCACAAAAAACAGTTGGAAGAAATGAACCTTGTCCCTGTGGAAGTGGCAAAAAGTATAAGCAATGTTGTGGTAAAGTGTAATATTACATTTTTTATAACATCTTAAAAAAACCGTGCAATTATTGACACGACTTTCATAATTCTGTTTTTTTTAGATGTGCAGGGGGAATATATACTTTTATTAAACC
>MDTG01367549.1_pt1 | contig 23305 bp, 21 predicted proteins | sample 811421 | NCBI WGS metagenome assembly MDTG01 (sample SAMN05326645, study PRJNA326480) | marine metagenome | isolation source: seawater | place: Pacific Ocean: South East | collected 2011
ATAATATCTAGTGTTATTCTATTTCCCCAGTAAATATCAATTGAGTCATTTATTTGTGGATTCTTTTTTGTATTTATAAATTGAAATGTAATATTAGGGTATGTTTTTTTTAATCTTGAAATTTCTTTACTTGGTACCGTATAAAGCTTTAACCCTATATCAAGGTCTATTCCAATAAGTAATTTATTATTTTTCATTTTTATTTTTGTTTAAAGGTAAAAAATATCCACTATTTGGAATGTATGAAAATTTATTTTTTAAATCATCGTCAAATAGAATACCATATCCTGGTGCGTCTGTAAGTGAGATTGTACCTTTATCAATTATTACTCCTTCATTATTAAGATATTTATTAAGTTCTAAATCTACAGATGGTATTTCAATCAGGGAAATATTTTCATTTGCTAGAGCCATATGCGTATTAGCAAATAAGGCTAAATTAGAACCCCATACATGTGTGACTGATTGTATATTTTTAGCTTTAGCTTTTTTAGATAAATCGTAGCATAAATGATAACTGCCTGTATGTGTTGCATCTACTTGGATATACTTCAAGGCTTTCAGGTTTATTAATGTCTCAATTTCTGTTATACCACTGTAGGCCTCACCAGCAGCTAACGGAACATTTACAGATTTACTGAGTCTGCTTAATCCCATTATATTATCAGGAAATAAAGGTTCCTCTATCCATCTAATATTATAGTCCTCTAATTCATCTATCTTTTCTCTCGCTTCTTTTTCATTCCAAGCTGGTCTAATGGTTCCCATGATGGCGTCAATCATTAAATTATTATTGTTAAATATTTCAAATGCTGCCTGTATTCGCTTAATATCATTTTTCCATAATTGGTGGCCAATCCTCATTTTGTATAGAAAAAATTTTTCACTACGTGCTAATTGATCGACTTCTTTTTTTATTTCATCTGCATTAAATATTACTGATCCACCACTGTAATAGACCTCTTTTTTCTGAAAGTTGGTTTCAAATAATTTGTATACAGGTAAATTAAGTACCTTACCTCTCACGTCCCATATCGCAGTATCAATTGCACCAGAAATACTTTGTAAAAGACCATTTCTGCCAATAAATGGTATTTCAGACACACATGAAGATAAGCTTAGATCTTTAACATTTCTTCCAATAAAATATTTTTCAAGAGATTTACAAACTTCATTCATTATTTCGGGAATATAGATTGCAGCGTAAGCTTCTCCATATCCAATTACTCCTTTGTCAGTAATAACTTCTACAAAGCCTACTGTTTTTACTCCTAAGGGCTGACCAAATGAATTATTATCTCCATACTTCGAGGAAAGGCAGAAAGCACTAATACTTATAATCTTATCAGGAATCGTATTTATGCCCTCAATTGTTTTCATATTTATCGTTCGCGCTCCGAAAATTTTGTTTCTTTAAGAGAGATAATACTTACTTTACCACCTGCAAAAGTTTTTTTTCTGATAAAACTTGAAGAGACAAGTGTGCCTAAACCGTATAGTGCTCTATAGGTTGGTGATCTTTCATCTCTCGGCTTCAATGAATGTGTAGTTTGGGAAAAAATATTATTTTCATTTTTATACCAAATATGATCATAAGTTTCTAAGCTTGCAAATACAGTATCATTTCCGTTTAATAATGCATCACAGATAAGGTCATCAAAAAAGTTATGTGGTCTACACTTATATTCATGGTTAACATATATTAATGATTGAGGAAATTCCTCTTTAGCTTCTATTTCTTTGAGCGCTAGACTTATTAATTCTTCTATACTTAAGATATTAGAATTATTAATTTTTTTCCTGTCAATAAATTCGATATTTATACTATGTTTTTCAAAATTTATTTTACTTTCCGCGAGAATAAATACTTTATTAATATATTTTGACTTAGCTAAATCTGAAATTGCGTTATCTAAAAGCCTTTTTTTTGAGGAAGTCAATTGCGAGGAATTATTAACAGGTATAATTGCGGGAATATTTGCTTTACCAGGGAGCAATGAACTCGGTAAGCTATCTTTATTAGTTGTTTTATCAACTTGATCAATTACAGAAATTACACCTTCCGCTCTTTTAAGATCATTCCCTTGATGAAGACCGTGGTGATGATAAACAGAAGCATCGGGCAAATAGACTAAGTTGTATCCTCTTTTTATTACTTCCTTCCCCCACACTCTATCTTCAACATTTGAAACATTTTCATCAAATGGTATTTTATTCCATATATCTCTTCTTATAAGACTATTTGCATTGTGAAAAAAATAATCTTTTTCTTGTATCTTTTTATCAAGTCCAAAAACATATAACAGGTCTCTTTTATCTATTGGATTTGTATATCGAAGAGGTAATTGTCTTCCATATACACCTGCATAGTTATGGTTTTCCTCCATACACCTAACAAATGTAGAAAGCCAATTCGTTTCCTTAGGAATGCAGTGCGCTGAAATAAAACATAGGTATTTACCACCAGACTCTTTCACACCTAAATTTAAAGCTTTCCCTGGAACAAAGTCACTTATTGTTGTGTATTGCTTTATAGGAAATCTATTGCAAATTTGCAGGGTATGATCATCACTTTGGTTATCAACAATTATTACTTCAAAGTTTTTATAATCTTGAGCAAACACCATCTCAAGACAATGAGAGATCCATTTTTCTTCATTTTTTGTTCGAACAATAATTGAGACTAAGTCACTTTTATTTATAGTCATCCTTGCCCCATCTACCCCGATAATTATTAATAATATCCTTTTCGCTATCTTGAGCATCATTTCCCAAAGATTTAAGCATTAATTTAGTTCTGCTTATATTTTCAGTCATTTCTAAGAATTGCTTCGGATTTAATGCAAATTTATTATCTCTTCCTGGTAGAGAATTATCTATAGTAAAATGTTTTTCAATTACGCTTGCACCGATAGTTTGGGCAATAGCGGGTGTTAAAGTACTTTTTGTATGATCACTAAAGCCAATATTATTATGTAAACTTTTTAACCATTCCAATCTAGGTAAATTAATATTCTTCTCTTCACAAGGGTACGAGGATACACAGTGCATTAAAACATAATTTGCTGTTCCTTCTTTCAAAATACTAACAACTTTTAAGATTTCATTTTCATAAGATGCACCAGTTGAAATATACACATCATCAAAATTTTTTGATGCATATTGTATAAGTTTATAGTTGGCAATTTCATGAGATGGTATTTTTATACTCTTAAACTTCAAATTATTTAAGGTATTTGCAGCTTTTAGTGTGAAAACACTAAACAAAGAAGCTATATTTATTTTTTCACAATGAGCATTTAAGTCCTTTATTTTTTTTTCATCGAGAACAGCTTTTTCATATATTTCTCTTCTGCCGTCACTATCCCAGGGTCCTGATGAAAGATCTTTAGGATCCCAAAACTGAAACTTTGCAACATCAGCTCCTGATGATTTTGCCTCGTTGATCATCTTAAAAGCTAATTGCATATCACCTAAAAAATTCCATCCAATTTCAGCAATAATTTTCATTTGAAATATTTTCCTAAATATTTAGTAAGTAAGTTAATATTTAATTTAAATAGAGATTTATAACAATAATAAAAAGATTAAAAAGTCTAGTTAAGTTAAAAGCTTTGTAAAATTTTGTTTTATTTTTGATAAAAGACTACCTAAACCACGGTGTCCAATTGTCTTCATAAAATTAATCTGAAGTGTTTCCCGAGTTACATTTTTTTCTAACCCACTTATTGGCTCTACTGAGTGCCATGAATGATCAGTTCTAAAAAAAGCAACAAATCTATTTTCATAAGGTTCTACATTCTTAAATAATTTAAAATTTTCATGATTAATAAATTGATGATCCCTTAACTCATTATTTTTTAGATTCTTTTTTAGAGAAGACTTTAAATTACCAGAATCCCAGAATTGTGTTCCACCGATATTCCTATTTTTATTATCGCTGAAACCTAAATAAAAAAGAAAAGACATCACCTTATGATTATTATCAGTGTGTAAACCAATACCTGAATTATTTGGATACCGGGCAATTTTAAAATTAAGGTAGTAATTTTTATAAAAGATATTATCAAAGATTGTTCTTTTGTAAGTTGGCTTTCTTAGCTTGGGTATTCTATAATAGAATGATTTATTTACTACTTTAAATTTTCTAAAATGACTCCAAATGAAATTTATAAACTCTTCAGAATCAAAATATGCAAGTAATAATTTAAAATACTCTGTGTCGTTAAATATACTCTCAATTTCTTCTTTTGATTTTTGATCATGTCCCCCTCCAAGAATATTTATATTGTCGTACTTATCTAGTTTCTCGTTATCTAATGTTAGTTTTTCTTGGCGGAACGATTGATTTTCTTGAATATTCATTTTATTTAAATACTCTTTTTTGATATTGCAAAATATTTCAGGTTGAAGAAGATTATCAATGATCATAATTGGAAAAGGTTTTTCATAAAAAAATACACTTTTGTCTTTATTTATGATTTTATCAAAATTACCAGTCATACAGAAAAGTCTAAAAATTTAAATAGGTTTCAAAATATATATACATACATTATTTAGTAATCAAATATTTTATATAAATAAACTATAAATCTAACTAATATCTGAAAATATTTATAAAGAGAGCCTATTGAAAACAAAGTTTGGAATCATCTTAATAATAAACATAATATACTTCCAATAAAAAGGTACAAATACTTCTTGCTGATTTGAGTTAATTGATCTGACGATTTTTTTTGCGGCATAAGATGGTTCAATTTTTAAAAAATCATTTCCAGAATTTTTGCTTAGATTAGTATTAACTGGACCCAATTTTATATTTAATAATTTTATTTTTTCTTTAAATAAAATATTTTGCAATCCCTGTAAATATATGTTCATAAATGCCTTTGAAGCTCCGTATACATAATTAGAACCTCGACCTCTTTCACCAGCTACAGAACTAAGAAAAACAATCTTCTTAATTTCAATTTTTTTTGTATTTTTTACTAATAGGTTAATAATTAATACTGAGCTTTTTACATTAATATCTATAAGATTAAAATCTTTCTGATATTCGTGATCTAAAATTAAAAATTTTGGCATTACTGCATGCGATATAATAATAATATCGATAGTTTTTATAGAAGAGATGATATTCTTTACCTTGTTTTCTAAATCTTGATAATCTTCAGCATCAAATTTAATTAACTCAATATTAACACCTTTAGACTTAATAATTAATTCATTCTTTAATGATGATAGTTTATTTTCACTTCTACCAAATAAGAATAGGTTATTATCACTGCGTCCATAAATTTTAGTTATCTCAGAAGCTATTCCAGATGTTGCTCCAAATATTAAAATATTTTTCATCTATATTCCTAGCCTCATTGATTGCACAGAATTAAATACTTTTTCTGCTCCTATTTCCTTTCTTATATTAGTAAATTTTTCCCAATTTTCATATGTAGACTTAAACATTTCCTCAGTCATTAAAGAATCTTTTGTAAGGTATATTTTGCCATTATAGTTTTTAACTACTGCATCTAAGCTTCTAATTAGATCCAATATGGATTTATCATTTTTAAAATCTAGAGCTAATGTCCAACCTTTTATTGGAAAAGATAATAAATTTTTATTTTTATCTCCGAATAATTTGAGAACAGACAAGTATGGTTTGATGGTTGAAAATTCTATTAGTTTCATAATTTCCTTTAAACCAGATATGCCATTCTCTATTGGTATTACAAACTGATATTGAATAAAGCCTTTTCTTCCATATAAATTATTCCAGTTATTTATTGCATCCAAAGGAAAAAAATACTTATCAATATGCTTTGTTATTGTATTGCTTTTCTTTGATAAGCTTACTTTTAAATGATTAAATAACTTGATATTTAGGTTGTTTAAGAAATTTACGTAATTCCATGAAGGTATATTGATCTTGGATCTACTGATCTTATCAAATCCTTGATCTTCCTCATATCTACCCAAATAAAGAATATTATTAATTTTTTCTCTTTTTAGGGAAAAAAAATCTAACCATGCTACTGAATATAAATAATCATTATACTTCTCAAAATTAATTAATAACTCATCTAGATTATCAAAAAATAATGATTTCTCCTGAATATAAGAGCTTGGGATTTTTATCAGTTGTATATCTACCTCTATAATAATGCCAATCAACCCCATTCCACCACAGATTGCATAAAATAATTCAGGATTTTCTTTTTTTGAACAATCTATAATTTCATTACTTGGCAACAAGATTTTAATTGAGCCTACAAAATTACTAATGCAACCATGTATATGGTGATTTTTTCCATGTACATCTGACGAAATTGCTCCACCAATACTTACAAACTTTGTTCCTGGAATGACCGGAAAAAACCAACCGTAATCAATTGTATGTGTGATTATTTCATTTATTGTTGTTCCTGACTGACATCTCAGAGTTCCATTCTTATGATTAAAAGAAATAATTTTGTTCATATTAGAAAGATTGATTGTATTTTGTGCTATGGAGCTATCGCCATAACTTCTAGCTGATGCTCTTATAATTCCATTAAAGTCTTCGTTACGCAATATACGTGACAGTTCCTTGACTGTACTCACAAATTGTTGGTTACTGTCTAATTTTGGATAATTTCCCCAACCTGATATTAACATATAATATTTTTATTTAAATTTTAATTAGTTAAATATACATTTATTTAGGTTAATTGTAGAGAAAATTTATTTGGTATGATTGCAAGTTCGAGAAAAATAAAAATATTAAGATTCCTATTAAGTTTTTTAAAAAAAATTCTTTTTTTAGGTGCGCGAATAATATTCAGAATTAATAAAAATGATCCATTTGAAGTTTTTATTTCTGAAGCATTTTATGCACCTTGGAAGGAAGATATTGAGTTTCAAAAATATTACAGAAAGTATGCAAATCTTACAATGTTAGATCAGGTAAGGTTATATACTTTCTGGGAGGCAATTGAAAACATTGAATCCATAGACGGCGACGTAATAGAAGTTGGCTCTTGGAAGGGCGGTGTATCTTTTCTAATGGCTGAAAAGATAAGATCTATGAAACAAAATAAAACTGTTTTTGCTTATGATACCTTTCATGGGGTAGTTAAATCTGGAATTCATGACCCATATTATAAAGATAATGAACATGATGAAGCGAGTCTTGATGAGTTTAATGCTAATATAGAGAAGTTTAAAACTATTAATATCGAAGTCTTCTCTGGTATTTATCCTGACTCATTCACTAATAATATTAGTGACAATATTAAATACTCTTTAGCGCACATTGATGTCGATACCTTTCAATCAGCTTACGATAGTTTCAAATATATATGGCATAGACTATCTAAGAATGGCATTGTAATTTTTGATGATTATGGCTTTCACCAAACAAACGGGATTAGAATTTGTATTTCACAAATTAGGAAAGAATTCAATTGTTCATTTTTTTACTTGCAGTGTGGACAGGCGGTTATTATTAAAAAATGATAATAGATTTTATTTTAGTTAGTGTTACAAAGTTTTTTTTACTCACATTGTTTATAACTATTTCTTATTTAGGAAACTATTTTAAGCTAACATTTAATAGAGTTTACCTAAACTATTTTATTACCTTATTTGTCTCTAATTCTGTTCTAATTCTTTTTACAGGAATACCTTTGGATTTTTTAATTATTTGTGAGATTACATTTTTTTTATTTGTATGCCTCTGTCATATCTATATACCTCTATTAATTGATAGGTCTTTCACAATATCTATTTTCCTAGCTGTTTATAATAAAGAATATTCTAAGAAAAATCTTTCGAAGCTTTTTCAAAATAATTTTGACATATTTATTGACAAAAGAATAAATTATTTAGAGGAAAACAATTTTTTAATAGAAAAGAAAGAAGTAATTACTTTAACTATTAAAGGTAAAATTATTTCTAAATTTTATATTTTTTTTAAAAAAGTATTTAATATCAGAAACAATCATATTTTTTAAGTCTTAAACAATATATATAATATTATGAAAATAGTTGCCGGTATTAAATATTTAAATTTCAATATATTTTTTACTATATCAAGCCCTAGATGCCCACTCAAAGTGTCTTTCATATAAAAATATGAAGTCGATAATACTAGTAATTGCAAGAGTAAATTAATTAATAATTCGAAACTAAAATTAAAATCGTCAAAACTCATTAAGAAGAAAAAACAAAAGACATTCATAATTATAAAACTAAAATATAAAAAATATTTTATATTTTTTTTGTTATAGCTAGTGAATTTAGTAATAGATGTATTACCAAGTAAGGAGATTTTTGAGTGATAAATATATCTTTTTGTAGAAAGAAGAAACAAGGAGCCAAGAAAAATATATATTACACTATCATTATAACTATTCCTTTCACTTAAAAACTCAAGGCCTATCAATATTCTAATTACATACAACGATGCTATAAGTATTACATCTAAATAAATTATTTTTTTTAAAAAATAATTATAAGAGAAATTAATCAAGTAGTATGAGATTAATAGGTTTACAATTACTACTGAATATAAAAATAAATAATATAATAGAAATATATTAAATAAACTCAATAAAGATAGGCAAATTATTATTTCTGAAGTTCTTATTGGCCTCTCTGCTCTATTAAAAATATTTTTTTTACCAATTATTTTGTCACTATCCTTATCTTTTAAATCATTCAAAATATAGATTGACTGCGCTGCCACACAGAGTGATGTAAATGATGATAGAAAAATTAAGTAGTTCGATGAATCTAATAATAGATTATATTCAAAAAATAGAGGGATAAATATAATTATATTTTTTAAATATTGTAAAAAACTAAAGTACTTAAAAAGAATCATATTTTTTTTACTGTAATTCTATATATTACTATTTTGAATAAGCTATAAATAATGTAATTAAACATATATGTTTTCTATTATTGTTCCACCAGTAACGTGTCATAAGTTAGATCCTCATTCTGGATTTCCTTTTATTCCTCACATGGCTGGCTATTTAGCGTCAGCAATAAATAATGAAGATTATGAAGTTCAAATAATAGATGCATTTTCTAATAACCCAGAGCAAGCAGTAAAGTATAAAGACTTTATGTTCTTAGGAATGAGAGTTGATGAAATAGTAAATTCTATTAGCAATGACTCAAAGGGCATTTTTATTTATGCAAGAACAATTATCGACTATGAAATAATTCGAATTATTATCTCTGAAATAAAAAAAAAGTTAGATATTAAAATAATTTTATTTGAAAATACTCAGTGTGTGGATGCTTTGGCGCTCGAACCAATTTATAAAGATATTTTCGAATTAGGTGTTGATTTTCTTATTTTTGGAGAGCCAGAAAGACGAATTAGACAAATACTAGATCAAATTATAACCGATAGGAAAATTGCTATTAAAGGTGTTGCATACAAAATAAATAATGAAACATATTTTAATAATGAAATTCCTTATCATAAAGATTTAGACGATATTAGTTTTCCATTGTGGGAAAAATGGAACCTTAATGGTTACTGGAGAATAAATTATTCACATCCTCCATCTAAGCAAGGAGATAGGTTTGTAACTCTTATTACCTCAAGGGGTTGTCCATTCAGATGTACATTCTGTGTTGCACCTGAAATAAATCCAACCTGGCGGTATAGATCTGCGAAAAATGTTGTCGATGAAATGGAATACTTTCATAAAAAATTGAATGTTAACGATTTTCATATATCTGATTTTAATCCCACTATTAGAGAAAATAGGTTTATAGAAATTTGCAATGAAATATTGAAAAGGAATTTAGATATTACGTGGAAGATTGCGCAAGGAACAAAAATAGAAACAATTAAACACAATGGAACGATAAATCTATTCTATAGGGCTGGTTGCAGATTTTTGTCATTCTCACCTGAAAGTGGTTCAAAAGAGGTAATGAAAAATATTGTAAATAAGCCTTTTAATCACAAGAGAGCCCTTGAAGTAACAAAAAGAATGTATCAAGTTGGAATAAGAACACAGGCATGCTTTGTGGTTGGAATGCCTGGTGAGAGGTTTAAGCACCGGCTAGAATCACTTATATACATGATAAAACTGTCAATCGCAGGAGTTGATGAAGTTGCTTGCTATATAATTACCCCAGTTCCAGGAGCGAAAATTTTTGGTCATCAGGAACTTGGAGGCTTTAAAAGCCTTTCAGAGTGTTCTCATACACCTACATGGAGGAAAGATTTTGTAAAACTTTATACATTTAGGATGATTTTTTACTTAACGTTCATCTTCATAAAATCGCTTATTCATCCGATCGCATCTGTAAAATTATTTTTTAGGATTTTTTTCAAAAATTTTGAAACCAAAATGGAAATGTCTATTTTTAAAAAATATCGATTGATTAGACAAAGTATGAATGCAAAAATGTATTGATAGATGAAATTACATTTTTTATATAAAAATGTATTACTCCAGATACTAGCTCTTATATTACTTTTTGCATTGCCAATATATTTTTTTGGAATAAAAGATCGAGAAGATTATGACTTAGGCTTATTTAGCTCTAAAGTAATCTTTGAAAATTTTAATTTATTTATTTTTTTTTATGATTTATATGGTCCAGGTATAAAATTTCCGATCGGCCAAGGCCTTTTCTTTCATCCACTCACAATTTTTATAAATAGTGTATCATTATTTTTTTTCATTGTAATATTTTCACATATCTTAATACAAATAAATTATTTCTTTAAACTCCTTAAGCAATATAAAATTAATAATAGTAAATTTGTTATTATAACCCTTGTCGTATTTTCAATTTCAAATTTTAATTATATTTACTCTGATGATTGGCTATCATTATTCGTAACGTACACTTTTTTATTTGTTTCATTTTATTATTGGAATAAAGTTATTTACAAAAGAACAAATATTGCTTTTGTTCAATTCATTTTAAGCATATCTTTTATGGTCTTAAACGGTCATAGTGGACTTGCATTTATATATTTAGCTTTTTTAATTTTATATTTTCTTTTTAACTTCAATTACGCCATTATTAAAAATAAATTAACATATCTATTTTTATTTTTATTTTTAATCTTGGTTGGAGAATACGCTTTTTGGTTAATTGAAGATCTTATAAGTTACGAGACATCAGAAAAAAATGTGCAATTTTCTTATCAAATAAAACACTATGTTGTTGCGTTATTATCACCATTTTTTCCAGCAATTGGTGCATGGATAAATGAATATATTGTATTAGATATACAAACTAATAGGCTCCCAACTTATAATATAAATATTATTTTTTCACTCTTTTACTCAATTTATATTTTTATGATTGGAAAGTCTAAAGAATTTAAAAACCTAAACTACATATTTATAATTCTATTTATAATTAGCTTATCAAGCAATACAAAATATCTCTACATTCTTCCGGGTGTATGGCAAATCAGAGACATACTTAATTTGATTAGTTTTCTGTTTATAGCAAAATTTTTAGTTGGAAATTTCTTTTATATAAAATTATTTAAATTAATTATTTTTTCTTACGTTATAATTTTCTTTTTAGGTAATATTATTATTAATACAAGTGCTAATTTAAATATAAAGAATTATTTATTTATTAATCATTTAGAGTTTGCTAAACAAATATTCCACGAATCAAATTTAAAATACCAGCCCACAAACAACTATATAATTAATAAATATGAGAATAGTAAAGTTAGGAATACAATAAAAAATATCAATACCTCTTCAAATTTTGAAAGAATCTATTTAGGAGATAAATTTTATAGTTTACTAATCAATAAACATTCACCTTTGAGGGAGCACGGAATATATGGGCCAACTGATCTAGCTAAATTTAATTTAATAAATTTTAACGCATTTTTAAAAAATAGTTCCTTTGAGTCTTTAGCCAAAGCTGAAAGAAAACTTTACTCTGAAATAAGGCCCAATGAAAAAGATTATAACAGCCAACTATTCTTAAATATATTTCAAATTAAGTTTCTCTTATTAAGTGAAGAAGAATTTAATAATACTTTAAATAAAACAAATTTTAAAATAGTTTCAGAATTTTATTTTAATAATGATTTATTTAAAGTACTAGAAATCAATAATTCAGACGATAAGATAGTTTTATCAAATGAAAATGTTAGAGAAATTGCATTACTAAATGAATGTAACTTAAATCTTAGGGAATGCATTGGTAAGATTGAGGCTCTCGGCCTGTATCAAAATGAAAGTTTAATTAAATTCGAGAGGATCTCCCTAAACACTTATAATATTCAAAATATAACCCCAGAAACAGTTAATATTATTTTTCCTTTTATTTATAATGAAAATTGGTCATCAAAAAAAGAGATAAAAAATGTAGGTAAATATTTATCATTTATTACACTTGATAAAGGACAAATAACTCAAATCAATTATTTTTATAAATTACGTTTTATACTTAAATTAATAAGTATTTTTACTTTTTTCTTTTTAGTAATTTATACAATTTATTTAAAATTTAATAAAAAATTCAAATCAGAAAAACGTAAATATTCATAATTATTATCAATGTATAAATTCCTGCTAATACATCATCTAATATCACTCCATTTGCTCCAGGAATGCTTTCAAGTTTATTAATAGGATAGATCTTAAAAATATCAAAAAATCTAAATAGTAAAAATGCCAAAATGATCATAATTGTATTACTTATATCAATTATTAACAGAGGTATCCATTGACCGATTACCTCATCGATAACAACCTCTTTGGGATCATGCTTCTTAGTCACATTTAAATATTTTTCAGTTGTTAGGAATCCAATAAAAAAAATAGTTACAAATATGATTAGAAAGATTTCGTAGCTAAAATACGTTATGATTAAATACCACAAAATTACTGCGGCAAATGATCCTACTGTTCCTGATGCAATTGGAAAGAAGCCAATTCCGAAAAATGTGGGTATAATTGTTATCGCTTTTTTTTTCATTTTTTTACAAATATTATAACTATCAAATTATGAGAGTATATCTGCATAATTTTTATAATAGTAAAGAACTTAATTAAATTTTTTTCCAACTAGTTATATTGACTAATAAGTCTATAGATAATAAGTTATTTTTCTCTACTTGATAATTTCACATTAAATTTGACGCGGGGTGGAGCAGTCTGGTAGCTCGTCAGGCTCATAACCTGAAGGTCGTAGGTTCAAATCCTACCCCCGCAACCATTAAACTCTGAATAATGATAGAAAGCCTCTTGGCACTAATGAAATAATTTTAATAATTTTAATTGGGATTTTTGACTGAATATCAAGGGTATCTTTATATTTTTCATAATCTTCAGATCCAAAATAACCCATCATTCTAAGTTTAATAAGATTTCTTAAACTAAAAAGATTGGTATTTTTTGCATGGCTAAGTCTAACACGATTTAGGACTTTTCTTGCATAATAAGAATTTAAACTATCAATAACATGAGCCCAGTCATGAATAAAAACAGAGAATGTGTCTTTTATCCAATAACTATCTTTTCGTTTCTGGTTGGGAGATATAAACTGATCATTAATCCAATAAAATTTTTCAGCAGTCTTAAGATATGTGAATATTAAAAAAAATTGGGGGAAATTTTTAATTTTTTTATAATCAATTTTTTTTAAATATCTTATAGCATCACTTGAGTAAATTGTTGCACCTGTGAGAGTTAAGTGCCAGCCTAGATTTAATATGACTTCATCTGGCTTATTTATGATTGCAGATTTATAATTTAGTTTCCTTCCGACAGCGTTTACTCCTAGTAACTTTGGTTTATTGTTTGATAAAAATAAAATAATTTTTTCTAATGCATTTTTTTCAAGAATAAGAGAGTCACCCAATATCCAAACATATTTTGTATTTGGCAATCTAAGAGATCTTACCAAATTCTTATCATGCTTGAGGGGAGGCTTGTTTTGTTTATAATATAAATATGGATATATTTTTTTTAGCTTATTAGCCAGCCTTAGTATTTTTTGATCTTTTCTATCATCTGATATGTAAATTTTAATTTTATATTTTGAACAATACGTAATATAAGATTTGATATTTTCTTCAAATATTTCAGGTCGATTAAATGTAGGCATTACTATTGCTAATAATTTAGAACAATTTTTCGAGTCTTGAATTTCATTTATCTTAGAATCTAGATGATTTTCTTTGTCTTCTGAATTTAGGTAATATTTATCAATAAAAATATAGTTATTTAATAGGTCTTGAGTCCGAGTATAAATATTTTGATTTAAGTCAAATTTATGTGACCTCCAATTAAAATATAATGAATTTTCTGAAACTCTTAAAGATGGAAATAATTTGAATTGTACTTGGTGTTTTCTAATAAGAACAGGTAAGATTATTTGATCTCTGCCAATTATACTAACAAGGTTTTTAATACAATCTTGAAATAGTAATTTTATTTTTTTTGATTTTGGCTTAGTTACAAAAATATTATTTTCTGATAGAAAATCTAAATTATATTTCTTATTATTGTCATCTATAAACTGCCTTGCCTTAATATAATTATGATTAGCTATTCTTCCCAGTTTTTTTAATAGAATAATTTCCTCATGTACATTTGAGTTTATTGGGTGTCGAAATAGATTTAGATCACCTAATTGATTAATATTATTCTCAAGAAATTCAACGAAGCCTGCCTTGATTCCTATATTTGCATCAAAGTATACTGCGTAGTCGCAGTTAGTTACATATTTTGATGGATTAAATTTAATCATTCTATTGGATAAACTACTATTTATATTTGGCCTTGAAATATATTTAATCTTAAACCCATTTATTTTTAGATCTTTGTTATCTGTATATAATATAAAGTCGTATCTATTCTTTAATGATTGCTCTACCGGAAAAATATCGTCATAATCTCCAAATAAAGCTGAGTAAAACTTTATTTTCATTCGATGTAAGATTTTTCGTCTATTAATTTCTTAAATTCTAGGTCAAACACTTTTTTTTCATTCCATCCAAGATTATTTATATTTGCTCCATCTATTGAATAAAGTAAGTCGTTAAAAGGCCTATCATCAACATAATTTGAAAACTGTCTTATATCTAAATTCCTATATTCTGCAGCCTCCTTTACAAGATTTATTACCTTGCTTTGGTGTTTGCCATTAATATTAAAAATTGATCCATCTTTTGCACTTTGAATAATAATCTTAAGTGCATCTGTAAGATCATCAACATGAAGAAAGAACCTTGAAGTTTCACCATTCCCATGAATACTAAGTTTTTTCCCACCATGAATTGCTCTAATAATTGCTGGTATTAACTTCTCAGCATTTTGTCTTGGGCCATAAATATTGTTAGGCCTAACAATAACAATTGGTAAATTAAATGATTTAAAATATGATTGAGCAATCAAATCGGCTCCAGCTTTTGAGGATGAATAAGGATTTGATGGATACATCGGGTTATATTCATCGCATTCAACTGAAGATTGGCCATAAACTTCATCAGTACTAATTATGATAATTTTCTTAGTTCTTTTCTCTTTTGCAGTCTCTAAAAGTAAATGTGTTCCGTATGTATTATTAAAAGTAAATAAAATAGAATTTTTAAATGAATTATCTACGTGTGACTCTGCTGCAAAGTGAACTAAACAGGTATCTTCAATAATATTTTTATTTAGAAAGGCAGTATCAGTTATGTCACCTATAACCAGATTGTCTTGATCTCTTTTTATTTTTAAGAAATATTCATAATCTGAAGCATAAGTATTTTTATCTAAAATTAATATTTTTTCATATTCATTGCAAATTCGCCTATAAAAATTTTTTCCAATAAAACCCAATCCTCCTGTTATTGTTAAGTGCTTCATATTTTGATTTTGCCTAATTCAGATACTGTTTCATTATAGAACTTATACTTAGGTATAGAAAATCTATTAATAAGCTTTTCAATTTTTAGTGTTTGATTAATAATCTTTTTAGTCTGTAATTTTCTTATATTTTGCAACTTTCTACCAAAACATATCTCTAAAATTTGGTTTATTGTTATCCCTCGTTCAGAACCTAGATTATAAATACCATTAATTTTTTTTGATGAAATTTGTTTTAATATATATTCGATCGAATTTACTGAAATAAAGTCTCTTATTGAGTCAAAACTCACATCAAAATCTATTATGTTGTTCATTTTTAAATTACTCGAGACGGTATCAAAAAATGTTCCTTTGGACCATTTATTTTTTGAGAAAACATTTGATAACCGTAATATGACAAAATCGTCAGTTTTATTTCTTACTATATTCTCAATTTGAATTTTATTTTCTGCATAAAAATTTTGTGGCTCTAACTGTGTTTCTTCACTACAATTTAGTAAATTTGGATATACTTTAGAGGTTGAAAAGTAAACTACTTCCTTTCCTTCAAATAGTTTTAGTAATTCATTTTCAAATTTAAATTCATATTCTTTTTTATCTTTGTATATGTCAGGGAAACTTAGTAAATATAATCGATCATACGAATGTGAGTCTAAACTGCTAATTTCCTTATGAGAAATAAAGTCTGCTTTAAGCCAATTTTTAAGTGATTTAGCTATCAGGCTATTTTTTCCTACTACTAAATTCATTCTATAGGCATAAATTATTTTGAACCAACCATTTTTGTAGATTTATAGTATTCCAAATTAATTGAGCATGTTGAAAATTTTCTTTCTTTTCAAAATCCTCTAATAAGTTTTTTATACCATCTGATGACAGTACATTAGTTTTTTTTATGTCATTCTCATTTAATATTTCATGCATCCAATTTTTTAATGGTCCTCTTAACCACTTTCCTATTGGTACAGAGAAACCCTGCTTAGATCTCTTCAAATTTTTTTTTGGTATTCTTCTATATGCAATATCTTTTAGTATAGATTTCATGCCATCACGATTATTATACTTAAATTCTATTGGTAGTGAGTTGGCAAATTCTACAATTTTATGGTTTAAAAAAGGAATACGTGTCTCTAATGATGAACTCATTGCCGCTCGATCTACTTTAACTAAAATATTTTGAGGTAAATATCTCTCTAAATCTTCATGAATAAGATCGTCAATAAAGTTTTTATTGTTTTTTGAATTGCTTGAAAAATTTCTCTTTAAATCCAAATAATTTTCCAAATCTTCATAATTTTTATGTATTTCTGATACCTTATTACTATCGCATGAAAGCATAGTATGATAATCAAGCACAGTACCTGTACTATTTGATAAAAGTTTTTCAAATTTTGCTATTCTGGAAGCATTTATATATTCAAAACTATAATGATCAAATATCTTAAATATTCTCTCAATTTTATTCTTAGGAATGTAACCTATAAATTTACTCAAAATTTCTTTAAATGGTAAATTGTAAAATTGATTAAATATTTTGTATCTATCATAACCAAAAAATAATTCATCGCCAGCATCCCCAGAGAGCGAAACAGTGACATGTTTTCTAGTAAAGTCACTTAGTATTTTTGTAGGAATACTTGATATATCCCCAAAAGGTTGATCATAAACATCAGTAATATTTTTGACTGTTTTTAGTAATTGATCATTATTTATATAAAGCTCATGGTGATCAGTTCCAATATAGTTTGCTATTTCTTTTGCGTACATAGCTTCATTAAAGCTTTTTTCTTGAAAACCTATAGTAAAAGTATTTATTTTTTTTGTACTTAATTCTTGCATCATGGAGACTATAATTGACGAGTCGATGTCACCTGATAAAAATGCTCCAATCGGAACATCTGAAACCATTTGATCACGAATTTTATCCTTAATAAGCAGTTCTAATTTATATGAGGCTTCATCTGAATTGAGATAAGAAGTTTTTTTATTTTTAATTTTCCAATATGTTTTTATTTCATGACAAATTTTCTTGTTTAAAGATTTATCAAAGGTAACTGACAGATATGCACCTTTTGGAACAGAAAAAATATTTTTAAAAATTGTAGTATCTTTATCATTGTAACCAAAATGTAGAAATGTATTTATAGATTTATGACATAGCTCCAATGGAAAATAGTTTGAATTGTACAAAGGATGTAATTCAGATGAAAAGAAAAACTTGCCATTACTAAAACCATAAAATAATGGTTTTTCTCCCATTCGATCTCTTATTAGATATAGCTTTTTGTCTTTTTTATCCCATAATGCAATCGCATACATGCCCTCAATTTTTTCTAAAGTTTTATCTAACCCCCATAACTCAATTCCTTGAAGTAGTACTTCAGTGTCCGAAGAGGAAGAAAACTTAATACCTTGATCCTGAATTTCTTTACGTAAATTTAAAAAATTATAAATTTCACCATTGTACGATATTATATATCTACCAGATCCTTTCATCATTGGCTGAGAAGCATTCGAAGTCAAATCAATAATAGATAGTCTAACATGTCCTAGCACCAAATCGCTTTTGTCATCAAGCCAGTAACCATTACTATCAGGACCTCTATGAGATATTGTTTCCATCATAGAAGAAATCAATTTTATCTTATCGTGGCTATTTTTATTGTGGTCATAAAAACCAAGAATACCGCACATATTTTTATTTGTTATTTAAAGTCTTTTAATCTTTATTAAATATATCTCTTGTATAAACTTTGTGTATTACATCACTTAACGAATTGCTAAACCTATTAGCTACAATTAAATCACTTTCAAGCTTAAAACATTCAAGATCATTTATTACTTGAGAATTAAAAAAAAATCTCTTTTTGAAAGTAGGTTCGTAGATGATTACTTTTATACCTTTTGCCTTTATTCTTTTTATTATTCCCTGAATTGCACTCGTTCTATAATTATCAGAGCCTTCTTTCATTACTAATCTATAAATGCCAACATTTTTTGGCTTTAATTCAAGTATTTGACTGGCTATAAAGTCTTTTCGGGTTGTATTAGCGTCAACTATTGCCCTAATGATATTATTAGGGACTTTTTCATAATTCTTTAGTAGTTGCTGAGTGTCTTTAGGCAAACAGTATCCCCCATATCCAAAAGAAGGGTTATTATAAAAGTCTCCAATTCTTGGGTCATAACCAATTCCTTTAATCACATCACCAGTGTTTACTGAATTGGTTTCACAGTAACTATCTAATTCATTAAAAAATGAGACTCTCATAGCAAGATAAGTATTGGAAAATAATTTAATTGCTTCCGCCTCTGCAGAGTCAACCAAAACTACTTCTATGTTTTTATTTTTTTTTGATAATGGTGCTGTCAAAAGTTTCGCAAAATTTGCTCCGCTGTTTCCCTTGTCTCCTACTACAATTCTTGATGGATTAAGATTGTCATACAGTGCATTCCCTTCCCTTAGGAACTCTGGTGAAAAAAAAATATTATTATATTTATATTTTTTTCTAATACCTTCTGTATAACCTAGAGGAACAGTTGACTTAATGAAGATTTTTGGGATTTTTGAATATTTAATTATTTTTCTTATAATTTTATCTACAGTCTTTGTGTTAAAAGAATTTGTTTTCTTGTCATAATCAGTTGGTGCGGCTATGACAAATAAATTACTTTTTTTATAAGCTGCTACTTCGTTATTAGTATAGCTAATATTAAGTTTCTTATTTTTCAAATAATACTTAATTTCTTTATCATCAATAGGTGAAATTTTTTTCTTTAAAATGCTTATCTTTTTTTTATCAATATCATATATCGTAACTTTATTTCTAAGTGATAAAAGCAGGCCAAGAGATAGACCTACATAACCTGCCCCTACAACAGTAATATTCATAACAACTAACTTTAATTATATAATTAATTAATATATCATTATTAGATTATCTTAAAAAATATCACATGCCCACTATTTTTAAAAAAATAATTGACAAGTTAATATATTTATCGCCTGGCAATTTTTATATCGATAAGATCTTATCTTTAATTGCTTTCAGAATAGTGAATAAACGATTTCCTAGAAAAACAATGTTATTAAATGATGTTATTTTTCGTATGAAAACGAATAAAAAAATTATGTACAATACTCTTAGACAAAAAATTTCCGATAAGGAACTAGTAAAAAATTATATAAGTAAAAAAATTGGTTCTAGGTATGCTGTGCCTACACTCATGATATTTAAAAATAAAAAAGAAGTAAAACAAGAAAGCATTCCTAATAAATGTGTAATTAAATCAACACATGGGAATAGTCAGATGTTAATAAGAAGAAATGGAGAAAACTTAGATATTGATTTAATTAAAAGTTGGCTATCAGAAGATTATTATAAAATTACAAGAGAGGGCAATTATAGATATTTGCAACCAAAAATAATAGTTGAACCAATAGTATTCTCAGAAGAAGGAATATTTCCTCATAATGCGCCAGTAGACTATAGAGTATTTTGCTATAATGGCATTGCGAAGCTTTTAGCCGTAGATATGAATAGATACATAAAGTTAAGCAGAATTTATTTTGATTTAAATCTCAATAGATTATATTGCGGATCAACATACCCTTTATATGATGGAAATTTTGAGTTGCCAAAAAATATTAGGAAAATAATAGAACTTGCAGAAAATATTAGTAGTGATTTTAAAGGATTAATAAGACCTGATTTTTATACAAATGGAAGTCAGATATATGTTGGAGAAATAACTAATTTACCCGGTGGAGCACATAATGTATTTTACACTCCTAACTCCGAAAAAGAAATTTCAGAACTAATATTTAATTAGATTTTGTTTATATTAAAGTTAAATGTATTATGAATAATAGTGAAAAACAATTGTCAGACAGACTATTCGGATTTGTAATATCCCTAATTATATGTTTTTTTAGTTTAATTCCATTTTTTTTTGACAAAGACATTTTTTTCTATGGCTTCTACTTTGCGGCATTACTTTCAATTATAACTATAACCAGACCAGTTTTGCTCAACCCAATTAAACTGATTTGGATAAGATTTGGGGAAATAATTAGTAAGATTATAAGTTTTTTAATTTTAATTAGTATTTATATTTTTATGATAATACCAACAGGTTTATTACTTAAATTATTTAGAAAAGACATACTAGATCTTAAAGTTAATAAGAATAATAAAAGTTACTGGAAGTATAGAAAAAATTATAATTCTTCAATGAAGGACCAGTTTTGATGGGCAACTTTTTTAGAGAATTTTTAAGGTTTTTATTTTATAGAAAGAAATTTTGGTTATTTCCCAGCATCTTTTTTTTATTTTTGTTAGGATTTTTGATTGTTTTAACTGAAGGCTCAGCATTAGCTCCATTTATATATACAATTTTTTAGATGACTAAGATTCTTGGCATTTCAGCATTTTATCATGATAGTGCGGCTTCATTGTTAATTGATGGGAAAATAGTAGCTGCAGCTCAAGAAGAGAGATTTTCAAGAATTAAGCATGACAATTCATTTCCAGAGAAATCAATAAATTTTGTATTGTCTTATGCAAACATCAAACTGGATGAGGTTGACTATATTGTTTTTTTTGAGAAGCCATTTTTGAAATTTGAAAGATTACTGGAAACTTATATTGGCTTTGCACCAAGAGGCTTCATATCTTTTTCAAGAGCAATGCCAGTTTGGATTAAGGAGAAGCTCTTTCAAAAAAAGAGGTTGTTCGATTTACTTAATCAATACAATGGAAAATTAAAAGATATGGAAAATATTTATTTTTCTGATCATCACTTGAGTCACGCTGCAAGTGCTTTTTATCCCTCAAATTTCTCAGAATCTTTAATTTTAACTGCTGACGGTGTAGGAGAGTGGTCTACTACCACATTATCTATAGGCAAAGGTAATAGACTAGATGTTATAAAAGAAATTAACTTTCCTCATTCTTTAGGTCTTTTATATTCTGCTTTCACATTTTATTTAGGTTTCAAGGTAAATAGTGGAGAATACAAAGTTATGGGTTTGGCACCATATGGGGAACCTATATATGAAAAGATTATTTATGATTATTTAGTTGATATAAAAGATGATGGGACATTTCATATCAATCAAGAATACTTTGAATACGCGACAGGAACAAAAATGATTAACAGAAAGTTTGAGAAACTATTTGGCAATAAAGCGAGGAGTAATGAAAATGATAATCTAACTAAATTTCACATGGATATTGCATCTTCAATTCAAAATGTGGCTGAGACAATAATGTTACAACTATGTAGCTCAATTAAAAACGAGTACAATTTAGAAAATTTATGTATGGCTGGCGGCGTAGCACTAAATTGTGTAGCTAATGGAAAGATTCTTAGAAATAAAATTTTCAAGAATATTTGGATCCAACCTGCTGCTGGAGATGCAGGGGGGTCTATAGGAGCAGCTCTTGCATTTTGGCATAAACATTTAGACAAGCCAAGATTGAATTTACAATTAACTGACTCCATGAGTGGATCGTTACTTGGGCCTGAATATTCAAATGATGAGATTAGAAAAATTTTTGATAATATCGGTGCTAAGTATGAAATTTACGAAGAAGATAAACTAATTTCTATTACTGCCAAAAAATTATCTGAGGGAAATGCAATAGGGTGGTTTCAAGGAAGAATGGAATTTGGACCAAGAGCACTAGGGGCAAGATCAATTATCGCAGATCCTAGACAAGAAAAAATGCAACAAAATTTGAATTTAAAAATAAAATTCCGAGAGAGCTTCAGACCTTTTGCACCAGCAATTTTAAATGAAAAATGCAATGAGTGGTTTGACATTGATCAGGAGAGTCCTTATATGCTTTTCGTCGCACATTTAAATCAGGATAAACAATTACCCCCAAGAGATGAAGATTATCACTTCAAAGGAATTGATAAGCTTAAAATTAAAAGGTCTTTAATACCCGCGGTAACTCATGTTGACTATACTGCAAGAGTGCAAACTGTAAATAATCAATCCAACAAACGATTTCGTAAACTATTACAAAACTTTGAGAAATTAACAGGCTGTCCCTTGCTAGTAAATACATCTTTTAACGTGAGAGGTGAACCAATTGTGAATACTCCAGATGATGCATATAAATGTTTCATGGGTACAGAATTAGATTATTTAATAATTGGAAACTTCTACTTAAATAAAAAAAATCAGCCTTCAAATCTACTTCAAAATTATAAGAATCAATTTAAATTAGATTGATTAGACTAATTATATAACTTTATTAATACTTTTAACATGACAAAATGATAGGCACTTTCTGGACGATAACATTTATAAATTTTTTTTTAACAGGTATTTTTTTTCATTATCGGAATATAGTAAAAAGCATATCAGTAATATTTGTATTTATATTATTCTTATTTTTCTTATTACTTTCAATATTTGAAAGCTACTTAATTAT
>MDTG01363827.1_pt1 | contig 23303 bp, 21 predicted proteins | sample 811421 | NCBI WGS metagenome assembly MDTG01 (sample SAMN05326645, study PRJNA326480) | marine metagenome | isolation source: seawater | place: Pacific Ocean: South East | collected 2011
AAGGCAAAAGTGGGCCTGTAGTTCAATTGGTTAGAACCCACGGCTCATAACCGTGTTGTTGCAGGTTCGAGTCCTGCCGGGCCCACCAATACCACATTAGGCGTTTGCTTACTGGTGCCGAATAGGAAAATACTTATCCACGGGCCGCGATACTGTTTCCAGTATTATTCCCAAATAGATGGCAATCACGTTTCTTTAAAATTATAGGGTGAAGGTTGTTTAAACCTAACGTTGAGTGATATCCGTTTGGATCCGATAGCTATCAATACGTTACACTCGCGTATTAATCAACCTTATCTTAATCTTAGGGGTGCAAGTCTGAAATGTCGTTACGCCAGACTGTCACGCCAAGAGGCAGGTTTGCTTGTGCGTTATCCGGTATGACTAGCGGTATTGCCACTTGCGTCAAGGAAACTTTACGCCCACGATATTGCCGCTGCAATAGGAGTTGTTGGTCAAGTTTTAATGCCGGTTTACGTCGGACCCTATCAGATGTGTCTCAAGCTTTAGATGCCTATGAAAAGACGGTAGTAGCATCTGCGATCACTTCGACCTAGCTTGCACAAATTAATTTTCTGTTTTTTTCCAACATCTGCATTGATAATTTTGCAGACAGCATATTTTAGTTGATAGAGATATCAGCCTGGCTGGCCGCTTGCCGTAGCATGGACAAAGGCCTCAATGAACAGCTGTTTCTCAGGGCTGAGCTGAACCTGCCGCACTTCTTCGGCAATCGTAACCTCAATGGCGCTGGCACCAGCACTGCTTGCCCGGTCATGTGCCATCTGGTGAGCCCGTATACGGGCGCGCTTAAGGGCTGCCTCTTGTGAGTTGAGGTCGACGGGTCCGTCGGGTAGATGCACGCGGTACTTACCATCTGACGGAGTGGTGATTGAAATCATCACGCGTTGGCGGACGGAGCCAACAGCGGCGCCAACTGCACCGGCCACATCGGCATGTTGTGGCACATTAACGGCAACTCCCATCATTCCCGCAATGTTGGGATAATGCGTTGATGCTGAGGCACCAAGCGCCACCAGACTAGTTTCCAGTCGCATGCCGATGCGCACCAGCCGTGGCGCGCTACCGGCCTCTCCACTAACTCGCGGGTCAGCGGGTTCGATTTCATTGTTTTTGTTGTTAATGGACAGATGTTGTTCGTATATTTTTGCCAATAGGTTGTTCTGACTTGCCTGCTTCTCGCCAGCGCCATCATGCGCCAGTGCTGCATCCATTAGCGCTAGACCTGATCGCTGATGCAAGGTGGCTAGGGTGATCGCCGCTAACATCTTGCCATCACTGGCAATTGCCTCACCAAGGCCGTTCTTCTGCCGCGCCATCAGCGCTGCGCCAAGCTCAGCTGCTTGCGCGTTAAAGCCGGTAAAAGCACCGGTGACGTGTGCAGCATCAGTTGGAGTAAACGCTGCTAATCCGAGCAGCCCTCGGCTAATCAGCCGGTCCACCGCGCCAAGCGCCAATTGTGTTGCGGCGATCTCCGCGACCGGCGTCGGCCCCATCTTGATGGCTTTTTGAGCCAGTTTCATCTCCGAACGCGTTAGCCAGCTTGGCACCCCGTCCGGCATCACCGGAAAGATAAAGCGGGCATCGGTCTGCATAGGCACCAACAGCTGTATTTGTTCTTCCATGCTGTCGATGATCGCAGGGTGATGCGTTGCCATCAGCGCCAGCGGCACTGCCCGGCGGGGCCCAAGATCCACGCCGCCCTCGCGCCCCCGAGTGATTGCACGTACCTCACTGTCACCCCCAAGTCCACAGGTTCGTATCTCCGCAGCCTCGACCATTGTCTGCCAGCCGCCGACTAGGGCCCCCTCGGCGCGTAAGCGCGGTACACCATTCTGCAAAAAGGCGATATCAGTTGTTGTGCCCCCAATATCGGCGATCAGCGCGGTGTCAGTTTTAGCTAAAAAAGCTGCACCTAATAGGCTCGCGGCTGGCCCGGATAGCAATGTTTCTACCGGCCGTGTGCGGGCAAAATTGGAATGCAGAAGCGAGCCGTCGCCTTTGACCACCATTAACGGACAGGTCAGCCCCTGTTCCGTCATGATTGCTTCCGTGGCCTCTATTAATCGCTCGAGCAGATTTATCAGCCGTGAATTCAGCACCGCCGTCAGGGCGCGCCGTGGGCCACCAAGCGCAGATGACAGCTCATGGCTGCAGGTGATCGGCAGACCAGTGAGTTCGCGTAGGAGGTCCCGTGCGGCAATCTCATGTTCCGGATTGCGCGTGGCGAAATGTCCTGCGATCGCAATAGCTGATACATTATCTACAAAAGTTGCTGCCACCTCGTGCAGCGCATTCCGGTCGAGTAGCGCCTGCGCGCCACCATCAGGCCTGTGTCCGCCATTGATGAATGCTACTGGATCCTGACCTAGTGCGCGTGCCAGATTGGCGCGTTCAAGCGCTGCTTCGTCAAAACCGATCATTACCAGCCCAACGCGTCCGCCAACGCCTTCAACAACAGCATTTGTCGCAAGTGTCGTTGACAAAGAAACAAGACCAATGTCACGCGGTCTGATGTCTTCCGACCGATCCTCTTGGCAATCGCCTTTCGCGTAAGCGTCCAGAACCCGGGCAATCGCACCACCAACCCCAATCGACAGATCCTCGCGGGTTGTTAACGCCTTGCCTGTAGCCAGTACCCGTCCGTCTGCCGCATCTAGCAGTGCTGCATCGGTGTAGGTGCCACCCGTATCTAGTCCAATGACCAGACTCATCGTCCAACTTCCTGAGCTTCTGCTTCTCTTGGTCTGGGTGCTACGAGCATTAGCGGCTGTTTGTCAATAGCAAGCATCATTTTCTTCCAGCCGCCGTGTCAAATAGCTACCCGGCGGTTCTCGTGTGCGTCCAGAAAGGACAGTATCCAACTAGCAAAGCGATTACCGTCGTGGCCGTATTTAAGAGTCGCCTTTGCTGCTTCATGTAACTCTGTATCAAATAGATGGGCTCGCACCTGCATCAGCTTGTCGATATAAGCAATTGTGAATTCGGGATGCCCCTGAACACACAGCACATTGTCACCGATCACGAACATCGCGTTCGGGCAGAAACAATTGTTTCCAATCAGCCGCGCTCCGGGTGGCAGCGTCTCGACTTGGTCCTGATGGATATGGATCAGCCGGATGCTGTCATCGGCTGGCATCCAGTCCGGATGGTCATGTAGTTCGATGCTGCGCACGCCAAGTCCCCATCCGCGATCTGACTTTGCAGCATACCCGCCAAGCGCATGAGCAATAATTTGATGGCCAAAACATACGCCAACCAATGGAATGTCGCTATCATGCACAACACGGATGAAGGCCATCAGTGGAGCGATCCATGGCAGATCGTCATAAACGCCGTGTTTTGATCCAGTAATAATATAGGCGTCATAAGCATCAAAAGAGAGTGGCATCTCGCCATCGACGACTGACACGGTAGTAAAACTATGCGACTTAGTACGAGGGTCGTTGGCAAACATATTAATAAAAAGTGACGGATAATCCGGAAAATTGTTAGGCATTGCGGGGTTGGTCTCACCTGTCCGCAGGATTGCGATCTTCATGGTGTCCAACCTTTCCTTGCCAACAGTGGAAACTCTAATTCCAGCGCGCTAATCACCTAGTGCGACTCGCGGAGGAGTGATGATGTTGCCAACGCTAGTAACCTACTAGCCATTAAACTGTCCTGAAAGCGTCCTAAGCACCATCTGTGCCGTCACTTTTGACCGTTGCTAGCACAAACAGCCGGATTGCTGAAGACAGCCCGCCCGCCCGCCGGCTGTCAATCTCTGCAACAAGGCTAGCCACCGAAATGCCACGGTCTTCTGCGATCTGGCCAAGTTCCGTCCAAAATTCATCTTCCAACGAAACGCTGGTCATATGCCCTCTGATTTTAATTGACCGTTTTTTCATCCACAGTCCCCCGCAAAAAAGCGTAATATTGACGGCTTGTATCCGGCTGAGTTGTGACACCAATTCGATGTGGTTGCTCATCCGGAATTGGTCAATCACCTCCGCCCAGTTACAGCTAAAGCTGCCATTAGCAAGTGTAGCCGCATTTCGCCCAAAGCTCGCCGTTTTGCAAGAGACCATGACAATGCGCGTTACCTCGCTGCGCACTATCTCGGCACATTCGGTGCGAGCGCCGCCGGGCGGTGGATCAAGAATCACCGCATCAAGTCTGGCAAGATTAGCCGATGTGAGCGGCGCGTTCACCAGATTGGCAAGGTTCCCGGCCACCTGACCGCCGCACCCACGGCATCAACGCTGCCTTTAAGTACGGCAAGTGCTGCGCGGCCCTCTTCAACAGCCAGAATTTGAAAAACTTTCGCCACCCGCGAATTTTTTAGCTTACCAACGCTAGCAAATAGATTAACCATCGATCCTGCCTCGGCAATAGCAAGGTTAAAATAGTGTCTTGCAGATGCCCTAGACCTTTGTAAACCCCAGTCAAAACTTCTTTAGAAATTGGAAAAGAAACCAGAGATGACTGCCATTGCCTTGGCGCAGCTGTTTTTCTTCACTAAGGCAATAATGATCTTGATCATCCCGGTCATCTGATCGGTCTGCTTTATTGCCGCAGTGCGGTGCTGGACACCTTTTGAACGAAGTTCGTGGCCAGTCCTGCCACTTAATTTCTTTTGATACTCTGGCCTTTGGGAGAAGAAGCTGTATCAGCTACCGCGCGCTGCAGCAAAAATCGCTGCATCAGCTAAGGCTTGGCCAATCGTCATGCTGGCATTGTCACCACCTGCGACGACCCCATCGGCACAATGCGCTAGAACCCGGTCACGTGCCTGAAGCGCATAATTGCGTGCTGCTGCGTACGAAAGATTGATGGCATCATGCTTCGCTAATAGTGCTTGCGCCTTTACCAGATCACCCTCTTCAAAGGCCGCCTCGCCGAGGGTGCGCTGCCAAAACTTGCGCTCGCTATTACTGCCCTTTTGCCACGCAATAATTGTTGGCATGGTGATTTTCTGGTCAGCAAAATCATCGCCAGTGTTCTTACCCATAGCGGCAGAGTCAGCGGCATAATCCAGAGTGTCATCCATGATTTGAAAGGCAAGTCCGAGCTTCATCCCGTAATCATGCATGACCGCAATATCTTTAATGCTGCCTCCACCAACCTCGGCGCCGGCTGCGGCAGCCGCGGCAAAAAGAACGGCTGTCTTGCCGGTGATCACATCTAGATAGGCATCCATCCCCGTATCTGGTGCGCCGGCGATCGCCATTTGTTTGATTTCGCCTTCGGTTATCTGGGCCGCAGCTCGCGACAGCCGACCAAGCACATCGATATTGCCGGTCTCGACCATCAACTCAAACGACCTAGCAAAAAGAAAATCACCGACCAAAACAGATGCTTCATTGCCCCAGAGAGAATTGGCTGTATCGCGACCGCGTCGCAACTTAGAGTCGTCGATCACATCATCATGTAGCAGTGTAGCAGAATGAATGAATTCAACAGCTGTTGCGAGCTTGATCGCCTTTTCAAGGCCACTCCGATCTGCACCTACCACTGCCGCTCCAGAGAGGGTTAGCAGCGGTCTCATCCTTTTGCCGCCAGCGGCGATCAGATGGCCACCCAGTTCGGCAATTAGAGGGACCTCGCTATGCATTCGGGTGAGGATTGTCCTGTTAACTTCGAGCATTTGGTCAGCGAGCATGTCAACCAGAGGTTGAAGCGAGGGCTGGTCCCTCTTGGTGTTGCTAAGAATGGCTGTCATTGGGCCATAGACTTTCTCTATACTTGTATATGACTGCACAATTTGGGTAGATGACATGTTTTGCTTTGCTATTTCATGTAGTGAGCCAGCCCCCTCTTGCGCAAGTCAAAACCGGAAATTTAAGTTCCACTGGCATGTTTTTTTGCAGCAACCCTTGGCTATTTTCGTCTTTTGGCGCATAAAAAGAGCTAATGGTTACTATCCTTCGTACGACTAACACTGTCAGGCTTTCTTTCCTGCAAGCATTGCTGCGTGATGCTGGGATCCACGCCGAGGTATTTGATGGCAATATTTCGGCCCTTGAGGCCGGTATTGGCGCATTTCCCCGCCGTCTGGTGGTGAATGGCGCATTGAAAGTCGCGGCACGTCATGTGCTTGCACAGGCGGAGGAACTTTATGACGACTGACGAATCGCCTCCAGGCAAAGACGGCAGCGCGGGTAATGAAGGCGACCTTGAAATGATAAAGGTGACGCATGATCACCTGCTTAAAGAAGCTGTGCGGATCACTCAGCCTGCCGATGGCTATCGTGTGGGCACTGATGCGGTGCTGCTCGCCGCATCAGTCAGTACAGACAGTGGGCGAATTCTTGATCTTGGTGCCGGCGTTGGCAGCATTTCGCTTTGTATTGCGCGTCGTTTGACCGAAGTGCAGATAACTGCGGTGGAAAAAGACACCGACATTGCTGAGCTTGCCGACATCAATATTACTGACAATGGCTTTGCTGGTCGAATTAGACTGATAAAAAGTGACATTACCGCTATGCCTGCGGTTTTAGCTGCGAGTTTTGATCATGTTGTTAGCAATCCACCCTATAATCATGTGCGCGGTACGCGGCCGCGAAGCAGGGTCCGTGCGCTGGCCCACATGGGTGAAGACACGAACCTTGAAGATTGGGTCAAAACCGCAATCTGGGCTGTGAAGCCGCGGGCCCGTATCAGCTTCATTTGTCGGGCAGACCGCGCGGCAGAACTGATTACACTTTTCGAGACGCATGGCGCCGGGGAAACACTAGTCTTTCCACTTTGGCCACGCTATGCCAGCCCGGCAGCCCGTGTAATTATTCAAGTGCGTCGAGGCGTTGAAGGGCCAGGTGCCATCCTGCCTGGCCTCGTAATGCATAATGACACTGGTGGCTACACAGAAATGGCCAGCGGTGTAATGGCAGGCGATGCCCTTTTTGTCATTCATCCAGCCCGCCCACAGGTGGCGCCGAATTGAAATTGCTGGGGGCAATCCATCCTTTAACAATCCGTCCTTGAAAAGGTCATACAACATGAAAATTCTGTCCTTTCTTGTTTCCATACTGTTTTTTTGGCGAAAAAAGAAAACTGTGGTGCCGGTGGTACGTCTGTCTGGGGTGATTTCAGCCGCACCATCGCTGCGCCGAGGTGTTTCGCTCGAATCCATCGAACCACAGTTAAAAAAAGCGTTTTCAGTCCGTTCCGCACGGGCGGTTGCGTTGATTATCAATTCGCCCGGTGGCTCGCCCGTCCAATCCGCTTTAATTGGCCAGCGGATCCGAGACCTTGCTGGCAAGGCAGATGTGCCAGTTCTGGCTTTTTGCGAGGATGTCGCGGCCAGTGGTGGTTACTGGATTGCTGCGAGCGCTGATGAGATCTATGCTAATGGTGCCTCGGTCATTGGGTCTATTGGCGTTATCTCAGCTGGGTTTGGCTTTGACCGTGCGATTGAGAAAATTGGCGTGGACCGACGTGTTCACACCGCCGGACGAAACAAGATGATCCTTGATCCGTTTCAACCGCAGCGTGAAGAGGATGTCGAACGGTTGCGGGAGTTGCAGATGGATATCCACCGGCAATTTATTAATCATTTGCTGGATCGGCGCGGATCGCGATTGCAGGAACCCCATGACGATTTATTTAGTGGTGCTTTCTGGACAGGCGAACGCGCGGTCGACCTTGGCCTGGTTGATGGGCTTGGCGAATGTCGTCAGGTGCTGCGTGACAGGTTTGGTGAGGATATTAATTTCATGTTTATCGAACCCAAGCGGAAATTTCTTGCCGGTCTTGGCGGCTTGCCCGGATCGCTGGCAGGTGGCATTCTTGAAGAGGCAGCAGAATTGGCAACCGAGAAAGCCATGCTGTCGCGCTTTGGCCTTTAGCTCGCTACACTAATGCTGTCTATGAATTAATTTTATGAGCGCTGACTTGGCTAGGCGTGGTTCTGGAGTGAGATTGTCATGATGCCTTCCCTGCCCAAACTGATTGCTCTCGCCCTAGTGGTGTGGACTGTCTGGAAGGTGTTTCGGGTGATTGAACGTCGCAAGGAGGTGGCGCGCGATGAAACCGGTGAGTCAACTGGCCCAAATTCATCGGAGCAGACCTTCGCCGACACCGAAAAAAAGAACAGTTCGCTCGACCTTGAGGAATGCCCCAAATGTGGGTCATGGGTTATTTTACCTTGCAAATGCAAAAACCCGGGTGCGAAGGAATAAAGCTTCTGCCTCCGCAAAATTTGGAATTCGCTGACGCTTGCCTTTTGGAGGTGTTGCGGCTAGGTTGCGCTCTTCACAACGTCACCTACTTGCCGCGGACGGGGCTATTTATGGGTAAGACACACGTCACGACCGAAGGGCATGATTTCCAGTCGATTATTCTGAAAATGCAGCAATACTGGGCTTGCAACGGTGTAGTAATCCTGCAGCCCTGTGATATGGAGGTCGGAGCGGGCACTTTTCATCCTGCAACAACACTACGGGCGCTTGGTCCAGACCATTATTGGCGCGCCGCCTATGTACAACCATCACGTCGTCCAACAGATGGGCGTTTCGGTGAAAATCCAAACAGGCTGCAGCATTATTATCAATTCCAGACAATTTTGAAACCGTCACCGTCCAACAGTAAGGAGCTATACCTTGGCAGCTTGAAGGCTATCGGACTCGACCCAGCTGCGCATGACTTGCGCTTTGTCGAGGATGATTGGGAGTCGCCGACACTTGGTGCGTGGGGTCTTGGCTGGGAAGTCTGGTGCGATGGGATGGAAGTCTCGCAATTTACCTATTTCCAGCAGGTTGGTGGTATCGAGTGTAACCCTGTTCCACTCGAACTAACCTACGGTTTGGAACGTCTTGCGATGTTCATTCAGGGCATAGACAATGTCTATGATCTGGACTGGGATGGCGTGCCGGCGAGCGGGGGTGGCAAATGTTACGGTGATATTTTCCACCGTGCCGAGGTGGAATTTTCCGATTGGAATTTCTATCATGCTGACATTGATATGCTACTCGGTCATTTCCGCGATGCAGAGGCTGAATGTGGTCGTCTGCTGGCCCTTGAGACGCCGCTTGCGCTACCGGCCTACGACCAATGTATGAAAGCCAGTCATCTGTTTAATGTTTTGGATGCGCGTGGTGTTATTTCTGTGACAGAACGCGCAGCATATATCCGTCGGGTGCGGACGCTCGCCAGGATTTGTTGTGAGGCGTGGATTGGCATAAATTGTGTCAGCCAGACTGGGAGGTTGGTCGATGGCTGACAAAACTGCAAATCTGCTGGTTGAAATCATCTGTGAAGAAATCCCGGCTCGAATGCAAGCACGTGCGGCCAAAGACCTTGCCCGAATGTTCGCTGAGGCCTTTGCCGCAGTAAAGCTGGCCCATAATCAAATCCACAGCTTTGTCGCGCCTCAACATCTTGCGCTCTATGTAGATGGGTTGATGACACAGCAACAGGATAGTATTGATGAACAGCGCGGGCCGCGTGTTGATGCGCCAGCACAGGCAATCAACGGGTTTTTGAAATCAACTGGCTTAACGCGTGATCAGATAGTGGCTGAAGAAACGCCAAGGGGGACATTTTTTTTCGCCCGGACCGAAATAAAGGGGGCATCTACTGCTGCACTTCTACCAAAGATGATCAGCGATATTTTGATTAATTTTCCCTGGCCGAAAAGCCAGCGCTGGGGAACTACCTCCTTTAGATGGGTGCGTCCATTGCATCGGGTAAATGTTATGTTTGGTAATTCTGCTATTAACGGTGCGTTGGATTTGGGGGGCGCGAGGCTAGCATTTACCTCGGCGAGCAAGGGCCATTATTTTGAGGATCCAAGAGATATCGACCTCAGTGGCGTCAGCAGTGCAAAGGAATATGTCGACTTGCTGCGGAAGGCGCATGTGATTGTCGACCAGTCTGCTCGGATCAATATGATTCGGCAGGGTGCAGCAGAGCTTGCTTACAGCTTTGGCTGTGAGCTTAGAACCGGCGACTCAAAAATTGCGGAAATAGCGGGTTTAGTCGAATATCCTCACCTGCTTGTTGGCACCATTGAAGACCGGTTCATGGCGCTGCCGGCTGAAGTCTTGCAATCCTCAATCGAGACACATCAGAAATACATCACGCTCCAAACATATGATGGGTCGTTCTCGCCACGCTTTATCGTTGTCAGCAATCGGCTGGCTGATGATGAACGAGATTCTGTCATTCTCGCCGGCAATCAGCGTGTTCTTCGTGCTCGTTTGGCAGATGCCGAGTTTTTCTGGCTAGAGGATAATCGCACACCGCTTGCTGATTGTCTGCCGCGTCTGGCTACTATCGGCTTTTATGAGGGCCTTGGCACCGTGCACGACAAGGCGTTACGTTTAGAAAAGCTCGCTGCTGACATTGCCTCATTCATCCCTGGCGCAGATGCCTCTATCGCGGCACGAGCGGGTTTGCTTGCCAAAGTTGATCTGGTTACGGGAATGGTCAGTGAATTTCCTGAATTGCAAGGTATAATGGGTGGCTATTACGCTGCCAGTGCTAGCGAGAATGTAGCTACCGCCGCGGCAATTGCGGCGCATTATCGTCCGCAGGGTTCAGATGTCAGCCTGCCGGCCACCGCTGAGGGACTAGCTGTTGCGCTTGCTGACAAGATTGACACTCTCGTTGGGTTTTTTGGGGTAGGTGCACGTCCCAACGGTTCCAAGGATCCCTTTGCCCTGCGTCGGGCGGCACTTGGCGTAATTCGTATTCTCACGGAATCTGAAATCCGTCTATCTTTGCCCGACATTTTGCAAAAAGCTGCCGTTTATCATGGATTTGCAACAATTGATGCTGAATTGTTGCCGTTCATTCGTGAGCGTGTGCGTGTCGGTCTGCGCGACGCTGGTATCGCGCATGATGTTGTCGCCGCTGTAATTGGCGATGGTGAACTTGAAGATATATGCCTACTTGTTAATCGTGCCGCTACCCTCAGTGCTTTCCTTGATAGTGAGGATGGCGCTGGCCTGATGGTTGGATGGCGGCGTGCAGCGAGAATTCTGAAATCTGAGGAAATAAAGGACAAACAGACATTTGCCCCCAAGACTAAGCCCAGTCTATTTGTCAAACCCGCCGAAACAGAGCTCCACGCTGCGCTTGAGGCTTTGCCACCAGAATCCAGAAGTGTCGATCTCGGTGCCGCGCTTACTTCCCTTTGCGGTATGCGCGGGCCAATCGATCACTTCTTTGACGAGGTTATTGTCAATGACGACAATCCCTCGGTAAGGAGCAATAGGCTGGGTCTGCTGGCGATGGTGCGTGAAAGAATGCTTGGAGTGGCAAATTTTTCCAAACTGGAAGGCTAAAATTGGATGACTAAGGAAATGATCGCCGGTTCGACTGGTACTGCTTGGGTTTATAATTTTGGAGCGGGCGGCACCGAAGGTAACAGCTCGATGTGCAATCTACTTGGCGGTAAGGGTGCCAACCTTGCAGAGATGAGTGGCATCGGCCTTCCAGTGCCACCGGGTTTCACAATTACCACCGAAGTTTGCGCCTACTTCTATGACAATGGGTACGAATATCCTGCTGAGCTTGATCCGCAGGTGAGAGATGCTATTTGTCGGATTGAAGACGAAACAGGCGCGCATTTCGCCGATCCAAAAAATCCGCTTTTGGTGTCTATCAGGTCCGGCGCGCGCGCGTCGATGCCGGGTATGATGGACACGGTTCTCAACCTTGGCCTGAATGACGAGACGGCTGCCGGTCTTGCAGCACGTTCTGATGATACTCGGTTTGCTTATGATAGCTATCGCCGCTTTATTCAGATGTATGCCGATGTTGTCATGGGCGTTGATCACGGCTTGTTTGAGGATGCGCTTGAGACGATGAAGCTTAATCGGGGTGTATTTGATGACACGGGTCTCATGGGTGATGATCTCAAGATGCTTGTGGAAGAGTTTAAGAAAATTGTTCGTGACGAGGCTGAAATCGACTTTCCACAGGATCCATGGGTTCAGCTCTGGGGTGCTGTTGGTGCGGTTTTCAACAGCTGGATGAATTCACGGGCCATCACTTATCGCCGTCTAAACAGCATTCCGGCGTCTTGGGGAACTGCTGTCAATGTACAGGCTATGGTTTTCGGCAATATGGGTATAGATTGCGCCACCGGTGTTGCCTTTACACGCAATCCTTCAACGGGTGAGAACAGCTTTTATGGGGAATTTTTGATCAATGCACAAGGAGAGGATGTTGTTGCCGGCATCCGGACTCCTCTGCCGCTGACACGCGCCGCGCGCCAGGATGGTGATGGAGAATCTATGGAAGAGGTGATGCCGGCCGTTTTCGCTCAGCTTGTTAAAGTGCGATACCAGTTGGAAAAACATTATTCTGACATGCAGGATCTCGAATTTACGGTCCAGCAAAATAAGCTTTATATGTTACAGACACGTAGCGGCAAACGCACTGCAGAGGCGGCGCTGCGCATGTCTGTTGAAATGGCCGAGGAAGGCTTGATCTCGCAGGATGAGGCGCTGTTGCGCGTCGACCCCAATGCTCTAGACCAGCTATTGCATCCCACGCTTGATCCCACAGCTGAGAAGGATATCCTAACACGTGGTCTGCCTGCTTCACCTGGTGCTGCTTGCGGGCAAATCGTCCTCAGCGCGGATAAAGCCGAGGAAATGGCCGCTGCTGGGAATCAAGTTATTCTGGTTCGATTGGAGACCAGCCCTGAGGACATTCACGGCATGCATGCTGCTTGTGGTATTCTAACTGCGCGGGGAGGCATGACGAGTCATGCGGCGGTAGTCGCGCGGGGTATGGGACGAGCCTGCGTGTCTGGTGCTGGTGATTTACGCTTTGATGAGGCTAGCGGCTCAGTTTTTTTTGTTAATACTCAATTGTCCGAGGGCGATATGATTACCATCGATGGCAGCAGTGGTGAGGTGTATCGAGGCGCTGTAGCTACAGTCCCGCCCCGCCAGTCAGTTGCTTTTTCTACAATCATGGAGTGGGCCGATAGTCGCCGCCGAATGGCTGTCCGGACAAATGCTGAAACCCCAGCGGATGCCCGTACGGCTGTTGAATTTGGAGCTGAGGGTATTGGCCTGTGCCGAACTGAACATATGTTCTTTGATCAGGAGAGAATTATAGCAATGCGGCAAATGATCATAGCGGCTGACACCGAGGGGCGTGAAGCAGCACTTGCAAAACTATTGCCAATGCAGCGGCAAGATTTTGAAGAATTGTTCTCCATTATGGCGGGTCTGCCTGTCACCATCAGGCTGCTTGATCCACCATTACATGAATTTTTGCCACATTCGGCAGATGAGCTTGCAGATGTTGCCGAGGCAGCCGGCGTGTCCAGTGAGACGGCCAGGCAAAGAGCGTTGAAACTAGCAGAATCCAATCCGATGCTTGGCCATCGTGGATGTCGACTTGCCGTTACCTATCCAGAAATTTGTCGGATGCAGGCGCGCGCCATCTTTGAGGCAGCCTGTGCTGTTGCTGTCAGAGGTGAATCCCCTTTTCTGGAAATCATGGTGCCGCTGGCGGCGACTGGAAAAGAGATTGCAATCTGTAAGGCTGTTATTGATGAGGAGGCCGCTGCCGTCATGGCTAAGTTGGGCGCGGAGCTTATCTACATGGTTGGCACAATGGTAGAATTACCTCGGGCTGCGATTTGCGCTAGTGATCTTGCTGCCGAAGCCGAATTTTTTTCTTTTGGCACAAATGACCTGACCCAAACGGCCCTCGGCATCAGTCGTGATGACGCTGGTGCCTTCCTTCATCATTACACAGATACCGAAATTTACACCAAAGACCCATTTGTGTCGATTGACCGTGAAGGTGTTGGCGCGCTTGTGAAAATAGGCGTTGACGGTGGTCGCAGCCAACGTCCGGATATTAAACTCGGTGTTTGTGGTGAACACGGTGGCGACCCTGCCTCAATTGCCTTTTTTGAGGAAGTCGGGCTGGATTACATTTCTTGTTCGCCTTATCGGGTTCCGGCAGCTCGCCTTGCTGCAGCACAAGCTGTGATTAGAGGGAGAGGCTGACATTCTTTATCGCCTCATAAAAGACCGGTCTGTTTTGGAACCGATGATGGCAGGGCCTATTTCATGCCGAGACCCGCAAAACGCTTGTTGAAACGGGCAACCTGACCTCCAGAGTCCACAATACGATGCTGGCCGGTCCAAGCAGGATGTGTTTTTGGGTCGATGTCCAGCTTTAGCACATCGCCTTCCTTGCCCCATGTTGAACGGGTCTTGCGCTCGCTTCCATCAGTCATCACTAAAGTGATCTCGTGATAGTCTGGATGGATGTCCTTTTTCATAAAGCTCTCCTGATAATATGCTTGCGGCGTTTGCCTAAAAACACTGTTACTGGCCTTGAACTTAAAACTAATAAGTGTCTCTTCTCACTAGTATGGCCTATGGATATCGTCGGTCTGAACCCAACGGTGGTATATCGTTATCGTTACGTGAACGCAAGTCTAAACGCCGTTTAGGTGTTCCATTTCTAAAGTGGCGATGCGTCATTTCCTATTGCCAATTAACGACAGTTGATAATACAGAGTCACACGCACCGTGAAGTGGTGCAACCGGCAGACCTGGATCGCCAAAAACTCTGTTTTAGCTATTCCTGCGGCCTTTGCACTTGTGAATAGGTGGTACCGTTTTGCCATTTTTCTAATTGTAGTTTGCACTTTACTTGTCACTTTGGGCCGGTCCCAGTGCCGACGCTTCATCTGAAGTGATGATTATCATTCTGAGTGCAGTCAGAACAATGAGAAGACTAAACGTGGAAAAATAAAATGCACTAAGACTGATAAAGAAGGATATTGAGAGAGACCTAGGACGAGTATTATGGCTGCGAGAACTTCACGCCAAACTGCTGTCACTGGTTACACACTCCTTGCATGACAATTTTCATTGCACTGTCGCGCGCTGGGTAATCTTTAGCTCGATACGCCTGTTACGCTGCCTTGCATCATCATTGTTGCCTGGATCAAGCGGTTGAAACTCACCATAACCAGTTGCTGCTAAACGTTTTGCTGGCAAACCCTGATTAGCCAAAAACCTCACCACAGATAGCGCCCGTTCGGTTGAGAGATCCCAATTATCGGCAAACCGACCGGCACGTATGGGAATATCGTCAGTGTGCCCTTCCACTTGGAGCACCCAGTTGATGTCATCCGGTATCTTAGTGGCGATATCAGCCAGTGTGATGGCCAGTTTTTGCAGCTGTTCCTTGCCACTATTACCTATACTGGCCTGACCTTGATCAAATAACACCTCTGATTGGAAGACAAAGCGGTCGCCAACGATTTGCACCTCTTCACGGCCCTTCAGCACTTCGCGCAGGCGTCCAAAAAATTCTGAGCGGAAACGCTGGAGTTCCTGAACTCTATTGGCTAGAGCATTATTCAGTGATTTACCAAGGCTGGCGATCGCCACCTTGTCGCGTGCTGCTTGCGCCTCTAAATCGGCAAGCAGCGTTGTTAACTGCTCAATCCGCTGTTTCAGCACTATAGTTGCCTTTGTCATTTGCAGAATTTCATCCCGAGAGGCGGCATTCTCTGCGGATAGCCTGTCAATCTGTTGATTTGCCCTGTCACTGTCTTGTTTCGCCTGTGACAGTTTATTGAGTGCAGCAGCCAAGCTTGACTCAGCGGAAGTAAGGCTATTCTCCGAGGCAGTAAGTTTTTTGTTAGCCTCGGTAAGATTCTGTTCCGTTGCAGTCAGCGCCGCCAGCCTTTCATCAAGACGCTGCCTTGCTGCTTCAAGCGCGGCCAATGTGGTCTTCTGGGCCTCGCTGAGTGAAGCATTCTTCGCGTTGCTGGCAGCCAGCGCTTCTGTTGCGGTTGCTAGCTGTGCTAGTATATCGTCGCGTTCATTCGATGTAACCTCAAGCTCGCTTGAAATCTTTGCTAGATCAGCAGCGAGATTGGAACTAGCCTTACGCTCAAGATTGAGTAGTTCGGTTAGGCTAACAAGCTGCTGGCGCATTTCGCCGAGGGTTGCATCTTGACCCGCTACGCGATAGGCAAGATTGACCTGAATTAGAACAAACACCATCAGAACAAAGATGATGACCATTAACAGGGTTGCTAGCGCGTCGACAAATCCTGGCCAAGTATAGCTCTCATTGCGACGTTTACTGCCAAGGCGTGCCAATGCCATCAATTATGAATCCTTTGATGTGCTTGGTGTTGGTCGCAGTGCAGATCTTTCGGCGACAAGATTCGTAATCGACAATGAAAGGGCGCGCAATTCGCTGGCAACGATGCTAGTTTGTTGCGTTCGGTCGCGCTGCAGATCAGCTGACAGTTGAAGAATATTTGCATTGAGTTGCGCCAGTTGTTCGCGCAGCCGTCGGTCATCTGCCATGGCTTCGTTCAGGCTAGCAAGTGAAGTGTTCATTGTGCCCATTTGTGCCAGAGTTTGGGCTCGTGACTCCTCGCTGGCGGCAATTGAGTGAGAAAGTGACAACAGTGCTCGCGCCGCCTCCTCACTCATTCCCGAAGCCAAAGCAGCGCTGTTGACGTTGTCGACTCTCGCGCCGCCCTCATTGAATTTGGCGAAAGCTGACAGCCAATCTTCCAACTCATTGAAAAACCGACCCATAGCCTGACCAAGCTGCAAATCTAGGAAGCCCAGCACGAGGGAGCCGGCTAATCCAAACAATGAGGAAGAGAAAGCCGTTGCCATCCCCGAAAGAGGTGCGTCCAAACCATTACGAAGCTGAGAAATCATCATCTCGAAATTGGCACTGTCCGCGTCAAGCGAGCCCACCACATTACTAACCGCGCCTATTGTCTGCAATAATCCCCAGAATGTGCCTAGTAGGCCTAGAAAAACCAGCAAACCAATCATGTACCGTGAAATTTCCCGGCCCTCATCTAGGCGGGCTGCAACGCCATCCAGAACTGAGCGAAGGGACAGCGCAGAAAGGTGTTCGCCCTGATGTTGATCAGCCAGCATGGCGTATACAGTTGCCAGAAGCATCGGCTTGGCATTTGGTTGCTTGAGTTTGCCATTTTTCTGAACGCCAACTAGCCAGCGCTGCTCAGGTGACAATCTAAGTGTTTGGCGAATAACATATACGACCCCAAGCAACAAGGCGCCTAGAATAACGCTGTTCAGCGCCGGGTTACCCATAAAAGCATCATGCAGTGGTACCCAGAGCAAGGCGGCAACGCTGGCAACTATAGTCAGAAAGATTATCATCCGGATCAAGTATCGGCGAGGATTGGTCATAATCTTTCAGGCTCCTGTACACGTTAGTCCCTGCGAAAGGGCGCGGTGGGATTTATGCCAATAAGAATGGCAGGATTATGGCCATTGGCAAAGGATGAAATCATCTGAGCGGAGAATAGGAAGGCTCAATTAAGTGGTTTTGGTTACCAGATAATATTGGTGGTAGAAAAATTATTGTCATTGAAATCGTCTGTAAAATTTTTTCTAATAGTTCATAGATCCAACTATTTATGGCGGTACTGTAAAAAAACAGTTAAATCGGTGCGTCCTTAATTTTCGGGATCAATGTGGTCAAATCAGATTGTATGAGAACGCCGCCACGCTGGATAAACTTGTTATGTTTTAAGTGCTTTTATTGCTTAATCGAGTTTAGCAAAAAACAACATTAAGGTTCGAACGCAAACATGAGCGGGTTAAGTGCCATTCAATTTGGTTGTATGATTCTAATAACCTGAAACGTTTGAGCATCTCTGGCTTAAAACATTTTGCCGTTTTTGCACTATTTGCATAGGTTCTTTAGTAATTCGGCATGGATGGTTGGGTTGGCGGCAACAATATGGCCACTTTCCAGCGCTTTGTCGCGTGACGCGAAGTCTGACACAAAACCGCCCGCCTCTCGCACCAATAAAATGCCTGCGGCTATATCCCATTTGGAGAGGCCGCGCTCCCAGAAGCCGTCATACCGACCAGCCGCAACCCAGGCAAGGTCCAAAGCGGCCGCGCCGGCCCGGCGGATGCCTGAGCTGACTGCCATGATATTGCCAAGCTCGCGAAGAAATTGGGCGTGGTCACCCGCATTTCCGCGGCCAAGAAAGGGAATGCCGGTGGAAAACAGCGAATCCGCCATGTGACGCCGGCCCGAGACCCGCAGCCGACGTTCATTGAAAAAGGCACCTTTGCCCTTTTCGGCAAAGAAAAATTCGTTGCGTGCCGGATCAAAAACTGTTCCAGCGGTAATGCTGCTGGAACCCATGGGGCCCTTTTCGAGAACAGCGATCGAGATGGCAAATTGTGGAACGCCATGCAGGAAATTTGTACTTCCGTCCAGTGGGTCAACTACCCAGACAGGGGCATCTGGGTCCTTACCAGGGATCACACCGCCTTCTTCGAGCAGAAAGCCCCAGTCCGGCCGAGCCTTTTCCAGCTCGCGGCGAATTGTTCGCTCTGCATTGGTATCAGCGCGGCTAACAAAATCGGCTGGACCCTTACGACTAACCTGCAGATTTTCCACCTCGCCAAAATCCTTCAACATGCCACGGCTCGCGGCGATAGACGCCTTTTGCATGACATTGATAAGCGCAGATTGGGTGGCCATTGGACGGAAACCTCTAAAATAAAATGAGAGTATTGTTTAGAAACTATATGGCTCGCGTTATCGCGGGCTGGAATACTGATGTCAAGAAAAGCAATAGATAGCAGGCGTCAGCTTTTTGCTCGCTCAACATAGCTGTTGTCTTCGGGACGGACAACAATACGGGCGCCGGTTTCGACATGTGGTGGCACCATAACACGGACACCATTTTCTAGAACGGCAGGCTTGTAGGAGGAAGAAGCTGTCTGCCCTTTAATCACAGCGTCTGCTTCAATAACCTCCATTACCACTGTGTCGGGCAGCTCGACAGAAATAGGCTCGCCCTCGTGACTAGACATAGTTATAATCATCCCGTCCTGCAAAAACGACGCCCGTTCACCAACCAATTCAGCTGAGATGCTAATCTGGTCGAATGTATCTGGATGCATGAAAACCAAAGTCTCACCGTCCTTATAAAGGAAGGTGCAATTGATCTCGTCAAGGATCACACGCTCAACAGTCTCGGAGGATCTAAAGCGTTCATTCAGCTTGGTACCATCACGTATGTCACGAAGCTCAATCTGGGCAAACGCTCCCCCCTTTCCCGGCTTTACATGCGATACTTTGACAGCGGCCCACAGACGGCCATTGTGCTCTATCACATTGCCGGGTTTGACAGCATTTCCGTTGAGTTTCATTTGTCTATCCTTTTCACTTTTTTTGTAGAAAACGTGCAAAGATCAAAGTGTTTTGCTGATTTCAGCGGCGCTGTCCAGCATCCTGCATGAAAAACCCCATTCATTGTCATACCAGGCGAGCACCCGAACTAGCCGTTTGTTCATCACGTATGTCTGGGTCAGATCGGCGATGGAAGAATGGGGGTCATGATTAAAATCGATCGAAACAAGCGGTAAATTATTCACCGATAAAACGCCGCTCAGCACACCATTTGCGGCGTCTTTTAACAGTTCGTTAATCTCGCACGTAGTGGTATCGCGTTCCGAGGTAAAGCCGAAATCAATCATGGAAACGTTAGCTGTTGGCACTCGGATCGCCGATCCGTTCATCTTACCTTTCAATGCCGGTAGAACATCACCAACCGAACGCGCCGCGCCGGTCGACGTTGGGATCATTGACATTCCAGCGGCGCGTGCACGGCGCAGATCCCTATGGCTCGAGTCAAGTGTTGGCTGGTCGCCTGTGTAGGCATGGATAGTTGTCATGTAGCCAGCTTCAATGCCAACCGAATTGGCCATTACCATTGCAATTGGTGCAAGACAGTTAGTCGTACAAGACGCGTTGGAGATGACCCTCATTTCGGATGTGATTTGAGTATGATTGACGCCGTACACAATCGTCGCGTCAGCGCCTTTACAAGGTGCCGAGACTAGAACCCGTTTCGCTCCTACATCCAAATGTGTCTGACATTTTTCACGTTCATTAAACTTACCAGAACATTCAAAAACGAGGTCGACGCCATGGTCGGCATGGGGAATGTTGGCGGGATTGCGCTCATGTGTCATATGGATTTTCCCTCGACCGATATCAAGCCAGTCAACGCCATGCCGCACCGTGCCATGTGAGCGGCCATGTATCGAGTCGAATTGATATAAATGTGCGGATGTCTCAATGGTACCAGGGCTATTGATGAGAACGACTTCCATATCTTCGCGTCGAAGTTCCTCCAAAGCACGAAGTGTCATTCTACCGATTCTGCCGAATCCACTGATCGCAACGCGTAGTGTCATTGGTTTCTCCAATGCTAGTATTGAGGTCCCGATGGATGAACGTCCAATTGTTATTTTGCCAGATCAAGTGCGAGATTTGCAACTGCACTGCTGGTAATGTTGAAGTGTTTGTAGAGATCTGCGATCGGTGCGGAGGCACCAAAATCATCCATCCCGACGAAGCCATCTCCCTCGTTCAAGAGGCAATCCCAAGGCTGCCGGAGCGCAGCCTCGATGACGATCCGGCGACCGGACCCTAACACTAACTTGCGATAAGCAGCATCCTGCTTTGAGAACAATTCCAGACATGGGACTGAGACAACGGTTGCTGAAAGCCCCTTTTCCGCCAGTCTCTTGCGTGCAGCCAGCGCAATTGTGACCTCTGAGCCGGAGGCCAGCAGAGTGACGTCTCGCGTTGCGTCATCACCAATGACTATGTAAGCGCCTCTGGCGGTTTTATTATCCTGCAAATCATCGGTGCGAACCTGTGCAAGCCCTTGTCGGCTTAAAGCCAGAATTGATGGTGTCGTTTTGCTTGCAAGAGCACATTGCCAGGCCTCTGTTGTCTCAACGGCGTCTGCAGGACGAAAAACATTCAAATTAGGGATTGCTCTCAGGGCGGCCAAATGTTCGACCGGCTGATGTGTAGGGCCATCTTCTCCAAGGCCGATGGAGTCATGTGTCATGACGAATATAACTCGCTGGCGCATTAGGGCGGACAGCCGGATAGCAGGACGGCAATAATCGGTGAAAACAAGGAATGTTGCGCCATAGGGGATGCTGCCGCCATGTAGCGAAATTCCATTCATCGCCGCTGCCATAGCATGCTCCCGCACCCCATAATGGACGTAGGACCCAGCATAATTATCTTTTGAAAAGACCTCATGACTGGCGACACGGGTATTATTCGAACCGGTTAGGTCGGCAGAGCCACCAAACATGGCAGGACAGGCGGGCAGGATCACCTCAATGGCTTTCTGACTGGCAACGCGGGTTGCAATCTTTTTTGGCTCCGCGGCGAGTGATGCCTTCCATTGCTGAACGACGTCTTCTATTTCTATATCCCAGTCACCACGAATTGCCTTGTCAAAATCAGTGGTGTCCGAAGCATCATGACGGGCCTGCCATGCAGAGTGCGCGGCAATACCTCGGCTGCCAACATCACGCCAGCTGGCGATAATCTCATCTGGAATTTCAAAAGGACCGTAATCCCAGCCAAGAGTTGCCCGGGCGCCATTGATTTCCTCGCTGCCGAGGGGTGCGCCATGAACATTTGAGGTGCCAGCTTTTGTTGGAGCGCCAAAGCCGATAACCGTTTTGCACCTAAGCAGACTTGGCTTACCATCATCTTTCTTGGCGGTTAAAATTGCCTCTGACACGGCATTCATATCGTGGCCATCGACCGTCAAAACCTGCCAGCCATAGGCCTCAAAGCGGGCAGTGGTGTCATCAGAGACCGCAAGATCAGTGTTGCCGTCGATCGAAATGCCATTATCATCGAACAACACTATCAGGCGGCCAAGCCCCATGTGGCCGGCCATCGAAGCCGACTCGTGACTAATGCCTTCCATCAAACAGCCATCACCGGCGATAACATATGTGAAATGGTCAACGAGATGGTCGCCGAATCGAGCCGCCAGATGCCGTTCTGCCATAGCGAAACCAACACCATTAGCAACGCCCTGTCCAAGGGGGCCGGTTGTTGTCTCAATGCCTGCCGCATGATCGGTTTCTGGATGGCCGGCTGTCCGCGCACCCAACTGTCGAAAATTGCGCAATTCGTCAATCGTCATGTAGTCATAGCCGGTGAGATGCAGCAGCGCATAAATCAGCATTGAGCCATGGCCGGCCGACAGTATGAAACGGTCACGATCCGGCCAGTCTGGTGCGCTGGCGTCGAACTTGAGATGGTCCGCAAATAATGCTGTTGCCACATCTGCCATCCCCATTGGCATCCCCGGATGCCCTGATTTTGCGGCCTCAACTGCATCCATCGAGAGGGCGCGGATTGCGTTTGCCATCTGCTGTCTTTCAGGTGAATTTGCCATTTCAAAATCCCCAATTTCCCATAGCGTGGCGCGGCTCATCTGGTGGGAGAGGGCGCGCGAAAAAGCTTTGGCGCAATCTGCCTGCGTTCAGTCCATTCGTCAATCTATCTCGGTGGAAAACCAGTGCCGTTAGCACGCATCATTTTTGGGTAGTGTTAGACTATTCAGAAGTTAACTCTTATTTAAGGGCTTTATTTCATTTATGATTTGAGGCAAACTTCTTTCTATAACCTGCTCACTTATCAGCGATATTTGTTTTTTGGGGTTAAAATAGTTTGCCAATCTGAGAGTTTAAATCGTTTAACATTAAACTCAGCTAAATGGATTTTTGATAGAATATGTCTCGCCTCTCCCTAGCCCAGTCGCAGCTGAATGACGCGCTTGAAGCGCTTGAGTCAGCGCTTGAGTCAGCTCGTGTCAATCCTTGTGGCAGGAAAGATGGCGAGTCGTTAATAGACAATGCCAGAATGCTTGCAGATTTGCAGGGTGTTGATGCCAAGGTTGCAAAGGCAGTAGAAATAATAAACGCGTCCCTGACTACGGGCAGTGTTGGTGAAGAAAAACCATGAGTCAGTCTGTCGTTACCATTCGGCTTAATGGCACTCCCTACCAGATTGGGTGCGGCGCAGGCGAGGAAGGGCATGTAGCGCGCCTTGGTACAGAGGTTGAGGAAATTTTGCAGAGCCTTGTCGCTGCAGTTGGCCAGATCGGTGAAGCGCGCCTTCTAGCCATGGCAACATTGATTCTTGCCGATAAAGCCAGCGAAGCAGGCACACCGGGTGCCGCAAATGAGACGACAGCTAATAGGCAGGTCGGTGAAGGCAACGCTGAAAGCTTAGCTACTGATGCACTTGAGTCAGCTGCTAAAAGGATCGCTGCACTCGCATCCAGCATTGCCGCCGGTAATTCACCATCGCCATAGCCCGACAGCTTGCAACAACTCCCTCTTGTCATTACATACACGTGAGGCGATGGCTGGGCTCTGCGTCTGGTTTTTCGATCCCTGGGGCCATAAATTTTCTCTCGGGAGCTGCCTCTGGTTAGGCCG